>Ga0105048_10003715_pt1 | contig 24970 bp, 21 predicted proteins | sample MAT05_FD_78382 | JGI IMG/M metagenome (GOLD analysis project Ga0105048, IMG submission 78382) | Freshwater microbial communities from Lake Fryxell liftoff mats and glacier meltwater in Antarctica - MAT-05 | ecosystem: Environmental > Aquatic > Freshwater > Ice > Liftoff microbial mat | place... | reverse complement strand
GGGGTTTTTGAAGCCCGTCGATACGCTACAGCCCTCACCCGCAGCCTTTCGCCTTCCCCGCACTGGGGCATGACGTCAGCACGATTTATCGGACTTCACCGGCAGACTTATCGGCTCAAAAATTATGCCTTCCCGTTCCTGCAATTCCTGCTGCGCAGAAGGTAGGACACCGCGCAGAGTTTCGTCAACTGGACGCACGTGCCTGCGCTGACGTCACAGGGCTGTGCACCAGTGTCGGACGCCGTGCGCGGGATCATCACTCATACCCCGCTCAGATCTCCCAGTTCGACAGCATCACGCCATCCGAGGGCTGGGTCGGCTCGCCGTGCGACGCCATCGTCATGCGCAGGTCGGTCCAGCGCACGCGGCCGCCCCGCGCCATCAACGACGCATAGAGCCGCAAGGCATCGCCCTGCACCCGGATCGCGACGCGACGCGTGCCGCAGCGGCGCGCATACTCGGTCAGCTGCGTCGCCAGTGCCAGCGCATCGGCGTCGGTGACCGCGACGAACTTGAGCACCCGCACCTCGTCCCGCGCGCGACCCTCCACCAGCGGTGCCGAGTGGCAGATTGCAAACGCGGTGATGCGGCCGGCACGGCGCAGCAAGACGGTCTCGCCGATCGCGAGGGTGTCGGTGATGCGCATCTCGCGCGTGAAATCGTATCCCTCGCGCATGCCGGCGGTGAGCGCGGCGCACTCGAGCGTGGCGTCGTCACGCGACGACTGCGGCAGCCGGCCGAGCAGCTCCAGCGGTGCATCCACCGTCGCCGCGTCGAGTGTGATGGTGATCGTGAGCGGACCCGGCACGAAGCCGAGCTGCGAGTAGAAGCCGATGTTGTCCATGGTCCGTGGCATCGTCTCGAGGCCGATCACGCGGCAGTCGAGCGTGCGGAGGTGCTCGACGCCGAATTCGACGATCGTCCGGCCCACGCCGCGATCCTGCAGATCCGGCGCCACGGCGAGCGGCCCCATCCACCCCTCGAGCCCACTGCGGTGCGCAATGTTGAATGCCGCGATGGTGCCACGATCGGTGCGCCAGAGTGCCGCGCCCGCACCCGCCCCCTCGATCGCATACCGCCAGATCAGTGGATTCAGGAACGGCACCCGCACGCCCACCAGTCCGTCCTTCCGGTAGCGCTCGGAGAACGCATCACTGAAGACGGTATTGAGCGCCGGAATGTCCGCCGGCTGTATCAGCTCCGGGCCCGTGATTACCGGGTCGGAACGCCATGTCCGCAAACTTGCCACCGTCAGGCCTCCAGTCCCGCCAGGGTTTCGACCGGCAACCGGCCACCGTCGCGCTGCTCCACCACCGCGCGGCCAGTCGACTCGTCCACACTCACTTCCAGCACACGATCCAAACCATCGCGCACGCCGTCGATGTGCGTGATCACGATCACCTGCTCGAAGCGATCCTGCAACCGCCGCAGCAGCTCGACCACGTTCGCCCGCCGCTGATCGTCCAGCGAACCGAACACCTCGTCCAGCACCAGCAGCGAGAACGGCTGCCCGCTGCGCTCCGCTATGAGCTGCGAGACCGCCAGGCGCAGCACGAGGTTCGCCAGGTCTTCCTCGCCACCCGAGATCACCTGTCGCGGCACGCCGCCGCCGATGAGGATCACGTCATAGTTCTCATCCAGCTCGAACTCATTGTAGCGATCATCCGTCAGATCGGTGAGGAACGAACCGGCGATCTCACCAAGTTCCGGGCGCAGCCGAGCGTTCAGCTCGGTGCGAAGCTCGGCATAGGCGGTATCGAGCTCGTCGTGCATGCGCCGCTCGGTCTCGAGCTGCTGCTGGTGCTCACGAATCTTCGCCGCCTGCTCGGCAGCACCCAGCGCACGCGCCAGCGCCGCCGCGGCGTTCGACGTATCCCGCTCGGTGCCGGCGCGACGCACCGCCGCATCCTGCCGCTCCCGGCTCGCCTGCTCCCACGCGGCGTACACCTGCGCATGCCGCTCGGCGCTGAAGCCGTGCGTGCTGCGCGCCGCACGCGCGGCCTGCACCGTGGTGCGAGCGGCGTCGCGCGTCGCCACCGCCGCAGCGCGTCGCGCCAGCCGGTTCGGCAGATCGTCGGCGATCGCCTTCGATGCGGCGTGCCGCACCTCCAGCGCACCGAGCGTCGCAACGGTCTCGCGAACCGCCGCGTGCTGCGCGGCGTCGTAGGCCGCGTCGAGTCCGGCCACCGCCGTCGAACGCAGGTCACGCTGACCCGTGAGCTGCGCCAGCTCGCGCTCCTTCTCCACCTGCTCGCGGAGCGCCTGCTCGATCTTGGTTTCCCTCCGCTCGAGGGTTCGCACCGCCGTGTCGGCCTCGACGCGCACGGCATCCAGTGCGCGCAGGTCTTCCGGCTCGGCCTGCAGCTCCTGCTCGCGCTTCTTGTAGTACGCGCCGTCGTCGCGCACCACGTCGAGCTTGTCGCTCAGCTCCTCCAGCAACGCGGTGTGCTGTTCGCCGAGTGGGCGCAGACAGGTGGGACACGGCGCATCGGGGCCCAGCGCGCGGAGGCGGTCGAGCTGCGCCTTGATGTCGGTGTACTCGTCACGCTTCTGCAGACGGCGCGTCTCGGCCTCCTGCCGGTCGCGCACCCAGTCGGTGCGACGCGCCGTGGCGGCCTCGGTCGCAGTCACGAGCTGCGCCCGCGCCGTCACCAGCGAGGCCTGCACCTCGGCCCGCAGCGTCGGCGCCGGCGCAAGCTGCGCGAGGCGCGCCGCTGCCGCATCGACGCTGGCGGTGAGCCGTGTGATCTCCTCGACCAGCGCCTGCCGACGCGCCGCTTGCCGCGAGCGATCCTCGAGCACCAGCAGCTCGGCGCGCAGCGTCGCCAGTGGTGCCAGCTGCGCGAGCACCGCCGCGATCCCGGCGCTCACATGCTCCGACTCCTGCACCGCAGCGCCGGTGCGCTCCACCTCCTTCTCCGCCAACTCCCCCTGCGCCTCGGCGCGGATGATGGCGGTCTGCAGCTCCATGTCGTGCGCCTTCGCCCGCTCCGCCTCCCGCCAGCGCGGCTCAGCGAGCAGCAGTGCGGCATCGGCGCTCGCGAGTGCTGCCGTGGCAGTGGCGAGCGCCTGCTCCACCATCCGCGCGGCGAGCTGCGCCGCACGCACCTCGGCCGCGAGTTGGTCCGCGTCGACTGCGGTCTGCGACAACGCACGCAACGCCGCGATCAACTCGCCACGCCGCTGCCGCGCCAGCTCCTGCGCCCGCTGCAACCGATCGTAGCCGAGCACGCGCGACAGGAATCGACCACGGTCGGCCGGACCCATCGCGGCCATCGCGGCGAGATCCTTCTGCCCGGTGAAGTAGGTGGTGAAGAACTCCCGGCTGGTCATGCCGAGCTTCTGCTCGAGCAGCTGTCCCACCGCGCCGATGCTGTTGGCCACGGGGGCAGTGCCGCCATCCACGAACAGCTCGGCCGAGGTCAGGCCGCGCACCACGCGGTAGCGATGCGGGCCGAGCTCGAAATCCAGCTCCGCGCGCACCGAGGCGCGGGGCGGAGCGGCGTGAAACCGGATCGACTCGCGTGTGCCGCGCGCCACCGTGTTGCCGTACAGCGCCCATGCGATCCCTTCGAGGATCGTGGACTTGCCCGATCCGTTGGGTCCGATGATGCCGGTGAGCCCGTTCTCGAACTCGATCAGCGTGTCGGCGTGCTGGCGGAAGTTCTGCAGCCGGAGCGCGCGCAGCCTCATGTCTCGTCCGGCAGCGTGAGCATGAACGATGCCTCGGCACCGGGTTCCGGTGCGGCGGCGAGCGGCTCGCTCACGCGCTGCAGGTAGTCCATGCCGAGCGTGACGAACGCCTCGCGTGCGATGTCGTTCGAGATCGGGCGGGTCTGCAGCTTCTCGCGCAGGAGCATCGGCAGCGACGGGCGCGCCCCGCCGGCGCCGCTGCCCGTGCGCGTGCGCACCAGCTCGGGCTTGCGCGTGTCGAGCTGGAAGTGCAGCGCGCGGCGCTTGTAGTCGCGAATGGCCCGGTGATCGAGGTCGCGCGCCACGTGGCGCGGGATCTCTCGCACCACCAGCCGCACCACCGCATCCTCCAGCCCGCCGGGCACCTGCGCGAGACGATCGGCCACCAGCGCGTCCACGTCTCCGGGACCAAGGGCGTGTGCATCGACGGGTTCGAGGTCGATGAAACGACGTTCGGCGGTGAGTGGCACGAAACGGTGCTCACCACTCACGAGGTCGTGCAGCACGAATCCCTTTCCCGCCACGCCGTGCTGACGCTGCTCCGCCAGTTCGCCCCACGCGTTGCTGCTCACGTACTCGAGCGAGCCGGCGTACCAGGCGCGCGTCGCGACCTGCCGGTGCACGTGATAGTGTCCGAGCGCGACGTAATCCCAGCGCGCCTGCTCGAGCTCCTCGATCGTGACCTCACTCGGGCTGCGGTCCACCATCACGGCGCGGTCGGGGAGCACACCCTTCACTTCGCCGTGGATCAGCAGGACGTTGAAGCGCGCCGCAGCGTCGACGTCGAGCGCCGGCAACGGCTGGCCGAGCCGGTCGGGCACGGCGAGGATCGAGAGGTCGAGCGTGGGAAACTGCAGGCGCTGCGGGTCATGCTCGACGACGTCGATGCCGACGGTGCGGAAGAGTGCGAGAATGCACCCCGTTTCGGCGGCACGCGGCAGGTCGTGATTGCCGGCGATCATGACGATCGGCACGGCGGGCAGCGCCTGGCGCAGCCGCGTGAACTCCCGCAGCGCGAACAGGATCATCGGGTTGGACGGGCGCACCTGATGGAAGACGTCGCCGGCAATCAGGACGACGTCCGGCGCCGCGGCGATGAGGGCATCGATGGCCTGGCGCGCCGCGCGGGCCACGTCGGCCTCGCGCTGGTTGTTACCCGACGGGCTCAGCCGCTGATACTGGCGGAATCCGAGGTGCAGGTCGGCGAGGTGGGCGATGCGCATGGAGAAAGATACGGCGCGCCGGGAGGGGCGTCGTACGCGAGGCTGCATCCCAGATCGGCACGAGGTGCGCGGCCGTCGATCCGGGCACGGCAACCAGTGCGATGGCGCCGTCGAGGGTCACGAGACGGCCGCCGCGTGCGACGGCCAGCGCCAGCAGACAGGCATCCGTCAGCTGGCCCGGCCCGTGACTGCGCGTCGAAACGAGCAGTGAGTCGGACGGCACGGAGACGTCGTCGGGCCAGAAGTCGTGCACGGCCTGGCGAGTCGCCCGGCGCAGGCGTTCCACGACGGCGTGCACCGGCAGTGGATTCGGGTGGTGGCGGTTCGCCATGACGCGGGCGCACTCGTTCTGTGTGCTGGGGCGTGACGCGCCCCCGGGGGGGTACCTGCGTGCTGGGGCACGCCGCGCCGGACAGGGCTCGAATCCGCAGACCGGAGCCGGCTCGCGCACCGTGCCCGCCCGCGGGCCCGAAGCGGTCAGCGCCTGCCGGAGCAGTTCGGAGACGACCATGCCGGCCGTCTTGTGCTCGCGGCGGGCGCGCTCCCTGGCGGCCTGCCGGACGCGGTCGTCGATATCGAGGGTGGTGCGCCTGCATCTGAGGCTGGCGCATCACGCAGCAGAGGTCAACCGCGGTGTCACACGGCAGAAAGGCGCGGGTCCGGTCCAGTTCTTCGGCCAGCCCTTCGTGGCACGCGGCGTCCGCCGGCGGGCTCGCGCTGACGCCGCCAGGCTCCGCCTGCAGGCGCACGGCGTACACGCGCGTGCCGCCGTCGCGCCGTGCGATGCGCAGCAGGCCGCGGGAGTGCATGCCGTCCAGCAGCTGCGTGCTGACGTTGCTGGTGCCGTAGAACCAGTTGGTGACCTTGCCGTGCGAGAAGTGTGCATGCACGTCGCGTGGGTGGAGGCGGCCCGCACCCGAACGGTCGCGTCGCCGGAACGGGACGTCAACGGCCGACGCACCTGACCGGCGAGCCGCTGGCGGCGGCGCATACATTCCCGTCGTGACCATCGCCGACCAGCTCCAGGCCGCCCTCGGGGACCGCTACGACATCGAACGCGAACTCGGCGGCGGCGGCATGTCGCTGGTGTTCGTGGCGATGGAGCGCGCCCTCGCACGGCGCGTGGTGATCAAGGTGCTGCATCCCGAGCTGGGCCAGTCCGTGAACGCGGAACGGTTTAGGCAGGAGATCGCGACACTCGCCACGCTGCAGCATCCGCAGATCGTGCCGATCCACGCCGCCGGCAGCGCGGGTGACCTGCTCTACTACGTGATGCCGTTCGTGGCCGGCGAATCGCTGCGCGCCCGCCTCACCCGTGATGGTGCCATGCCGGCGACCGACATGGTGCGTCTCGTCACGCCACTGGCCCGTGCACTCGCGTATGCCCACAGCGAAGGTGTGGTGCACCGCGACATCAAGCCGGAGAACGTGCTGCTGGCGCAGGGTGAACCGGTGCTCGCCGACTTCGGTATCGCCAAGGTGCTGCGCGACGGCAGCGCGCACGGCACGCTCACCTCGGCCGGCATGTCCATCGGCACGGTCACGTACATGGCGCCGGAACAGGTGCTGGCCGAACCCACCATCGATGGACGCGCCGACGTCTACTCGCTGGCGGCGGTGGCGTGGGAGCTGGTGGCCGGCCGGCCCCCGTTCGAGGGCACGCCACAGCAGGTCATGTCGGCGCACGTGGTCAAAGCGCCGCCGCCGCTCAGCGAGGCCGCGCCGGCCGTGCCGCCTGCCGTCGCCGCCGTGATCATGCAGGCCCTTGCCAAGGAGCCTGACGATCGCCTCACCGCCGACGCCTTTGCCACGGCGCTCGATGCCGCGCTGCGGAGCGCGACGCCGGCACCGCTCCCCGCGTCACCGCACCGCATCACGTCCGGCGTCGCAGCGGCGGGCCGGCGCGGCGTGTGGGCCGGCGCACTGGCGCTCGGCGTCGTCGCCGCCGGCACTGGCTGGTGGCTCACGACGCGTCCCGCCGGTGACCGCACGGATGACGCCGCGCCGTCGGCGGCCAGCACGCGCCCCGGCGTCGCCGTGCTGCCATTCGAGCGCATCGGCGATGGCAGCGACGCCTACCTCGCCGCCGGCCTCACCGACGAGCTGATGACACAGCTCGCCGACGTCGCCGGTCTCCGCGTCGCCGCCAGCACCTCGGTGCGCGCCTTCGCCGACTCGGCACTCCCGCCAGCCGAACTGGGGCGCCGGCTCGATGTGCGCGCGCTGATCGAGGGGTCGGTGCAGCGCTCCGGCAACCAGCTGCGCGTGAGCACCCGCCTCGTCGATGTGCGCGACGGTGGCACCATCTGGAGCAACCGGTACGAACGCACCACCGATGATCTGTTCCGGGTGCAACGCGAGATCGGCGCCGCGGTGGTGACGGCGCTGGCCCCACGACTCGGCATTGCGCCACCGGGGCTGGCGGCGACGCGCGGCGCGGTCGATCCGGTGGCGTTCGACCGCTACCTGCGCGGCCGCTTCGCGATGCAGCAACGCGGCGCGGACTCGCTGCGTGCGGCGGTGGCGCACTTCCGCGCGGCCATCGCCCGCGACAGCACGTTCGCGCGCGCGTGGGCGGGCATCGCCGAGGCGAGTTCGCTGCTGCCGGTGTATGGTGGCGGTGGGTGGGACGTGCATGGGCCCATCCTGCGCGACGCGGCCACCCGCGCCATCGCGCTCGACAGTGCGATGGGCGCCCCGCACTTCGCGCTGGGCACCTTGGCCAAGGGCACCGGCGACTGGGCGCGGGCCGAGCGGGAGTTCGATCTGGCGCTCGCGCGGCAGCCCGATCTGGGCGCGGCGCACCAGAACCGCGGTGAGTTGCTGTACACGGTGGGACGGGTGGACGATGCGGCGGCGGCACTGGCCCGTGCCGCGACCCTGGAACCGCAGGACGCACCGATCCTGAGCCAGTTCGCCGGCACGCTGGTGATCGCGGGGCAGCTGGACAGCGCGCAGCGCGTGCTCGACCGCGCGCTCGCGCTCGACGCACGGCTCGCATTCGCGTACTGGTCGCAGATGATGCTCACCGAGCGTCGAGGCGACGCCCGTGCGTCGCTCGCCGCGGCGCAGCGTGCGGTCTCGCTGGCGCCGCTGCCGTTCTTCGTGGGGCTCACCGTGCGTGCGGCGCAGCGTGCCGGCGACGCGGCGGCGGAGCGCGCGGCGCGGGCCCAGCTCGCCTCGCTCGGCACCGCGCCGGGCACGGCACTGGCGCGGGCGCTGGCCGACATCGACGTCGCGGCGCCCGACAGTTCGCTGGCGCTGCTGAATCGCGCGGTGACGGAGCGCGATCCCTTCATGTGGCAGCTGCCGTTGCGGCTGTGGTGGTTCGATCGGATACGAGGAAGCGCGGGGATGCGCGTGCTGGCGCAGCGCTTGCAGCTGCCGCCGTTGGCGCTGGAGGCGCTGCCGAGGCCGGGGGGGTGAGCACGGAGATCGGGGGCGTGAACCTGGTGTCGTGCGTCTTCTCGCTGGATCGTGGCGCAGCGGCGTGGCGCGGGTGACTGCTGCAAGCGCTGGCCGTGCCGCTTCTCGCTGGCGTGTGCCGCAGCGGCTGGCGCGGTGACTGCTGCGCGCGTTGGCCGTGCCGCTTCTCGCTGGCGTGTGCCGCAGCGGCGTGGCACGGGTGACTGCTGCATGCGTTTGCGCCGATCGTCGACGATGTCCATTGGGTCGGACGGCCCCTGCGCCACGCCAATCGCCCCATTTAAGTTGAGTGGCACTGTCTCCGCGTCGCGAGCGGCGGATAGAACTCATTCGTCACAGGGTTGCAGCAGCCTATGAAAGAGGTCAACTCCGCTCTCGCGCAGCGCGCGAACGCGGCGCCGAGGCCCACGAAGCTTCGCCGACTGCAGCACTCGATCCAAAGCACCGGTCTTGTCCGCGCGCTGTGCGACGCGGCCATGAACGTCATCGGCTACGATGCGGCGAAAGACGGGGCGTTCGACTCGCGCTTTGGTACCGATACGACTGGTCGCCTGGAACCGGATGAGCTGGGCATCGCCGATCCCGAGGCGCGCGAGCAGGCGGTGCTCTACCTGCCGTCACCACCGAGTATCACGCGGTGGATGCTCCAATCCATCGGCGTGAAGCACCAGGACTTCGCGTTCGTCGACCTTGGCTGCGGCAAGGGACGGGTCGTCCTGGTCGCGTCGGAGTACCCGTTCCGGCGCGTGGTGGGTGTGGAGATCGCCGACGTGCTGGTGCGGGTGGCGCGCAGCAACGTCGCGAAGTACGCCAGTGCCTCCCGCTGCAGTGCGGTGGAGATCGTGTGCCAGGATGCGACGACGTTCGCGTGGCCCGCCGACCCGTTGGTCGTGCACCTGTATCATCCATTCGGATCCGCAGTGACCCGACGCGTGCTCCAGCAGCTCGATGCGTCACTGCAACAGAACCCGCGGCCGGTGGTGATCGCCTACCTCGCGTATTCCAGCGCGATGCCGGACGTCGACGCGGTGTTCGCGGAGTTCCCGTGGCTGCAGCAGACGCGGTTCGAGCAGTCGGTGTCGGGGAACTACGACTGGCTCTTTTTCGCGAATCGGCAACACGACTGACCGTAGCATGGAAACACCCGGCGCTCGCGGATGGAGCGCAGCTTGGCACGCTGTCTGGCGGTGTAAGGCCTGACGGGTGATTCTCGCCCGCGCGGTGCCTGCCTTGCGCGCGGTGCGGCGGCACCGGCCGCCCTGCTCGATGGCGAGCGCCGCATGCGGGGCGTCGGAGCCTGGATTGCCAGTGACAGGCCGAGCAACACGTCTCTGACTGGCGCGGCCGTCGTTATGTCTGGCCAACTGCGCCATCCGGCCGGTGACATGATGATCCGGTTCAGGAAGGTTTCGCCGGAGCAGCGTCCGCTGATTCAGAATCTTCCCGGCCACCACCGAGGCTGCGATCGCCCGCTGCTGTGGCGTCCCGACACACCGATGCTGTGCGATACGAACCTGGACATTCCGGTGGCCGATCCCAGCACCGGCCGAGCCAACGTACCACCCGCCGAAGCTGTGGAACGTGATCGGGACCTCCGACTCGATCAGTGACCGGATCGCCTGCGTGGTGATCTGAACGTTCCCGTGCAAGACCCCGACCGGTGCGAGATCGGCCACGTATGCCATCAGCGTCCGGTCGTCAGCGAAAAACGGCACGTCCCGCAACAGCTCGTCGAGGATCGACTGCACGCCCGGAGGTCGTGGTGGGCGGCTCATGCGGCGCCGTCCAGCACACGGCCGATGTGGTTGCGCACGTTGCGAACTGAAACAGTGGTCATGGCGTCCTGTCTGGCAGATGACGTCCCACTGCACGAGCCTCCTGCGGCAGGCTGACGCATCCACGGCGGGATTCGGGAAGAACCTGTACCCATGCACACCACGCGTCGCCACGTGATCGCACCGTGCCCGATCACCCCGGACGACGCCACTGCACTCGCGGAAATCTCGCGAAATCGGCGTCATCGGAGACGAATTCACACCCGTGCTCCATGGCGAGCGCCGCATGCCAGGCGTCGGCAATCAGATTGCCAATGGCACCCGTCTCGACGAGCAGGTTGCGAAAGATCATCCAGTGCCGCGGGCCGGGAGTGACCGACATGCAGTTCGGCGTGGCGCGCAGTGCATCGACGAAGGCGTATGCCTGCTCGGCGGGTGTTGGCGGCGTGAAGATGCGCGGATGGGTGAGCACACGCAACGCGCCGCTGAGCACGAGGTCACTCACACCGAACGGCTCCGGCGCGCGGCGCAGCGACTCGACATACGCACTGACCACTGCGTGCCGCGGTGCATCTTCGCGCATCGCGTTCACGATCACGTTCACGTCGAGCAGGACCACCGTCAGAGCCCGTCCATCAGGTCGTGCAACGCGCTGCCATCAGCAAGGTCCACCCCGGGTCGGACGCCAAGCCCCCGGTAGGTCGGCAATGGTTCACAGACCGGCGACGGACCGACTGCGGCGCGCAGCTCGGTGCGCAGCGCATCGGCCAGCAGATCCGTGAACGTTCGGCCGGTATCGCGGGCGCGCTGCTGCGCAGCGGCGAGCAGTTCCTCTGGAAGACGGACGGTGGTACGGATCATATGTCTGTATGCTATGGGTCAGACATACTTATGTCAATCAAAATGATCGGAGTCACCCGTGCTCGTGGCGTCCGTGGCACTCGAGGGTGACGGTGTGCTCACATGCTGCCGCAGCATCACGCCGCACGACGCCGTCGCAGCGCAGCCTCCACCCCTACCGCTCCACCCCCACCCTCACTTCCCCCACCCGCTGCTCCACCCGCATCACGAACCGCATCGCCGGCAGCCCCCCGCCAGGCCCCGTCACCGACCGCAGCGTCATCATCATCCGCGACCGGATGATCCACCCCCGCCGACGATCCAGCAGGATCCACCCCACCACGCTCGCCCCCGCATCCGCCGCCGGGTCCTTCATCACCCCGCGCACCGACACCCACGCCCGGTCACCGGAGTGTGTGAGCGAGTCGAGCGTGAACGTCGCATCGATGCCATCGCCCGGCGCGCCCGCCAGCAGCATGTGACGCGTCCACGTCTCGTGCGCGCGCACCGGCTGCACGGGCAGCGCGGCGGGCACACGGTCCACCAGCGCCGCCAACGTCGCGATCGCGCCCGCTGCCGGACCGGCGGCGTCGTCCAGCACCATCAGCCCCCCATCCGGCGCCAGCTTCATGCGCAGCGTGCGACCCTGCAACGCCATCCCGCTCGCCACCCGCGCCCGGCGGTTCTCCTCCTTGCCGCCCGTCGCATGCACCGTCACGCTCTCCACCTGCGCCGTGACCACGGCACCGGCGCTGTCCACCGCATCCACGCGCGAGCGCAGCAGCACGATCGTCCGCGTGCTCACCCGCACGGTGCTGTCGCCGCCAGTCATCGCGATGGTGCCCTGCTCGTCCACGTCGTGCTCGACACGCTGGCGGATCATGTCGCCGGGATACGGGCGCAACGTCAGCAGCACCTTCGGCACCGCCACGCTGCGCGCCCGCTGCGCGCACACCGTGCCGTACGTCAGCGGCAACACCAGCAGCACCGCCAGCACCCGCACCAGCGGCAGTCGCCGTGCCGCGGGGACCATCCGCGCCATCCGGACCGAACGCACCCTGCTCACGGCGCGACCCACCTCAGAAGCCGTACGGATCATCGCCGGTGGGAATGGCCAGCGGCTGCACCAGCGGCTGCGGCACACCGAGCGGACGTGGTGCCACCTGACGCCGGAACTGCGCCGTGAAGTACGCCTTGGCATCGCGCGGCTGCTCACGCTCCGTGGCACGCACGGCGCGGATCACTTCGGGTTCCTCCGCCAGCGCGACGACGCCCGTCAACCACTCCAGCGTCAGGCCGGAGTCGAGCCGCCGAAGCCGGCGCAGCATCGCCGCCTCGAACTCCTCCACCGGCGCCGCCGGGAACCGCTCCACACCCAGGCGGCCCGTCAGCACGCTCGGCCGCGGGAAACGCACGAACACCGGCTGCGTGAAGTGGGGATGACGCACCATCAGCTGACCCTTGTCCAGAGTGGAGAGCTTGGTCCGGACGGCCGGACTCAACACCGCATACCCCGGAGTCGCCAGTTCGTCGCCATCCATCCGACCGTACAGCGCCGTGCCCGCATTGCCCACGACCCGCTTGTGCACCTGACTGCGGAACTGCTGCGCCGAGAAGAGCACCATGCCCAGGTACCGTCCACGCTCGGCGATGTCCAGCAACATCCGGCGCACGTACGTCTCGGGACCGTCGCTGGGCGCGTACTTGTTCAGCTCATCCACGAACACGATCACGTGGTTCACGCCAAGGTCACGACGCTCGAGATGCTCGCGCAGCTTGCTCACGACGCGCGCGAAGATCAGCCCCTGCGCATCCTCCTCGAGATTCGCGACGTCGATCACGTGCACCGAACGGTCGGCGAACTCGCCGAACGGCAGGTCGCTCACGTCGGCACCATCGGTCACCAGCCCCGCACAGCGCGTCGCCAGGTTCACGAGTCGGTTGCGCACCTTGCGGATGGTCGCCACGTGGTGCGTGCGCCACGTCTGCGCATCCTTCTTCTCCATGCCGTCCAGCAGCGCGCGGAACCACTGGTCCAGGTCCGCGAACGTCTGCACCGACATCTCACCACCGATCAGCGGGTCGCTGAACTTCTGGTTCACCACGCGGTCCGTGATGAAGTCGATCAGCGCATCGGCCTTGGCATCGATGTCCTCGCGGTCCAGCAGCACACCGGCGTACTGCAGCACCTCGCGCAGCCCCCACGTCAGCGGCTGCACGTTGTGCTGCAGCGCCTCGTTGCTGCGGAGGGTGGCGAGCCCGCGCAGCGCGGCGTCGTACGGCGCGTAGTACTGCACGTTCCTGAACGGCTCGGCCGGCACGCCGAGCTTCTCGTACATCGCCACATCCTCGGCCGCGAGTGTGGCCGGCTGGTCGAGGTAGAGCAGATCGGGGCCCTTCACGTTGAAGCAGACCGCCGCCACCGAGCCCTTGGTCGACGGGAAGTGCTGGAAGATCGACTGCAGCAGCCACTCCACCGCACTGGTCTTGGTCGCGAGGCCGCTCACGCCGGTGATGTTGAGATGCGCCGCCTCGGGGCCGAGCAAGAAATCCGCATCGAGGTAGATCGGGCTCTCGGTGCCGCCGGATCGATAGAGCCCCACGGGGATCGCGGTGCGACGGTCGGCGGCGAGATAGCCGTCCATCCGCAAGGCCAGCGCGATGTCGTCGTCATCACAGAGCCACACGGTGCCCATCGGCACCGGCTGCAGCGGCTCGTCGGGGATGTGACGCAACACACTCGCCGTGTAGAGTCGGATCTCGGCGCGATGCGTGAACTGCATCCCGCCGTCGGGCTGCCCGTCGCGGCCCATCACGTCGTCCATCGGCGAGAGCATGTCGGTCCAGCTCTGCCCCTCCATGACCACGCCATAGATGCGCGGCACATGACCGTTCACCGCCACGGTGCCGTCGACGCGCACGATCGTCCCGATGCCGATGTTGGCATCGAGTGCGGTCCAGAAGTGGAATTCGTGCGGTGTGTTCGGGCGACGCTCGGTGGCGACCACGCGCCCCAGCGGGCCAGGCGGGGCATCCAGAGCGTCGGTGTCGTCGTCGGGGACGTCGATCATCTGCAGGTCGGCACGCGGAAGGTCGGCTCAGGCGGGGTCAGGTCAGGCATCGCACGGTGGTCAGGCCACCGCACGGAGATACACCTCGCAATCGCGAATGGCATACGGCATCACGTCCCACCGGGCATCGGGACGCGCCAGCGGCGACCGTTCGGCCAGCAGCCCGCAGCTCACGCGGTCGGCGGCCGCCTCGAGCGCCGCATCATCCGCCTCGGCCGCCCCGGTCTCCACGCGCACGAGGCCGAAGAACGGATCGCGCCCCGCCGCACTGCGCAGCCGCAGGTACCAGGTGAGATGGCGCCGGCGCTCCCCGTCATCCATCACCGCCACCAGCGACGTCCGTTCACCGGCGCCGAGTCCGAGCACCATCGCCAGCTGCGCATCGGGGACGTACAGCGTGGCGTGACTCTTCACGACGCCGGCCACACCAGTGCTGCGGAGCATCGCGCGGCTGCCGCGCAGCGAACCGTCCACGTACAGCGGGCGCTCGCCATGGGCGTCGCACCACGACTCGCCCACCGATCGCTCCAGGTCACTGCGCGCCTGTGACAGCGCGTCCAACCCCTGCCGCAGCAGCGCCGAGGGATGCCGTGACACCACCGGCATGGCATCGTCGCTGTCACGCAGCGCATGGCCACGTGTGTCGAGGATGTCCGCGACACGCGCCCACATCGCATCGCCGAGCATCGCGCGTGACGTGTACACGGCGTGATCCACCAGCGGCGTGCGCCAGGTGTGCAGGCGCCCCTCGCGATCGCGCTCGCGGATGGCGGCGGCGGCGGTGCCGTGCAGCAATGGCACGCCGTCCAGGTAGGCGATCGTCACGCTGCGCTGGATGCCGTCGAGAAAGCCGTCGAAGTGCGGGGCGCGTGGTGCGGTGACCGGCAGCACGCGCAGCGCACCGCCGATCGTGCGGATGTCGGGCGGCGCACGCAGCGGGGTGGTGTCGTGCGCCAGCGCCTCGGTGCGATCGGGGCCGGCGGCACGCACGCGATCGCCCAGCGCTGCACGAAGCGCACTGCGCGCCGCATCGACCGCACGACCCGTTGGCACCACCACAGGCACCACCGCCGGCACCACCGCCGGCACCACCGCCGGCACCACCACCGGCACCACCACCGGCACCCCCGTACTCCTCACTCCACGCCGATGTCCCACGCCTGCTCGAGGTCCTTCTTCGAGTAGGCGCGGAAGGCGGTGAGGGTCTGCGTGCGCACGATGCCCGGCACCTTCGTGAACTCTTCGGTGACGACGTTCGCGATGTCGTCCAGTTGCGGCACGCGCACGATCGCGACGAGGTCCCACGCGCCGCTCACGGAGTAGACCTCGGCCACGCCGCGGATCTCCGCCAGGGCGGTGGCGGTGACGGGGATGGTCATCGGGTTGGCCTGGATCAGCACGATCGTCGTGATCATCGCGAGGTGGGTGAGGAGAATCGGACGACGGTCACGCGGGCACGGACATCATGGCGCGATACGCGCCCACGATGCGGCGCATCGCCTCGAGCACGTCGGCTTCGGCGGCGGCGTAGCTGAGGCGCACCCATCCCGGCGTGCCGAACGCCGTGCCGGGCACGATCGCGACGCCATGGTCTTCGAGCATGTGCGCGGCGAACACCGTCCCGGCATCGCTGCCGCCGCTCGGAATCGCACTCACGTCGATGAAGAAGTAGAACGCGCCGGAGGGATGGATGTACGGCGGTGCCCCGTCCTCGTCGAGGATCACCATCGCCGCATCGCGGCGCGCGCGGAAGGCGTGCACCATGGCCGTGATGCTCTTCTCGGCCGCCGCGCGATCGGTCAGCGCTGCAAGCGCCGCGTACTGGCTGGGCGTGGCAGCGTTCGAGGTGGTGTGGCTCTGGAGATCGTTCATCGCCTTCGCCACGGCGCGCGGCGCGATGGCCCAGCCGATGCGCCAGCCGGTCATCGCGTAGCTCTTCGCGACACCGTCGACGACGATCAGGTTGGAGCGGTCGGTGACCAGCTCGAACGCCGACGCGGCCGGCACCTCGAACGAGATGCGACGGTAGATCTCGTCGCTCAGCACCCACCAGCCCTTCTCGCGCGCGAAGGCGAGAATGTCGCGCAGCACGTCGGCGTCCCAGGTGGCCCCGGTGGGGTTGCTCGGCGAATTGAGCATGAGTCCCTTCGTGCGCGGCGTGGCGGCCGCTTCGAGATCGGCCACCGTCACCTGAAAGCCGTTGGACGGGTCACCCATCACTGCCACCGGCGTCGCACGCGCGAGCGCGACGATCTCGACGTAGCTCGTCCAGGCCGGCGTCGGGATCAGCACCTCGTCGCCGGGGCCGAACAGCGAGAAGCAGGCGTTGAAGAGCGTCTGCTTGCTGCCGTTGCTGACCACCACGTCGGCGGCGGTCGGTGCATCGGCGGCAGCGCCCGCCCAGCGCTCGCGGGCATGCGTGGCGATCGCCTCACGCAGCGGCAGGATGCCCTCGGTGGCGGTGTACCTGGTGTGGCCGGCCGCGACCGCCGCCGCCGCGGCGACCTTCACGAACCCGGGCGTGTCGAAGTCGGGCTCGCCCACGCCGAGGTCGATGATCTGGCGTCCTTCCGCCGTGAGCGCCTTGGCGCGGGCAGAGACGGCAATGGTCGCCGAGGGGCGAAGCTGAGCGATGTTCGGCGAGGGAACGAACTCGGCAGGCATGCGGGTGGGTTGGGCGGCGGACGGTTCTGAGGTATCTTGCAGGGCTTCCGTATGCTAATCCGCCGCAGTCGGGCGGCAACGGAGCACCGGCACTCGCAGCGCGCATGGGGATACTGCGCGCGCTCCGTCGGTTCAGCGCAGTTCGATGTTTGACATCCCGGTCCAGACCCAGACTCGTCGCGATGCGGCCGGTCAGTGTTTTCCTGTCTTCCCGCCACACCCAGAGGCCATCGTGCCCAAGGCCGAACCCGCCGCCCCGTCCGCCCCCAAGGTCACCCGCAATCAGCAGGTGGTCCTGACCGCGCCGCCCACCGTGGCCGCGATGGTCTCCCTCGTCCAGCCCGCGCTCGACCGCCTCACCGCCGGCCCTGCTGCCGGTGAGAGCGGCGTCCGGCTGCTGGTCCTCGTGGCGGATGCGGACACCGCGCTCGCAGTCGCGCAGGCCGTCCTGCCCACTGGCGACGCCGCCCCCATCCTGATCCCGATCACCTCCGCCACCCGCGGCGCCCGCCTCATGGCGACGCCCCCGGCCGCGCTGGTGGGTGCACCGGCCGACCTCGCCGCGCTGCTGCCCAGCGGCCTGCTCAAGCTCGAGCAGGTGTCGCAGTTGTACGTGCTGCAGGCCGACCTGACCCTCGCGCTCAGCGACGAGCCGTCGATCACGACGCTCATGACCGAGCTGCCGAAGGACATCGCCCGCACGCTCACGATGGCCGCCGAGACGGACGCCGTCACGGCATTCGCCAAGTCGTACATGAAGCGCCCCCGCCGCGTCGGTGACGACGTGATGGCCGAGGGCAGTTCGCCCGTCAGCCTGCAGTACGTGCTCACCAGCGCCAGCAACCGCGCCGGCATGTTGCGTCGCGTGCTCGATGCCGCCAACACCGCCTCGACCATCGTGGTCGCGACCGAGCCGGCGCAGCTCGCCGAAGCCAACGGCGCCCTGCGCGCACTCGGCTATGCGGCCACGCACGGTGACGTGCAGGCCACCAGCGGCCCCGTCGAGACGCACAGCGTGCTGCGGGTGCTCTACGACGTTCCGGAGTCGCGCGCCGCACTCGATGCCGCCCTCGGTGGCTCGCCGGCGCAGGTCATCGCGCTGGTCACGCCGCGCCAGGTCGCTCACCTGCGCGCGCTGCTCACCGGCGGGTCGCTCACCTACTTCATCCTCCCCGACACCATGGCGCACGCCGTCGGCCGCGACGGCGCACGCATGGGTGAGCTGCGGAAGATCCTCGCAGACGGCGTGAGCGCCCGCGAACTCGCCGCACTCGAGCCGCTGCTGGACGACAACGATGCGCTGGAGATCGCCGCCGCCGCCCTGCGATTGCTCGAGCGCGAGCGTGAGACGGCCAAGGCGCTGCGCATCGGCGTCACCACGGCGCAGCCGAAGGAAGTGAAGCGCGCATTGGCTGCGACGGCCGCGCAGGACTCGGCACCGGCGTCGCACGACGCGCCGGCCACGCCAGCGGCACCGGCCGCCGCACCGCGCGACGAGGGGCCGCCGCCTGAGTTCCAGGTGCTCTGGTTCAACATCGGCAATGATGATGGCGCCACGGCGTCGTCGTTCGTGGGCGCAATCACCGGTGAGAGCGGGCTCGATCGCAGCGTGGTCGGCACCATCGAGATGCGCGATGCCCATACGCTGGTGGAAGTCTCCGGCGCCCATGCCGATCAGATCCTGACTGCCATGAACGCCAGCACGATGCGCAACCGTCAGGTGATCGCGCGCATCGACCGCGCCGGTCCGCTGCGTTCGTCCACGCAGCGCGGTGCACCGCCGCGCCGCAGTGGCAACGATCGTCCCGGTAGGTTCTCGCGTGACCGCAGCGATCGTCCGGCGCGTCCGGCGTTCCGCGACGGTGGCGCACCGCGTGAGCGCAGTGGCGGCTTCCCGCGTCGCGACGACGGCGACCGTCCGGCGCGTCCGGCGTTCTCGCGCGACGATCGCCCGGCGCGTCCGGCGAGTGGTGGCTTCACGCGTCCGCCGCGTGAGGGTGGGTTCTCGCGCGACGAGCGTCCGGCGCGTCCGGCCTTCTCGCGCGATGATCGTCCGGCCCGTCCGCCGCGTGAGGGTGGGTTCAGCCGCGATGACCGTCCCGCACGTCCGCCGCGTGAGGGTGGGTTCTCGCGTGACGACCGGCCGGCCCGGCCGCCGCGTGAAGGCGGGTTCTCGCGCGATGACCGACCGGCGCGTCCGCCACGCAGCGGTGGCTTCAGCCGCGACGACCGTCCCGCGCGTCCGTCGACTGGTGGCTTCACCCGTCCGCCGCGTGAGGGCGGTGCGCCGACCGGCCGTGGCTTCACGCGCGACCGGGGCGATGCACCGAGCGGACCGCGCACCGAAGGCAACGACTTTGCCGAGCGCGCTGAGCGTCTCCGCAACTCCCGTCGTCCGACGCGCACCGAGGACTGACACCGGTGAGTGATGGCTTCGTCACATCCTCCGGCGGCTGGATCGAGGTGATCGCCGGCGTGATGTTCAGCGGCAAGAGTGAGGAGCTGATGCGGCGTGTCCGGCGGGCGACGATCGCCCGCAAGCGCGTGCAGGTGTTCAAGAGCCATCTCGACGATCGCTACGCCGGGTTGTACGACGTCTCCAGCCACGATGGCCGTGGGCTGGAGGCGATCCCGGTGGACTCGGCGGCGCAGCTGGCACAGCGCATCGATCCGCTGGCGCAGGTGATCGCAGTGGACGAGGTGCAGTTCCTCGACGACGGGATCATCGCGCTGGCCACGGCACTCGCCGAGCGTGAACGGCGGGTGATTCTGGCCGGGATCGACACGGACTTCCGTGGTGAACCGTTCGGCGCGATGCCGCAGCTCATGGCGGTGGCGGAACACGTGGTCAAGCTGCATGCGATCTGCGTGATCTGCGGCAACCCGGCCAGCCGCAATCAGCGCTTGATCGATGGCAAGCCCGCGCGCTGGGACTCGCCGACGATCATGGTGGGCGCAGCGCAGTCGTACGAGGCGCGGTGCCGCGCCTGCCACAAGGTGGAGCGCGGCGACGCGGTGCAGGTGCCGCTGCTGTAGCGCGGTCCCACGGAGACGAGTGACGAACGCCCCGCTGATGCGCAGTGCATCGGCGGGGCGTTCGTCGTTGACCGTGCGACGGTCAGGGGAGCGGTGTGAGCTTCGTCATCAACGTCCCGATGTCGAAATTCACGGGATCGATCTCCATGTACCGGTTGTCGAGGTAGCGCCCGGTCGTGGGGAAATAGGGAGGCGGTCGCAGGTTCGCGCAGCGGTCGTAGGTGTACTGCTTGATGTAGCCCGTGCCGATGGAGGTCCCCACGGGACCGCGCGCCTCCTGAATCAGTCCCCCGAGCAGCAGCAGGCACCCGCGTCCCACATCGCGCCCGTTGCAGGGATTGCCGGTCGTGGCGCCGGCACCGAAGTTCTCGACGCGGAACGAGGTGTTCATCGACATGATCACGGCATGCAGCGTCAGGTCCTTGGTGTCATCGAGCAGGCGACGGTTGCCGCTGGCGGCGCTGCCGCGGAACGAGTCGACCTGGTCGTTCAGCATGTTGTCGGCCACGATCACATTGGTCTCCGACAGCAGGCCGAGCACGTCGACGCAGCGCCCGGTGGTGGCGGGATTGGTGCCGTAGCGGATGTCGTCGAGGACCACCACCGAGCCCGTGGTGCGCAGCGTGACGCGTCCCACCAGCATCCCACTCACGCCGGTGGTGCCGGAGACGTGGATCACACCACGGGCGCCGGGATTCACCGACCGGTGCAGCGGAAAGAGGAACGCGGCTTCGAGCGGGCGACGCGCCATGACCCGCGGGTCGATCGTCCCGGTGTAGGTCTGCCAGGTGCCGAACCCATCCCCGGTGGCGCGGAACGTCGTGGGCGTGCCACCCTTGACGCCGGTGGCGGCGCCGGTGTTGTCGTTCAGCTCCGGGGCGCCCGGCATGAAGCACTGCGAGCGGTTGTTGGCGATCGTGCCGCTGCGCGTCATGATCGCCTGCACCTCGGCGTCGGTGAGCAGCGTCGCGCCGTTCTTGAACTGCAGGGCATTCAGGTTTGCGGTGCTGAAAACGCCGCCGTTCTGACCGGTGAGCCAGGTCCGGCTGCGGCTCGATGGTGTGCCTTCGTGGGCATCGATGTTGAAGAACCGCTCGACGCCGTTGACGGTGAGCCACTCGCCGCAGAGGGCACGCCGCTGCGTCATGGTGTTGAGGTCGGCATCCTGGTCACCACGCAGCCAGCTCGAGGCCACGCCACCGTTGAGCACGTAGGCGCGCACGAAGCCGTCCTGCGGGTCGGTGTCGGTTCCATCGTTGTCGATGTCGACGTTCACGAACTCGAGCCGCATTCGCACCTGCGTCTCGGTGCCGGCGTTCGGGGCCGTGAAGTTGAGGCGTCCGCTGGTGGCGTAGCCGGCCAGGTCGGCGAGCGCTGCGGGCGCCGGCAGCGTGATCGGCTTGCCGTTCTGGGTGAACCCCTTCCAGAAGTCCGCCTCGCCAGGCTGGACGACGATCCGGGCCGTGCCGAAGTCATCGCGGAACTGCGCCGAGAACGGCAGCGCGCCACGCGCCATGATGCGCACCGTGTCGTTCGACCAGGTCGGGCCGAAGATCACGTCGCCGCCGCCGAACCAGATCGGGCTGCCGGAGTTGTTCTCGCGGTTCGACCAGTATGCGAAGCGCGCAAAATTCTCCTGCGCCAGCTCGAGGCGGCGCACCACCTTGCCGCCGGTGTTGTCGCTGGCCTGCGCGATCACCGACCCGAACGCGCCGAACTGCCCGGAGGTGGCACCGGTGGGACCGGCCCACACCCGCACGGTCACGTTCGGGATGGCGCCCCCTTGCGCGTCGCGCAGCACGCCACCGTTGAAGGTGATCTCGCGGAAGCCCGTCTCGGGCATCGCATCAGGATCGGCGTTGATGTAGCTCTTGCCCATCTGGAGTGCCGCATCGGCCGCGTACTGCAGGTTGCCGGCGCGGTTGGAGAGGGCGCTCCCGATTCTGGTGCCGCTGGCGAGGTAGACTGCCGACAGCGCCAGTGCGCCAAGGGCAATGGTCAGCATGAGTGTGACGATGATCGCGATGCCGCGGCGTCCGGTTGGACGCACCGCCGGCAGCGGCGCCGTGCGCTGGCGTGACGAGAATCGCATCATGGGATGAGGATGCTGACGACGGAGGTGAGCCCGGACGGCGCGGGCGTGCAATCGAGGGCACTGAGGGCGTAGTCGTAGCGCGCGCCAGGGAGCACGGCGCTGTCGATGTAGGTGAGCGTCGCCGTGCCGGCACCGGGCACGTTGGTCAGCGGTTCGCCCCAGTCTGTGGAGCCGAACGCCCGACGGTAGACGGCGTACATCTCCACGTCCCGCTCACCACCGAGTTCGTCGACGCTGGCCAACCAAATGAGGCGCACCGCGTTCAGACCACCGACCAGCGTGATCGCGAGCGTCGGCGACCCAGGGGCGAGCGGGACGTCGCCGCACTGCGACCGCGCCAGCAGCCCCTGGTTGGCCAGGCGCACGTTGCGCTGCAGGGAGTCGATCACGGCCCCGCCGCGCGGATTCCTGTAGACGCTGATCAGGTTGATTCGCACGATCGCGACCGAGTCGATGCGTGCCACGGCACCGGTGTCGGCCGCCGTGCCATGTCGCGCGACGCTATGGAACAGCGGGAGCTGTGCCGCCGGAATCTCACTCAGCGCGCCATCGCTCGCCCGCCGGAAGTAGCGGAAGATCGGCTGCCCGCTGAAGCGCATCAGGTTGCGCGCGATGATCTCCTCCGGCTGCCGGTTCACCTTGCGGCGCAGCGTGTACATCGTCGCACCAGCCACCGGCGCCGTCCCCGTGTCCGTGACCGCGAAGTAGCTGATCGTCTCCGCATTGCTCACGTACGTCGCCGTCGGGTACGAGCTGGAGGAGTTGGGCAGGGTCACGCTGGTGCCGGTCGAGAGCGCACCGACGGCAGTGCTGTCGGCGTCGGGATCGTGGAACACCGACGAGAGGTCGGCCGTCCGGGCCGTCACCATGTTGGCGTTGAACGAGATCGCGTCACCGGCGATGCGCACCACCAGCGGCTGGCCGTCGAAGACACCGACGCCGGTGTTGCGGAGGTCCTGGTCGATCGCATCGGCCGCGAAGCTGGACGAGCGTGCGGCATCGGTGCGGCCGGAGGTGCTGCTGACCGCCCCGGACTGCGCCCGATACAGCGGCGCAGCCAGCCCGATCAGCACCAGCGTCACTGCCATGGCCACCAGCAGTTCCACGGTCGTGAAGCCACGGCGGCGCATCGGCGCCGGTGTCGACGAACGCGGAGACAATGTGCGCATCAGAAGGCTCCCACGATCGACGACTTGGCAACGGTCTGCAGGGCCCCTGGGGTCGAGACGCGCACCGTCACGGTCCGGTAGTCGACCGTGTCGGAGATCGCGCCGCCGACACGGGTGACCGTCGTCACGCGGGTGTACCCTGGAGATCCGGCAATCGAACTCTCGGTGGTGACCATCGTGTCGATCGACGCATAGGGCATCGTGGTGCGCACCGTCTCGAGGCGCGCGCCGGCGAGCTGTTGCGCGCGCGAGAACATGCGAACCTTCGACTCGCTCTGCTGGTAGCTGACCGTGAAGCCGGCCATGGCCAGCAGCGCCGTCGTCAGGATCACCGAGGCCACCACGACCTCGATCAGCGTGAAGCCGCGACGGTTCTGCAGGTGCGGCGCATCCGGCGCGGAAACGTGTGAGGACGGCATCAGATCCCTGCCCTGACCCAGGCGGTCCCATGCCATCGGTAGCCGTCGGCGCGACCGGTGCTCTGCGTGATGAACACGGCGCGGGAGGCTGAGGCGTCGGTCGGCTTGGCCGACACCGTGATCAGGCCGTCGGAGCTGGCCGCCCCGTTGCGACGGAAGATGACCGACTGATACGTCTCGATGACCCGCGGGCGAACGAAGCTCACCGTGCCCGACACACCGTCGAGCGGAGCCGGCGCCACGACGAACCTCACGCCGGGTTCGAGTGCCATCCACGACATCGCTTCGCCGGCGTCGTACGTCCCGGAATTGTTGCGGTCCTGCACCATCCGTATCCGACCGTTCACCTGGTCGACGCTCAGGATGACGTTGTGCTGCTTCATGAGGGCCGTGCGCTGCGCCTGGATGCAGAGCATCGTGAGCTGGCGAAGCGCGGCATCGCTCCGCAGCCTGCCCATGTCCATCCTCGGGAAGGCCACGGCGCTCATGATCGCCATCAGCGACAGCGTGGTGATGAGCTCGATCAACGAGAAGCCGCTTCGTCGCGACATCTGCATGGGCACCTGCCGGGGCTGCGAGTTGGGACTGTCACTCCGCAGGACGCCCGACCACGAGACGCGTAACAGCCGAGTCCGCCTGGTCGGTCCTGCTGGTGGTCCCCTGCGCCGGGTGGGTCGCTCGGGGGGTGTATTCACGGCTCAGCTCAGGCGCGACCTCTCGACCAGCGGGTTCCGTCGAACCGCCACATCACCACCAGCGCACTGCGCCGGCTCACCTGCACGGCCCGCCACGCACTGGGTGCGCCCGGATCACTCGTCAGGTACAGGACGAAGTTGGCGGCGGCACCGTCGGACGGACGAAACACCACCGCATTCGTCACCGCCGGAGGACCGGGCAGCAGGCGCGGCGGGTCGACGAGGTCGGTCCCAGCGTCGAGCACCGTCCAGGTCTCCACCTCGCCTGCATCACGGCGGCCGTTGCCGTTGCGATCGAGCAGCGTCGCGAACCGCCTCCCTGCCGAATCGACGCGGACCATGACCTGCACGTGCTGCTGCCGCGCCGCACGCGCCGCCGCCGCCAGGACCGCCGTCGCCCGACGAGCCATCGCGTCCGACCGGTACCGCGTCAGGTCGACCTTCGGCGCGGCATAGGCCGTCAGCAACGTCAGGACCAGCAACACCAGCAGCAGGCCCAGAAAGGACTGCCCGCGGCGCGGCCTGTGGCAAGAGTCGGACAGGGCAGCACTCCCGTGGAAATCGATCACTTCAGCCACCAGACGAACAGATGAGTGCGCGGTAACCTTTTGGCGGCGACACGAGGTGCGCCTTTCCTCCCGACGGGGTACGTTCGCGTGCGTGCTCCGCCGTGCCACTGGCCTTCACCGACCCACTTCTGATGACCCGAGCCTCCGAACTCACGTGGGTCAAGTGCCGGGATTTCGGCAACGAGCTCGAAGCCAGCATTTCCGTGGCGGTGCTCGACAACGCCGGCATTCCTGCCATCATCCGCAGCAACGATTCGGTCGGTCTCTTCGGCTCGGCCTTCCAGGGCTACTCGGC
>Ga0105048_10003714_pt1 | contig 24982 bp, 16 predicted proteins | sample MAT05_FD_78382 | JGI IMG/M metagenome (GOLD analysis project Ga0105048, IMG submission 78382) | Freshwater microbial communities from Lake Fryxell liftoff mats and glacier meltwater in Antarctica - MAT-05 | ecosystem: Environmental > Aquatic > Freshwater > Ice > Liftoff microbial mat | place... | reverse complement strand
GTGCATACCCAATACGATGCCTGCGGAGGCGGTCACGCCGTGCGGATCGACAATTCGCGCACCCACCGCACCCACGCCGGGCAGTGTTGCATACGCCATCAATTGCGACAGCCAGTTCGACGAACATGGCACAATGCCGGCATCGATGAACAGTAAGTAATCTTCGGTTCCACCCGCTTCAGAATAGATCGTGAAATTCCGGTAATCGGTGTACGCTTCGATGGCTCGCATCGCGTCGTCTGTCGCGCCGCGAACGATTAACGCGACACTCGGACCGTCACTCGTTCCGGCGAGTTGCAGAATCGGCAACCCGAGTTTTCGCGCGAACGCGGGGACTTCGAGCGTGGCACGGACACCTCGCCGTCGTAATGCATCCTCGACGGCCAACCGTCCGGCTCTATGGACGTAAGTTTTGACGCCCGCCGCCGTGGCCGTGGAACTCGGTAACGCCCGCCAATGGTAGAGAATTTTCGGGATGTGCTCGACGCGATCCGTACATTCGGTCGCGCGCAAAAGCAGGTCGTGATCTTGCGAACCTTCGTAGCCAATGCGGTAGCGTCCGACGCTTTCGAAGAGGCTCATGCGGATGCACGTAAAGTGATTGACGTAGTTGTAACTCAGTAGCAGTTCCGGCGACCAATCAGGCTTGAACTGCGGATCGTAACGGCGTTCGTCGGCATCGATTTTGTCTTCGTCGGAATACAAAATATCCGCTTCGGGTATCGTCTGAAGTCTGCGCACGATTTCGAATAACGCATGCGGGGCAAGCAAATCATCGTGGTCGAGCAAGGCAATGAACTCACCCGTTGCCAGGTCTGCGGCGCTATTCGTCGCCGCACAGATGTGACCGTTTTCCGTACGAGCCACGACGTGAATTCTTGCGTCATCGCTCAACTGTGCGAACGCTTTCCGCAGTTGCGGATCTGTCGAACAATCGTCGACGATGCACAGTTCCCAGTTGTCGTAATGCTGATCGCGAACCGATTGCACCGCCTTCAAAAACCACTTTGACTCGACATTGTAGACCGGTAACAAAATGCTGATTTTCGGCCGATAGGCGAATCGAACGTCGTCGGGCACTGTCGCGGTGTTGGCGATGAATGCATCGTGAACTGAGCGGCCCGGAAAGCGGCGAAGCAATAGCTTCGTGCGGATTTTTTGTTTGATCCGAAGCAGCATTTTGGTCACACGATTTGCGCGCGCCCACCAACGACGCGGCGAGAATATTTGTCCACTAACGATACTCTTACCGCCCCGTTTCGCGATGTTGATCAACTTGAAGGCAATGCCGTTGTTGGCAACCGCGATTGTTTCTTCGCGTTGTCCGATTTCGTTTGTCGGCACATCGCGTAGCACCAATTCGCTAGCGGAATCGCAGGCCACCACAGAGATGCGGCCCACGTCTGACTCGAACGGCAGTTGTGTCGTGAAGTGAACGCGAGATTCCGAATCGATGACTTTCATTCGCGCCACCGATGCAGTTTCGCCATCGTAACAGACTTCAATACGCAACAGTCCAGTCGTTATCGGCGCGTAGCCACCCAGACCGAGGAGCATCGTGCCGGTGTACGGTTCGGTCACCTTCTCCAGGTACACGACGAAATCTTTTGCCGACAATGGCTCGGCATCCATGCCGCTGTTCCTCAGTTCCGTTTCGCCCATTCTGCGTCAGTTCCCAATCCTACACAAATCGGGGAAACGGCAGCAACCCGAGTTTCGTTTCGATCCGACTTGACGCATCACGTGTCGCTTGCCATATGTCGGGATAGAAACGGCCTGGGGGACTTGTGATGACTTCGTACGTTCGAGTGGTGGGCATATTGGCGGTGGCAACCACCGGGTGTGCCTCCGTTGCGCCGCTGGACAACCCGATTGTGGTTCGCCCCGTCATTGCGAATGTCGAAAACCCTTTGCTCGTCTCGCCGGGCGAGCCGGACGCCAACGGCTACGCGGAAGTTTACGAACGGGTGATCGATGTCCTCGACGATTACTTCGAAATCAAACCGACTTCGCGCTACGCAGGCCACATCGAAACCTTTCCTCATATCGCGCCCGGTTTCGAACAGCCTTGGAAAGCGGGTAACCCCGATCACCGCGAACGCTTGATTGCGACATTCCAGACGATGCGCAAGTACGTAATTGTGGACATTTGGGCAGGGGAGCGAGGCGGGTACAAAATATCACTCGAAGTCCGCCGAGAATTGCAAGATTTAGAACGACCGTCTCGCGCTACGGCCGGTGGGGCGGTGTTTCGCGAAGCACCAACAGTGGATCGCCGGAACGAAGTCATTCCAACTGAAGTCGCTTCGAGCTATGGCTGGATCCCCGTCGGTCGCGATTACGCGCTCGAACAACAACTGCTCGCTCGCATCCGCGATTGTGCCATATTTAAACGGTAAAGCTATAAAAGCACTTGGTCGATGTTTGCGATGGTCAAAGCGTGGCGAATCGCATTCTGCAATCGTGCGACATCTTGAGTGGTGCGTATCTGCTGGACAAGCTCGCCAGGCAATGGCCGAGTGAAACCGCACCTCGTTGTAATGCGTCACATACTCGCCAACCGTGACGCGGGCCTCGTCGAGCGACAGCGGCACCTTCGTGCGAATGCAGTCGCCTTTCCGGGTTTTGTGCCAGCGTTCGATCTTGACTAGCCGGTAAAGTTTGCCTATGCTTAGCAAAGACGAAGCTCTCACCCCGCCTAATACGCTCGATAATCGGGCGGTCTCGACGTTGTGATTTCTATTCGCAAGCTATTATGGCTGCGACGGGAATTAATTTTGCGGAACTGGAAACTCATGCTCAACCTTTCGCGTCTTACGTTGGGTAAGGCTAGATAGTTGTCGAGCACCCGCCAAACTAGCTTAATATGGGAGATCCGACCGTGACGAACCCGCTAAATTGCTTAGGCTCGCCGCTGCCCCGACGTACGATGCTGCGTGTCGGATTTCTCGGTGGACTCGGGCTGTCGCTTGAAAGCTTCTTCCGGATGCAAGCCGCACAAGCGGCAGCACCATCCGCCGTTGCTGCACCCGTGAAGGGGCCGAAAGCCGAGTCGATCATTCACATCTATCTGCCCGGCGGGATGGCCCATCAGGAGAGTTGGGATCCTAAGCCATACGCACCAATCGAATATCGCGGCGACATGACTCAGATCCAGACCAAACTCGAAGGTGTACTCTTCAGCGAAAGCATGAAGCAAACCGCTGCGATTGCGGACAAAATCACTGTTGCCCGCGCCATGACTCACGGTGAAGCCGCCCATGAACGCGGTACGCACAACATGTTCACGGGGTATCGCCCCAGCCCAGCCATCACCTTCCCCAGCATGGGCAGTGTGGTCAGCCACGAACTCGGCGTGCGGAACAACCTGCCGCCGTACGTGGCCGTGCCGAATGTCGTTACCAACTACGCACAAAGCGGTTATCTTTCGAGCAGTTACAGCCCGTTCGCTCTCGGTAGCGATCCGGCCAACGGCGGTTTTAAGGTGCAAGACCTACAACTGCCAGGCGGAGTGACACCCGAGCGATTCGACGGCCGTAGGTCGATGCTCGAAGCGGTCAACGAGCATTTCGCCAAGAAGGAAAAGTCCGACAACCTCGCCGCGATGGACACGTTCTATCAACGGGCCTACGGCTTGATCTCGAGCGACAAGGCCCGCGCCGCGTTCGATATCAACCAGGAGACTCCGAAGCTGCGAGATGAATATGGCCGAAATGCCGCCGGTCAGCGATTCCTGATGGCTCGTCGCCTCGTCGAAGCGGGCGTGCGATTCGTGACGGTTCACTATTCGGGCTGGGATTATCACAACCAGATCACCGCAAATATGCGTGCGAACCTGCCTGCGTTCGACCAAGCGTTTGCCCGCCTGATTCGCGACCTCGAAGAACGCGGAATGCTCGACAAGACGCTCGTGATGGTGAGTAGCGAGTTCGGTCGTACGCCGAAGATCAATACGAATGCGGGGCGCGATCACTGGCCGAAAGTGTTCAGCGTCGCACTCGCGGGTGGCGGTATCAAGAAAGGTTCGATTTACGGCAAGTCCGATGCAACCGCCAGCGAACCCGACGAAGACGCGCTAACTGTCGAAGACTTGGCACACACCGTTTACCATTGCATGGGTATCAATGCCGAGAAGAAACTGATGTCGCCAGGCGATCGGCCGATCGACATCGTTCGCGAAGGTCACACGCGAAAAGAACTCCTCGCATAATTGTCCGAACTCCCGGCCGCGTGAACGAACGAAGAGCGTATGCTTTTCCTCGCAACGCGGCCGATTCATTTAAGGCCCCTGCCCATGCGCCACACCCTACGATTCCTGTTCGCATTGTGCTTTCTCGGTGGCAGCATTGGCACATCGTTGGCCATCGATCCCCACCTCAATAGCATCAATCCGTACGGTGCCCAACGCGGCACGACGGCGACGCTGTTGTTCAATGGTTCGAATGTCAACGATGCACCGGAACTGCTCATCTACTATCCGGGAATTACGGTTACCAAACTCGAAGTGATGAGCAAGGACCAACTTCGAGCGACGCTGACAATAGCATCCGATTGTCGGCTGGGCGAGCATGGGTTTCGCGTGCGCACGTCATCGGGAATCTCCGAATTTCGCACGTTGTGGGTCGGTGCCTTACCGGTGACGCAGGAAAAAGAACCGAACAGCGAGTTTTCCCTTCCGCAACCGATCGTGAATAACACGACCGTGCAAGGCCAGATCACGTCTGAAGACGTAGACTATTATGTGGTCGAATGTAAAAAAGGGCAGCGACTTTCCGTGGAAGTCGAAGGGATGCGGCTCGGTATTGGCTTCTTCGATCCATACGTGGCGATTCTCAACGACAAGCGTTTCGAGTTGGCGTTCGGCGACGATTCGCCTCTGTACACGCAAGACTGCGGGTGTTCGATCATCGTTCCCGCCGACGGCAAATATACGGTGATGGTCCGCGATAGCGCCTATACCGGGTCAGGATTCTACCAACTGCACGTCGGGAATTTCTCCCGCCCCACGGCCATTGTTCCTTCGGGTGGCAAGCCCGGCGAAGAACTCGAAGTCCGATTCATCGGTGATCCGAGCGGCGAAATCAAGCAGAAAATCAAGCTGCCTGCGGCGGGCGGCGACATTTTTCGCGTTCACTGCACAACTGCTGATGGCATACACCCGGCGGGCATGAAGTTCCGCGTGGTCGATTTGCCGAATGCAAGCGAACTCGCGAATGCAAACACTGCGGTCGCCGCGATGGTGGGTGCCGCTCCCGGTGCATTCAACGGCGTCGTATCGGCGGCGGGCGAAACCGACTATATGAAATTCGCCGCCAAAAAGGGCCAGGTCTTCGACTTCCACTGTTACACGCGTCGCCTCGGTTCGGCACTCGACCCCGTCATGCACCTGAACCTTTGGACGAACAACGCGATGGGGACGTACCTCGTAGGTAACGACGATGCGGTTGGGCCAGATAGTTACTTTCGCTTTACGATTCCGCAAGACGGCGATTATGTTTTGTCGGTCCACGACCACTTGAAAAAGGGCGGGATCGACTACTTCTACCGTGTCGAAATTACCGTGCCGTCCGCCGCCACATCGACGGGCATTCCCAAGGTCGATGGGAATAATATCTCGAATCAGGATCGCCAGGTTATCAGTGTGCCGCGTGGGAATCGCTTCGCAACGATTGTGCAGGCGAACCGCGTCGACTGGGGTGGACTCGCTACGGTTTCGTTCGACAAACTGCCCCCAGGCGTGATCGCGACCGCAGATAGCGTCGATCCCGGTCAAGGCGTCGTGCCCGTTGTGTTCGAAGCGAAAGCCGATGCCGCACTCGGTGGCGTTCTCAGCGATTTCCAGATGAAGCCGACCGATCCGAAAGTGATCGCAACGACGCGAACCGCACTCGATGTGAACTTCAACATTGGACAAAACAACCTACCCTTCCACCGCCATTTCACGGATCGAATCGCGGTAGCGGTAACCGATGTCGCGCCGTTCAGCATCGATGTCGTCGAGCCAAAATCGCCATTGGTACAGAACGGCTCGATGTATCTGAAAGTGATCGCTAAACGGGCACCGATGTTCAAAGGCGCCATCACGGTTTACCCGTTGTTCACGCCGCCCGGCACCGGAATTGCAGGTCAGACCGTTATCGCCGAAGGGGCGACGGAGGCACTCGTTTACACGAATGCCGCCCCGAATGCTGCCGCGCGTAAGTGGAAGACCGCGTTCATCGCCGTTGCCACTGCAACCGGCGGCCCTACACCGAAACCAAACGACCCGACCACTGCTGCGAGCAACGGGCCATTATGGGTGTCGTCCCAGTTGTTCTCGATTGAAATCGCACCGCCATTTGTGGTGTTCGCGCAAGATCGTTCTGCCGCCGAGCAGGGGCAGAAGACGCAGGTCGTTTGCAAAGTGACGACGAACACACCGTTCGAAGGCAAAGCGAAAGCGACAATTATCGGCCTGCCCGCCAAGGTGATCGCAACGCCGATTGAGTTCACCAAAGATCAGAAGGAAATCGTCTTCGACTTAACGACCGACATAACCAGCCCCGCCGGGAAGCACGGCACGTACGTTCAGGTTGAGATCGTCCACAACGGCGAGAAACTGTTGCATTCGGTCGGCGGGAACGAACTGCGTATCGATGTACCACTGCCGCCGAAAGTTATGACTGTCGCACCAGCAACACCGAAACCGGCTGTGCCCGTACCTGCCGCAGTCGTCGCCGTGGCCCCGCCGATGGCGAAACGACTCACCCGTCTCGAACAGCTTCGGCTCGAACAAGAAGACCGAGAAAAGGCTCTGAAAGCCGGTATGCCCGCTCCAGCCGTTGTGCCCAAGAAGTAAACCCGAATGATCGCGTCGAAACAACCGGACTTACCACGCATGAGGGACTTTAACATGCGACTTGCCATTACGATAATCGCGTTTGCCTTCGCAGTCTCCTCAGTCATTGCCCAGGCCACGACCGCCGCAAAACCCGTTGCACCCGTGGCGACTCCCGCCGTCGCTCCTCCGGCGCCCGCTGTCGCACCCGTGGCGGCTCCGGCTGTCGGGACTGCGCCGCCTGCTGTCGTGGGCGTCAAGGTTGCGGTTTACCCACCCGATATCAACCTCGAAACATCGCGCGACAAGCAAACTTTTGTCGTGCAAGTGACCGAGTTATCTGGCATCACCCGGGATGTGACAGAACAGGCGCAGATCACGTTCTCGAATCCCGCACTCGTAAAACGCGATAACTTCACCATCACTCCGGTTACCGACGGCGTGACCGACATGATTGTGGTGTTCGCGGGGCAGACGGTGAAAGTGCCAGTGAAAGTCGTTAGCGCGGCCGCAGATCGCCCGATCTCGTTCAAGCTCGATGTGATGCCGGTGTTCCTGCGAACGGGTTGTAATGTCGGCGGTTGCCACGGTGCCGCACGCGGCAAAGATGGTTTCCGCTTATCGCTGTTCGGTTTCGACCCCGATGGCGACCACTTCCGTCTCACTCGCGAAATGAACGGGCGACGCATCAACCTTGCGATTCCTGCGGAGTCGATGCTCGTCGAAAAATCGACGGGCAAAGTGCCGCACACTGGCGGCAAGAAGATGACCGAAGGCGACGAGTATTACAACGCTTTCGTACGCTGGCTCGAAGCCGATGCCCCTCTCGATCTGCCCACCGTGGCTGCTCCGGTCAGTATGGAAGTATTCCCGCCTGGCGGCGTGCTCGACGGCAAAGGAGAGAAACAGCGCGTTGTCGTGCGTGCGAAATACACAGATGGCACGGATCGCGATGTCACGTCACTGGCATTGTTCCTTAGTAACAACGATAATGCTGCGAAGATCGATGGTACTGGCAACGTGCTGGCAGGCGAACGCGGCGAAGCGTTCGTCATGGCTCGCTTCGCGACGTTTACCATCGGCGTGCCGTTCATCACCTTACCGAAGGGGATGCAGTTTGCCTTTCCGAATGTGCCCGAAAATAATTACATCGACACCTTGGTGAACGCTAAGCTCAAAAAGCTGCGTATCGAACCGTCTGAATTGTGCGACGATGCCACCTTCGTACGCCGTCTGTTCGTCGATGTCACGGGTGTTGTGCCATCGCCGGAAGAGTACGCGAAGTTCATGGTGAGTACCTTGCCGAACAAGCGGGAACTGCTCGTCGATGAACTGCTCGACCGCAAAGAGTTTGCCGAACTATGGGTGTTGAAGTGGTCGGAATTGCTTCAGATTCGTTCGGGTGGAATCACGCAGGTCAGCCCGAAATCGATGCTGCTTTACTACACGTGGCTGCAAGACAAGATCGCCCGCAACGTACCGACGAACGAATGGGTAAAGGAACTCCTCGGCGCGAGCGGCGGCACATTCAAAAGCCCCGCGACGAATTACTACCAGATCGAAACGGACATCGTCAAAGTCACTGAGAACGTGGCCCAGGTGTTCATGGGAATGCGCATCCAGTGTGCACAGTGTCACAACCACCCGTTCGACCGTTGGACGATGAATGACTACTACGGTTTCGCGTCGTTCTTCAGCCAAGTCGGGCGTAAAGGTGCCGACGACCCGCGCGAACTGATCGTGTTCAACGCCGGTGGTGGCGAAGTGAATCACCCGCTGTATGCCCGTCCGATGAAGCCGAAGTTCCTCGGTGGCGTGGAGCCGGATGTCGCAGGGAAAGACCGCCGTGCGGTACTCGCCGAGTGGCTGGCGTCGCCGGAGAATCCATACTTCGCCAAGAACCTCGCGAACATCGTCTGGGGGCATTTCCTCGGTCAAGGCATCATCAACGAAGTCGACGATGTGCGGATCAGCAACCCCGCGAGCAACCAGGAACTCCTCGACGAACTTGGAAAGAAATTTACTGGTTACAAGTACGACTTCAAGAAACTCGTCGGTGACATTTGTAAGAGCCGAACGTACCAGCTCAGCACGCAGGCGACCAAAACGAACGAAGGTGATACCCGTAACTTCGCACGTGGGGCGGTCCGCCGGATTCGCGCGGAAACGCTGCTCGACTGCATCAGCCAGGTCACGGATACGAAGAACAAGTTCCCCGGCTTACCTTCGGGCGCACGAGCCGTCCAGATCGCCGACGGAGGTACGAGCACGTACTTCTTGACCACGTTCGGCCGGGCGACGCGCGACACGGTTTGCGCTTGCGAAGTGCGGCTCGAACCGACATTGTCGCAGAGCTTGCACCTTATGAACGGCGACACCGTCAGCCCGAAAATCCTACAAGGCGGCCTGGTGGCGAAGATGCTCCAAGAGAAGAAATCGAATGGGCAGATTATCGAAACAATCTACGTCCGGTGCCTGTGTCGTCAGCCGACCGCTACCGAACGAGCGAACCTCGAAGCGATGATCGCCAACGGGAAGAATCAGCAAGCCGCACTCGAAGATGTCTTCTGGGCCGTACTAAACACTCGCGAGTTTATGTTCAACCACTAGAAATTGTCAGCTGGATTTTCCACCGTTGAGGTTACCATGCTCCGCTACTGCTTGCCGATTACGCTGTTGATGCCCGCGCTGGCCCTCGCCGATGCGAAGAAGCCGACATTCGATGAAGATGTGATGCCGATTTTGAAGCAATCGTGCATTATTTGCCACAGTAACGACAAGCAAAAGGGTGGGCTAAACATGGCCACCTTCGCCGCCACGATGCAGGGCGGATCTTCCGGCGTAGTAGTGGCTGCGGGTAACCCCGATAAGTCGCGACTATTTACGATGTCGGCGCACAAAGAAGAGCCGGTGATGCCGCCGAGCAAGCAGAAGATTCCCGATGCGCAAATCGAAGTATTGCGGTTGTGGGTCGAACAAGGTGCTCGCGAGAACCTCGGCAGTAAGATCGTCGCCGTCAAACCGAAGACCGACATCGGTTTGAAGTCCGTCGTCAAGGGTCGCCCCGAAGGCCCGCCACCGATGCCAGCCGCGGGCAAACTGAAGATCGAACCGATTCTCAAGGCCCGCCGTCCTGGTGCGGTTCTCGCGATGGCTGCATCGCCGTGGGCACCGCTCCTTGCCATCGGTGGGCAGAAACAAATCACGCTGTTAAACTCTGACACGGGCGACACCGTTGGCCACATTCCGTTCGAACACGGGCAGATCAACGACCTTAAGTTTTCCCGCAACGGAAGGCTATTGATCGCCGCTGGCGGGCGTGGCGGACAATCCGGCAAGGCGGTTCTTTACAATGTCGAAACGGGCGAGAAGATCACCGAAGTCGGCATCGAAACGGATGCGATCCTCGCCGCGGATATCAGCGCCGATCAAACGCAGATCGCCGTGGGAAGTTCCTCGAAACTGATCCGCATTTACAGCACTGCCGATGGCTCGGTGTTGCGAGAAATCAAGAAGCACACCGATTGGATCTGTGCCGTCGAGTTCTCGCCCGATGGAGTGTTGCTGGCGACGGGCGATCGCAACGGTGGGCTGTTCGTGTGGGAATCGTACACGGGCCGCGAATACTTCAGCCTGCGCGGGCATACCGCGATGATTACTGATGTCTCGTGGCGCGACGACTCGAACTCCCTCGCTTCATCGAGCGAAGATACCACGATCAAAACGTGGGAGATGGAGAACGGCAACCTCACGAAGAATTGGGCGGCGCACCCAGGTGGTGCCGCGAGCGTGCGGTTCAGCCACGATAGCCGATTGGTGTCGACGGGCCGCGATAAGATTACGAAACTCTGGGATCAGAACGGCGGGTTGCAGCGTCAGTTCGAGGCATTCGCCGACCTCGGTTTGCGGGTGGCGATCGCGCACGATAACGCCAAGGTGTTCGCGGGTGATTGGGCAGGCATCGTGAAAGGCTGGATCGCGGCCGATGGCAGGACTTATATCGTCGCCGACACGAACCCAAAGACGGTCGCCGAGCAGATTCTACTGGCTCAGCAGGCATTAGCTGCCAGCGATGCGAAACTAGCGCAAACGATCGCCGCACTCGCCGCCGCGAAAGTGAACACCGATAAAGCGAACGCGGAACTCGCACCGTTACAGAAAGTGATCGTCGATCTTACTGTCGCTGCCGCTGCCGCTAAGGTGGCATCCGAAGCTTCAGTGACGGCCGCTGCCGTCGCCACGAATGCGACCGTTGTCGCGCAAGCCATTACGACCGCAAAGACGACGGGTGCAACGGTGTTTCAGGAAGCCGCCGCGAAGCTGCTCGATGCCGCGAACAAAAACGCAGCCAATGCCGAGTTGAAGATTCAAGCGAAGAAGGCCGCCGACATCGCGAAAGTTGCTGCCGACGAACTCGCCGCGGCAAACAAGCTTCTCGCAGACTCCGTAGCAGCACAGAAAGTCGCAATGGACAAAGTGCCCGTTGCCGCCAAGGCTGTAGTCGATGCCACCGCGAAAGTGCCCGTCGCACAGGCGGCTTTGGTCGCGCAACAAGCGGCACGCAAGCCAGTATTCGATGCGTTCAACGCGGCTCAAGTCGTTGTCAACGGAGCCACCGCCGAAGTCGTCGCCGCGAAGGCCAAGCTCGACAAGCTCAAACCGCCCGTTGTCGTGGCTCCTGTTCCTGCCCCTGTGCCCGTTACGCTGAAACCCGCGGTTGTAGCCGCTCCTGTGCCCGTTCCCGCAGCCGCACCGCCGAAACCTGCGGTTGTACCCGCTCCTGTGCCGGTGCCCGTTACGCCGAAGAAGTGAGTCACCGATGTTTCGCACGCTCGCATTGTTTATGCTCGCCGTCGCTTGTTCCACGACGATGGCCGACGAGAAGCTGAAGGACATCGCGTGTCGTTCAGTTCACCTCGGTTACGACGTGCCAAAAGGCACCGCGTTTTACAACGAGATGACCGTCGATACCTCTGCCGATGGTACATATTTCATGGCGTGCGGTTGGAACAAAGGTTACTTCGGCATCCAGGAACTGGCGAACGGCAAGAAACTCGTGATCTTCTCGGTATGGGATCCGAACTCTGGAGAAGACCCCAAGAAAGTACCCGACGAAAAACGTGTGAAGATGCTGCACAAAGATGATGCTGTGCGAGTTGGCCGTTTCGGCAACGAAGGCACCGGCGGTCAATCGTTCCTCGATTTCGATTGGAAGATCGGCACCACGTATCGCTTCCTCGTTACCAGCATGCCCGATGGCCCCGAACGCACTGCATTCGCGGGCTACTTTTTTCAGCCGGAAAAGAAAGCGTGGACGCACATCGTCACCTTCTCCACGATCGCTGGTGGCAAGCCGCTCTCTGGGTATTACTCGTTCGTCGAAGACTTTCGACGCAATAAAATCTCGACTACGAAAGTCCGCAAGGCGCACTTTGGCAACGGCTGGGTGAAGACCGAAGATGGCGATTGGAAAGCAATTACCAAATCGCGATTCACCGCCGATGCGAACCCCGTTACGAACATCGACGCCGGCAGCGACGATGCCGGGTTCTACCTCATAACAGGTGGCAACACACAAAACACGACGACGAAGCTCAAGGAATCCATCGAGCGAAAGCACGGATCGGACAAGCCACCCGTGGACTTGCCAAAGTTCGACGCGAAGAAGTAATCGGCAAAAGATATACTTTCATTATGACTCGCGCAATCCTATCGCTGCTGCTGCTGTTCGCCATCGCGTGGCCTGCATCTGCGCACCCGTTTCCAAATTTGCGGTGCGACCGTACGGTACACGTTCGCATCTCGGCGGTTTTCGCGGTCGTGAAGTACACCGTCGAATGCAACGCGATGACGATGATGATCGACGGCAACACGTTCCTAACGGCAAGCGACACGGCAAACGTCAAAAGTATCCGCAGCGATTACGTGCCGGTTTACGCGAAGAAAAAAGCGACTTACCTAGCCGATGAACTGATCGCGTCTCTCGACGAGAAAGAGTTGAAATTCCGGCTCGACAAGCCGGTCGAGATCGAGTTCGAGGGCGATAATCACATCCGGCTTCGCTATCAGTTTCGTGCGGACATTTCGCCACGTCCCGGCGTTCGGTCGCAATTCCGTTTTGAAGACCTCAACTACGATGGCCAGCCGGGGAAGATCGCGCTGACGTGCGATACGGAAACCGGTTTGACGGTACACGATCTCGAAGAACCCGGTGGCCTACGTGGGAAATCGCAACTCGATCTAAAACCGGGCGAAGAGCGTAAGCTCCGGACCGTTTCCGCGATTATCGAAGTACTCGCTGCCGCAAAACCTGTTGTAATTGAAGCACCCGTAACGATTGGCGAACCAGTCATCGTTAGCGGCGAGAAGCCTGGCCTCGTTGCGGATTTGCTCGATCGCGGCTTGACGGCGCTGTTCGATTCCACCTCGGGTGTCGGCGTGTTGTTGCTCGCGGCGTTCGTCTTTGGCATGGGGCATGCCTTCACTCCAGGGCACGGTAAGACGCTTGTGGCGGCGTACCTCGTCGGCGAGCGCGGCACGATGCGGCATGCGCTCGTTTTGGGCATCACGACGACGCTCGCACATACAGGTTCGGTGATCGGCGTCGCGTGCATCCTCTGGTGGTGCTACCGCGATGGCGTACCCGAAACGGCGCAAGGTTGGCTCCAGTTCGCGGGCGGAATGCTAATCTTGCTCGCGGGTATGTGGTTGTTGTCGCGGCGCATTCGTGGCAAAGCCGATCACGTACACTTCGGTGCAGGGCACCACCATCACGGCCCCGATTGCGGTCATACGCACGACCCCGATCCTTCTCCGAAATCGTTCGGCTGGCTGCGGGTCGTCCTACTAGGCCTCGGTGGCGGGCTGATCCCGTGCTGGGATGCGGTCATGCTGTTGTTCGTGGCGATCTCGGCAGACCGGTTGGCGTTTGCGGTGCCGCTGCTCATCGCGTTTAGTCTCGGGTTGGCCGTCGTGTTAGTGGCGCTCGGCGTCGGGGTCGTGCTGGCGCATCGGGTGGGTGCGACGAAGTTCGCCGAACGGCGTTGGTTCCAACTGTTGCCGGTTTTCAGTGCGGCCCTACTCATGGTCATGGGGTTGTGGCTTGCGCGGGAGGGCGTACAACGCCTCGTCGCCGGTGCGACGGAAAGCGACACTCCCGCCCTCAAAGGCTGAAATCGTATGCGCGTCGTCGAACTCTCGGCTCATCACGTCCGCATTCCGCTCCGCAAGCCGATTCGGCACGCCTCGCATTCCCGCACCGAGACCGACAACCTCGTCGTGCGCTGCGTCCTCGGCGATGGGACGACCGGTTACGGAGAAGGCGTGCCGCGAGATTACGTGACTGGAGAGACGATCGACACCGCGATGTCGCTCGTTCAGCAGAGCGATTTGAAAGGCCAACTGCAACCGGTGCAAAACTTCGTCGAATCGATCGATCTCGCCGAGCGATTTCGCCTGAACGAAGTACCCGGCGACGACCGGCGTTGCCAGGGGAATGCGGCCCGGTGTGCCGTGGAATTGGCGATCCTCGACGCGTACGGCCGATGCTTCGGCGAACCGCTGATGCACGTCGCAAAGTGTTTGGCACCCGAACTTTACGAACCGAAAGTACGGGTGCAATATAGCGGGGCGATCCTGTCCGCGAAGGGCTGGAAGGCACGAATGCTGTCGTGGGGAATGCGTTTCTACGGCTTCCATCAAATCAAAGTGAAGGTTGGTATCGCCGGTCAAGACGACGCGAAACGGCTGGCGATCATCCGCAGCCGCGTCGGGAAAGCGATGGATCTTCGCGTCGATGCGAACGAGTCGTGGAGCATCGAAGACGCGGTTGCAAACATTCAGGCACTCGAAGCGTTCGGCATCACGAGCGTCGAGCAACCGGTTCCGCACGAGGCGGTCGAAGCGCTGGCCGCGATTCGCAAGCAGATTCGCACGCCGATCATGCTCGATGAATCGTTGTGCGGCGAAGTCGATGCCGACCGGGCGATTCGGGGCGGCTGGTGCGATCTGTTCAACATCCGGCTCTCGAAGTGTGGCGGGTTCATACCGAGTTTGCGTCTTGCGCAGCTGGCGGTGCGAAAAGGCCTGGGCTATCAACTCGGCTGCCAGGTCGGCGAGACGGCGATTCTGTCGGCGGCGGGACGGCAGTTCGCCACGAGTGTGAAGGGCATTCGCTATCTCGAAGGATCGTACGATCGACACCTCGTTCGCGAAACACTGAGCCACGAAGACATCACATTTCGCCGTGGCGGTTGGGCACCGATGCTCATCGGCTCTGGCACTGGTGCAACAATCGACGCCGTGAAGCTAGCTGCCGCGACGGTTCGGCGAGAGGTCGTCATTGGCTGATGCGACACTCTGCACGTTCCGTTCGTCCGACGGGTACGTCTGGTACTATCGTAGTTCGCTTCCCGTCGGCCGGCCGATTGGGCGGATCGTGTTTTTGCACGGCATCCGCAGCCACGGTGGCTGGTATACGCGGTCGTGTGCGAAGTTCGCGGCGGCGGGTTTTGAAGTGTATTTCCTCGAACGGCGCGGTTGCGGCCTGAACACTTCGCGGCGTGGCGACGCACCGAATTTTCGCCGACTTTTCGACGATGTCAGCGAGTTTTTGTTGAATCTTCGGCAAGAGAAAGCGTGGCTGCCGATTCATTTGGCGGGCATATCGTGGGGCGGCAAGCTCGCGGCGGGGTTGCCGTACCGCAAGCCGGGACTGATCGATTCGCTCGTGATGGTCTGTCCTGGGTTGTGTCCGAAAATTGCCGCGCCGTTCCTGCAAAGGGCGGCGGTCACCCGTGCGCGACTCCGCGACCCGACCCAACTGTTCCCGATCCCACTGAACGACCCCGACTACTTCACGTCGTCCCCCGAGTGGCAACAATTCGTCGACGACGATCGTTTCGGTTTGCGACGAGCGACCGCACGATTTTTGTTCTCGAGCGTGTCGTTAGACATGTATTTGAAGCGTGCGATCAAGCGAGTGACTGTTCCCACGTTGATGCTGCTCGCGGGGCAAGATCGCGTGATCGACAACGTGCGAACGCGAAAGCTCTTCTTGAATTTCCCTGCGAAATCGCGGACGATAATCGATTACCCGAACGCGCACCACACGCTGGAATTCGAACCCGATGGCCATCCGTTCGTCCACGACTTGGTGCTGTGGTTGTCTCATCATCAATAATTGAGGAGCACTCGTGCTGGAAAATCAAGAGCCATATCTGGCGATTCAGGTCGTGATGATGCCGAAGGATACGAACCCGTTCGGGACGATCTTCGGCGGCGTCATTCTCAGCCACATCGACATGGCGGGATCGATTGCCGCACGGCGGGAAGTCGAACTTCGTGGCGGTGTGAAGGGTGCGCAATTCGTGACGGTGGCGATTAATCGTGTCGAGTTCAAAAAACCAGTGCTGATCGGCGATGTCGTCAAATTCCTTGCGACGGTAGTACGCATCGGGCGGACCTCGATCACGATGCGAATCGACGTGATTGCGGAACGCGGTTCGGAAACGATATCGGTGACGGATGCCGAGGTTGTTTACGTGGGAGTGCGTCCCGTCGGTGAGGATCGGCAACCCGTACCGCTTCTGCCGCAGACATCGGCGTGAAGTCGGCGAATTCGGCATTTCACCCGGTTTGTTCGTGAAGGCGGGAAGTATACAACCGAATTGCTAATATAGAGTCGAACGAACCTGCGTACTGCTGAGGCCGAGATGGGTTACTCCGAGAATCACCTTTACTTCGACGATATGCACGTCGGTCAAGAATGGGAATCCGGTGGCCGTACAGTTACAGAAACGGACATCGTGAACTTCGCGGGTTTCAGCGGCGACTTCAACCCGATTCATATCGATCACGAATTTGCGGCGAGTACACCGTTCCGCAGACCGATTGCCCACGGCATCGGCGTGTTCTGCATAGCTAGTGGTCTGAGCGTTCTGTCGCCGCCCGTGCGGACGATTGCACTTCTCGGCGTGCGAAGCTGGCAGTTCATCCTTCCGGTTTTCCCCGGCGACACCGTTCATACTCGCACCAAAGTCGTCGAAAAGACACTTCGTGGCCGCGGCAAACGCGGCGAGATCATCTGGCATCGTTGGATCATCAACCAGGACAGCAAAATCGTTCAAGAAGGCGAAGTCATCACGCTCGTCGAATGTCGCCCACTCCCCCGCCCACTCGCCACACCCGAAGTCCTAGCGATCGCAAACGTCCTCACCGAAGCAACGGGACCGATCTAGAATCGGACTTCGATTCCATCACTGACGAGGCGGGTCGGTAGCGGCCCCTTCGAAGGGGGGTGCGGACATCCAGATGCCACTGACGCCGTGCAAATACCCGACATCGTAAAGCCGTCGCATCTCGGCGGGTTCAAAGTTCAAGCCGAGAGTCCGCCCATCGTCGCTATCGGGTATCGCGGTCAGGTGGAAATTCGAACCGGCATTTCTCGATTGGTGGAATAAACTGGCGATTTCCGCGCGGCAGTGCGCGTGTAAAATGCCAGCCGCCGAGGCCGCCAACACCGGCAGTACGCGAGGACGTACGGGGGCCGGATCGGTGAAGAGTTTGCCGGAAATGATCAAATAGACATTCGCACCGACCGAACGTCCTTCCGATTGTGGTGGCAAGGAACCGGGCGGGATGAACAGTTGGGCCGTCACTCCGCCATCGACGTGCAAATCGATTGCGGTTTTACCATTCACTTCGCTCGTAATTGCAACGGGTGGTAACATGCCAGGCACGGAACACGATGCCAACAAGATGTGGCGAAAGCGTTCGGTCGCGTTCGGCCCGCCCTTCTCTGCGACAGCGCCCATATCCCATACGACGAGTTTCCGTGTCGTGAGATTAGTCGTTCCCACATACAACCTGCGACCGCGCCGGTGTTCAGTTGCGACGTATGCGAGTAATCGCTCGTCGACGATGGAATCGATCAGGCGTCGCAGCGGATCGCTCGACGCAATGGAACCCGCCCACGGAATGAGGATCCAGGCACGCGTGTTGTAGATGTCTGCGGCGCGAATCGACGTGTAAAACTCGCGTGTGGCTTCGTCGAATTGCGGGCCGAGGAACGCCACGGTGGCAATGAGAGCGCCGGTGCTGATTCCCGTGACGACATCGAATTGCGGACGGCTGCCCGTTTTAGACCAACCGGAGAGAAAGCCTGCGGTGTACGCGCCGTACATGCCGCCGCCCGAAATCACCAGCACGTTTTTCGGTACGACCGGTGCCGGTATCGGTGTGGGAATTTCTTCGGGTAGATTCGCCGTCGCCATTCGGACCGTTTGGCGAACACGCGAGTTGTCCGTCGGCGCACACGTTTCGCGCGACCGACAACCGAGCGTCACGCTCAGGGCCAGCAGCACGACAGTCGGGATCGCACGCGATAATCGATTATGTCGGAACATATTAATAGTTTCCATAGCGATATTCCCGTACGCGAGTCAAGCCAATTCATCGGAAATCTGCGCCGCGACTCGAAGTATGCGGGCTACGCATAGGATGGGCACGTTCGGGAAGAACCCGCTTTCAAATTCATTCGCAGACATCGTCGCGCAAACGGCGTATAATCCCGTTACGTTGTACTCACACCGACTCTCCCCCACCGAACGTTTTTGCCGGGAGGCCCACAACAATGCGACGCCGAATTACAATCTCACTCTCGTTTGCCGCGTGTCTGGCGATGTTCTTCGTCCCGGTTGCACGCTCGCAAGACGCGCCGAGCGATGAATCGATTACCACCTTCGATGGGGTCAAACTCGACGTCAAGTTTTACAAGGCTGCGGTTCAGAAGAACGGCTCGGTCGTGGTGCTGCTTCATGCCTTCGGGAAAGACCCGAACAAAGGCGACTGGGATGGCCTCGCCAAGACCCTCACCAAAGAAGGGTTTAACGTCGTTCGCTTCGACTTTCGCGGGCACGGCAAAAGCACCGATGTAGTGCCAGAGATGTTCTGGCGGAACGACGTGTTCAGCGCCTTGAATAAAGCGCACATGAAGGGCGGGGCCAAAAGCTCTCCTGCCAAGGAAATCCTTATTAAGGATTTCGAAAAGAAGACCGCTTACTTTCCAATGCTTATTAACGATATCGCCGCGATCCGATCTCTGATCGATATCAAAAACGATTTGGGAGAAGTGAATTCGAGTTCGATTTACTTCGTAGGGGCAGGCGATGCGGCCACGCTCGGCATGATGTTTATCACAAGCGAATGGCATCGCGATGCAAAACTCCCAAACGTCGCAGTGCCTGCCTTACTACCGCGATTCGTCGCCGCGAATGGACGCATTTACGGTTCGGATCCGGCCGGACGCGATTACGGTGGCGGCGTCTGGTTGTCGCCGACGCGACATCCGAGTGTGAGTACGAGCGCGGTCGAAGGCTGGGTATCAAAACACGGACGCGACACCAACGGTGATATGCGGAAAGAAACGCCGATGCTGTTTGTCCACGGAGACAAAGACAAAGAAGGTGAGACATCTTGCAAATACTTCACGAATCAAGTGATGGTCGCCGCTGGGAAAACGTCACCGAAGCTCGATAAACTCGACTTCACGTTCCTTCGAAGCATCAAAGGCACCGACCTTAAGGGCGTCGATCTGCTTGGAAAAGACAGCACGCTGGGCACCGAAAAGATGATTATCGAGTTCTTGAACAAGATGGAAATCGAGCGCAAGAAAAAGAACCGCACCGCCCGCGAATACAAAAACCCGCTGCCAATCGTAATCAATACGTTCCTAGCCAATTAGTAATGCTTTACCCGCGAGGGTGGAACTTCTTGTGGATCGCCTTCAGGCGGGTGCGGTCGATGTGCGTGTAGAGTTGCGTCGTCTGGATCGAGGCATGTCCAAGCAATTCTTGCACCGTGCGTAGGTCGGCCCCGCCGGCGAGTAGGTGCGTCGCGAAACTATGGCGTAGCGTGTGTGGGCTGACCGTCATCGGCAGCTCGGCACGCAGGCAGTATTTCTTCACCAGCATCCACAGCACGATTCGCGACAGCGGCTGCCCCGAACGCGACGTGAAAACGTGCTCTTCGCCACCGGCCATCGCGGCATCCGCGAGGTACGCGCGCAACGAGGCAATTGCTGGTTTGCCGAGCGGTACGACACGTTGTTTGCTCCCTTTGCCGAAGCATTTGCAGAACGCCGAATCCAAGTACAAATCGTGCCGCTTCAGCCCAACGACTTCCGACGCTCGGCAACCGGTGGCGTACAGCGTTTCGAGTAATGCTCGGTCACGCAAGAAGAATCGATCCCCTGCCCGCGGAGCATTCAGCAATGCATCGACGCTCTCCGGCGATAGCACGTGAGGTACGCGCTGCCAGAGTTTCGGCGACGCCAACAGTTCGACGCTCGACGGGTCGGCTTTTTCTTCGAGTCGCAGGAAGCGGTAGAACATTCGCAGCGCGGCGAGGTGCCGGGCGATACTCGGGGCCGCGAGTTCTTCCTCGTGCATGAACGCGATGTATCGCGACAAATCGCTGAGAGTCGGCGCGAAATAGTTCGGCAGTTTCGCGATCACCGTCCACTGTGCGTACCGTTCGAGATCGTGGTTGTACGCGAGAAGTGTATTTTCGGAGAGGCCACGTTCGGACTGCAAATAGTGCCGAAACGCGATGATGTCCGACATGAGTTCGTTGAGTGACATCGCGGGTTCACCCTAATAAGCGTTGCCGTATCGATTGGCGAAGCATTCCGATGGCACGACCGCGATGGCTCAGCGCGTGTTTGACCGTATTTGAGAGTTCGCCGAACGATGCGTGATACTCGGGGATCACGAACAGCGGATCGTAGCCGAAACCTCCACTGCCGGTCGGTTGCGATGCGATGCGGCCCCAACAGCGACCTTCGACGACCGCAACAACAGTACCCGTTGGATCGGCGAGCGCTGCGGCGCTTACGTAGTACGCGGCACGTTTGTCGCCGTGAAAATTTGCCAGTTCCTGCAACAATTTTGCGTTATTTGCTGCATCGTTGCCATGTTCGCCCGCCCACCTCGCCGAGTAAATCCCCGGCTGTCCATCGAGTGCCGGTACGACGAGGCCACTATCTTCGCCGAGTACCCATTCGCCCAACATTGGCGCGAGTGTCGTCGCTTTCAGGCGAGCGTTTTCCTCGAAGGTGGTGCCCGTTTCTTCGATGTCCGCAGGGGCATTAGCGTACGGCGAAAGATCGGTCACCTCGACGAGGTCCGATAGCAATTCGACCAATTCGCGCAACTTCTTTTTGTTTCGACTACCCAGTACGAGTCGCGGCATACTGCGTCCTGAAGCGTGTGTAAAAGATCCCGGATTCGGTTCGCCGGTCGGCTTGTAAGCCGGGTTTTGTCCCACCTTGCGGTGATGACGATCATTTCTCTAGCCGCACGGTTACCCGTGCGATCGAGCAGCCTACCCGAGGCTCAGACGGATCGGGTCGATCCTCACCTCTGCTCGGCCTTGCTTCCAGTGGGGTTTGCCTAGCCGACGGGTCACCCCGCCGCTGGTGCGCTCTTACATTAAGGGCTTGCGCCCCGCACCGTTTCACCCTTACCTGTCGGAATGCGGAATGGGGAACGCGGATTGCGGAGTGATTCCGAGTTCCGAATTCCGCATTCCGCATTCCGACAGGCGGTTTACTTTCTGTTGCACTGTCCCGCCCGTTGGCGATTGGCACCGGGAGTACCAAGCGTTACCGAGGGTGGGAGTTACCCACCACTGCACCCTATAAAGCCCGGACTTTCCTCTCGCCACGAATGGCCAGCGACCGTCCCAGCAACCGACGAACCGAACTTGCATGGTATCGCCCGAACGTGGGATTGAAAAGGGAATGCGAACGAAGTTGGTCGCCGGTGGCCGAAATCGCGTCGCCAGAATCGACGTAAATTACAATTGCGTCCTTTGTACGTCAGATCGCGCACTATTTTTGGACTGCGTGGAAATCGCGTCGATATCCAAGACATCATGCACCTCTGGTTAAATGGCTTTTACTTGATTGCTCCACCAATCGGCCGCGATGTCGTGGTTCCATTCACAGACGGCTGCGCACGATTGCAGTGCGATCTCCAGTTCGCGGATGTCGCCATACCGCGACCTGGGATTCTTCCGGAGGCACTTCAGAATAATCTCTTCGAGGTCGGCGGGTAACTGCGGGTCTATTTCGCGGAGCGGTGTTGGCTCAGTCATCAGGTGTGCGGCCAGGATTTCCATCAGCGATTTCGCATCGAATAGGGGCTTCCCTGCAAGCATAAAATGCATCGTGACGCCGAGGGAGTAAACATCGCTCCGGGCATCGACTGTGTCGCCGCGGGCCTGTTCGGGCGACATGTAATGTGGCGTGCCGATGATCGCGCCTTCGCGGGTCAGCTTCGCCGAATCGCCCGTCTCGTCTGGCCCGAGTACTAAACCGAAATCGAGGAGTTTCGCGACATCTTGCAACCCGCCGCGCGTCGTTGCCATGATGTTGCTCGGCTTAATATCGCGATGGATCATCCCCACTGAATGGGCTTCGCGCAGTCCGCGACAAATCTGCGATATCAGAAACACCACGCGGCCCGGCGCGACGGGGCCATGACGTTTCACCAGTTCATCGAGGTTCATTCCCGGCAGATATTCCATGACGAAGTAAAATGTGCCATCGGGCGTGTAACCGTAGTCGTAGACATCGACGGTGTTCCAGTGCGTAAGCGTCGCCAGAATTTTCACTTCGCGTTCGAACCGCATAATCAACTTTGGATCGGCCGAGCGATCCGGGCGAATGAGCTTGATTACGCTTGGTCGTTTGAGCAAGAGATGTTCGGCGAGGTACACTTCGCCCATACCGCCGGTGCCGAGGTGCTTACGCAAGATATACTGGCCGAACCGCCTTGCCTCGAACGCTTCCTTCCGTAAAGCCCCACTTTGGGCCGCGCCGTAACCCGCTATGAACGTGCCGATGAGTGCCCAGATTGCGAACTGAACGAACATGAATGACGTGCGTTCGATGGTCAGCTCGGACGTTGTTAACATCACTAACACAGTGACGACCACAGGAATGATACTGGTGCCGCTGGCGAATGCGACCGCACGCCGCCACGACATCGGTACAAGCACCGGGTAACCCGCGATCAATGCGAACCACGGAAAGAAACTCGTGTTCGCCAGTACGATTTGCAGGCTACCCGTCCAATAAACTTCGTTGAGTTCCGGCGATCGCAATTGATTGCGCAAGAAGTCGTACTGCGTGCTGCCGAGGACGGCCCAAGCGATGAGGATCGTGGCATATTGTGCGATCTGTCGTCGGCCACGCGAAGCGGTGAGGCCGTAACGAACCATTAGCGTGAGCATAATCTGCAATCCGAATCCCGACCCGATTACGATGCGTTGGAACACGATACCTGCGCGTTCGATAAAGAACAGATCGCGAACCAGTAACCCGGCATACGCCACGACGAACACGTAACAGGCACGCTCGAAGCGGTTCGCCAGCAATGCATCGAATTCGCCGTCCGCATCGGGCGGTGCCCCTTCGATCATTTCCACGGCTCGCGCACTTGTGCGTTCGGGAGGTGCGGCCCCGGTTTTGGCAAAACTATGATGTCAAGCGGATGTATGCGTTATCACTTTTAATATGCAGAAGAACGCAATCAAAACCACAAGTGATACAAACAAAACGACATTCCGGTAATTTCGAGATTGTTCGCTGTCTCGGAAAAACCACTTTTCCACACTCGCGTTTACTCTTGTGCTCGTTCGGATTAACTTAAAGGGATATCCCACCGTCATGCAAGGAGCCTTCATGCCTGCTGCCCTCTCGACTGTCGCCGTCCACCTTCGCCCGATCGACAACATCGCCGTGGCACGTCGCCTCGTCGTCGCAGGAACCGAGGTCGAGTTCGATGGCGGTACCGTGGCGATTGCGACGAACGTGAAGCTCGGCCACAAGTTCGCGGTGCGGCCCATCCTTGCGGGTGAGCCGATCCACAAATACGGCCAGGTCATCGGGTTTGCGGGGAAAGACATCGCGCCCGGCGAACACGTTCACACGCACAACGTCGTGCTCGGGCAGTTCGAGCGCGACTACGCCTACGCCACCGAAACCCCGCCGCCGCCCGCGCCCCCGGCCGAGTACCGCACCTTCGAGGGGTACGACCGCGGCAGTCACAAAGCCGATCACCTGCGTTATGGCACTCGTAACTATATCGCGATTATCAGCACCGTGAACTGCTCCGCCGCAACGAGCAAGTACGTTGCCGAGAAACTGCGAGCGAGCGGCATTCTCGATCAATATCCGAACGTCCATGGCGTCGTGCCGATCGTTCACAAACATGGCTGCGCGATGGCGTACGGTGGCGAAGATCACAAGCAACTCGACCGCACGCTCGCCGGTATCGCGAATCACCCGAACGTGGCCGCATACATTCTCATCGGTCTCGGCTGCGAAACCGGCCAGGCCAGTCACCTCATCGAGAACGAGAATCTCGGACTGTTTCAACTCGGTAAACAGAAGCAACCGCCGTTAAACCTCAGCATTCAGGAACTCGGCGGCATCGGCAAAACCGTCGATGCGGGCGTCAAGGCGATTGCTGAGATGCTCCCTCGCGTCAACGATGTGCATCGCGTGTCGATCGCCGCGAAGCACATCACGCTCGGCACAAATTGCGGCGGTTCTGATGGCAACAGCGGCGTAACCGCGAACCCCGCACTCGGCTACGCATCGGACCTCATCGTCCAACAAGGCGGCACGTCAGTACTCGGCGAGACGCCCGAAATTTACGGTGCCGAACACCTTCTCACCCGCCGTGCGGTTAGCAAGGCCGTCGGCGAAAAGCTCGTCGAACGGATCAAATGGTGGGAGTGGTACACCGGTGTGTTCGGCGTCGAAATCAACAACAATCCCTCGGTTGGCAACAAGGAAGGTGGCCTCACAACGATCTACGAAAAATCGCTCGGGGCGATTGCGAAGGCGGGTACGACCGCGATGACGGCAGTGCTCGAATACGCCGAGCCGATTAAAACGAAGGGCTTCGTGGTGATGGACACGCCCGGTTACGACCCCGTCAGCATGACGGGTATCGTCGCCGGCGGCGCGAACGTGTGCGTGTTCACCACGGGCCGCGGCAGTGTCTACGGTTGCAAGCCAACGCCGTGTATCAAGGTGGCGACAAATACGCCACTTTACGAGCGAATGATTTCCGACATGGACATCGACGCCGG
>Ga0105048_10003713_pt1 | contig 24984 bp, 26 predicted proteins | sample MAT05_FD_78382 | JGI IMG/M metagenome (GOLD analysis project Ga0105048, IMG submission 78382) | Freshwater microbial communities from Lake Fryxell liftoff mats and glacier meltwater in Antarctica - MAT-05 | ecosystem: Environmental > Aquatic > Freshwater > Ice > Liftoff microbial mat | place... | reverse complement strand
GGATCAGCGTGCCGAAACCTACGAATCGTCCCTCTTCGCCATCCAGAACGGTGGCTACTCGGGCGCGATCATGCCGCAGAACATCGTTGTCGGAGCTGAAGCGGAAGAAGTCGCCCGCTTCGTCGCCAAGTACGCCGGCCAAGACGCCGGCGACTGATCGCCCCCGGCCGCCATGCTTGACCTGAAACTGATCCGCTCCGACACCGAGCGGATCAAGGCTGCGCTGGCAAGACGCGGAGCCGACGGGGCGATCGACGAATTGCTGGAGCTAGATGCCCGGCGCCGCACCCTCCTGCCTGAAATAGAGGCGGCCCGCGGGGAGCGCAAGGCAGCTTCCGAAAAGATCGGCGAGTTGAAAAAGTCCGGTCAGGACGCTGATGCCCAGATCGCCGCAGTTCACGAACTCAAAGCGAAGATGGAAACGCTTGAGGGTGAACTGACCGAAGTCGAGGCCAGACGCGACCAGATCGCCGTGACCCTGCCGAACATCCCCGATCCGTCAGCTCCGGACGGTTACACCGACGAAGACGCTGTCGAGATCCGCAAGGTCGGCTCCCCGCCGGAGTTCAGTTTCGAGATCCGTGACCACATCGAGCTTGCCACTCCCCGCGGCATGATCGACATGGAGGCCGGGGCAAAGACATCCGGAACCCGCTTCACCTATCTCAAGGGCGACCTGGCAATGCTGGAGCTGTCGCTGGTCCAGTGGGCCCTCAGCCTGTTGCGTGAAGAAGGCCACGAACCGGTAATCCCGCCGGTGCTTGTTCGTGAAGAGGCACTTTTCGGCACCGGATTCCTGCCTGGCGACCGCGACCAGATCTACGAACTGCCCAAGGATGACCTTTTTCTGGTCGGCACGGCCGAAGTGCCACTCGCATCGATCCACGCCGGCGAGATCTTCGAAGCCGATGAGCTGCCGGTCCGTTACGCCGGCTTCTCAACCTGCTTCCGGCGGGAAGCAGGTGCAGCTGGCCGCGATACCCGCGGAATATTCCGGGTCCACCAGTTCGACAAGGTGGAAATGTTTTCATTCGTCGAGCCGTCGATGGCGGCGGAAGAGCACGAAAGAATTCTCGGAATCGAGGAGAGGATTCTCACCGAACTCGGCCTTCCTTACCGCGTCGTCAACGTCGCGGTGGGCGATCTGGGCTCCTCCGCGACCAAGAAATATGACTGCGAAGCATGGATCCCGAGCCAGGGCCGATACCGCGAACTGACGTCCTGCTCGAACACCACTGACTTCCAGTCGCGCCGACTTTCCTGCCGGTTCAAACCCGAGCCAGGCGCCCCCACCGAGTTCGTGAATACGCTGAACGGCACGGCTGTCGCGGTTGGCCGAACCCTGATCGCTTTGCTGGAAAACCACCAGCTCGAAGACGGAACAGTTGCGATTCCGAAAGCGTTGCAGATGTTCGGAGCACCTGAAATACTCGGTTGACCATGCAAGGGAGCCGGGTCGTCATATGCGACGACCATGCAATCGTCCGCGAGGCGCTCAAGAACCGAATCGAAGAGTCCGCGGAACTGACGGTGGTCGGGGAAGCTGCGGACGGTGAAGAAGTGCTCGATCTGGTGGCTGACCTCAAGCCGGATCTCCTGATCATCGACGTCGAACTGCCGAAGTCGGACGGCATCACCGCAATGAGCACCATCCTCGCTTCCGAGCCGGCCCTCAAGGTCCTGGTCTTCACGGCACACAAGCAACCGAACGTCCTTGACCTCGCTGTCCGCTGCGGTGCCTCCGGCTACCTGCTCAAATCAGCCTCGACCTGCGAGATCATGACTGCGGCAAAGGCTGTTCTCTCCGGTGAGGAGTACTTCCCGGACCGGATTGAACCGCCGGCCAACGAATCTGACGAACTCGAGCGCCTGCGCATGCTCTCACCGCGTGAGCGACAGATCCTCGACCTTCTGGCCACTGGCATGAGGGCCCGTGGGGTCGCCGACGAAATCGGGATCCAGCCCGCGACGGTTTACACCCACGTGCGCAACGTCGTGCTCAAGCTCGGGGTCGACACCCGCACCCAGGCGGTCGCGATTGCGACCAAGTACTCGTTCCTGGATCCGGAAGGTCCGGAGGTCACCGGCGGCTGACCGCCGCCGGCACCATTGACCCGGCTTACTCCTTTTCGGTGAACTCCAGGGCGCAGCCGTTGATGCAGTAGCGCTCGCCGGTCTCTCCGGGTCCGTCAGGGAAGACGTGACCAAGGTGGGCGTCGCAGTTCTTGCAGACGACTTCGGTCCGGCGCATTCCAAGGCTGCGGTCGGTGTGGAGTTCGACGTGTTCCAGGTTCTTCGGCTCGGTGAAGCTGGGCCAGCCGGTTCCAGAATCGAATTTCGCATCGGAGTCAAAAAGCTCCGTGCCGCAGACAACACAGGTGTAGGCACCCGACTTCTTGTTGTCCAGCAGGGGTGACGTGAAAGGACGCTCCGTTGACGCGTTTTGGGTTACCTCGTATGCTTCAGGAGAAAGCTTGTCGCGGAGTTCAGTCTTTGTGTCGCTCATCCAGTGATCCTTTCGTTTAGATCTACATCAATTTTAGCTGGCGTGTCCAGTGCGCTTTCCGTTTTGCTGCTCCTGACCGCAATTCAGGCCCCCGGCGCGAATGCGGGATTGGTCGCTCCGAGCGAAACCTGTCCGAATGTGTCCGGATTCGACAAAAAAGCGAAGGCCCAGGAGTCGATCCTCTGCTTCACGAATTACGCCAGGAAGAAGAGTGGTCTCAAGCCGTACCGGGCCAGTTCGAAGCTCCAGTGGTCCTCGACCCGAAAGGCCGGCGACATCCTGCGTTGCGACGACTTTTCGCACGAAGCCTGCGGCCGTCCGTTCACTTTCTGGATCAATCGCAGTAACTATTCCGGTTGTGCGATCGGGGAGAACATCGCCTGGGGCAACGGCAGACTTGGTGAGTCACGCAGCATCTTCGAGGCCTGGATGAACTCACCGCCCCACCGCGGCGCCATCCTCAGTCCCGATTACCGGGTTATGGGGGTAGGCCTGAAAGCGGGCCGGCTCGAGGGATATCCCGGCACCAGAGTCTGGGTCCAGAATTTCGGCGCCTCCTGCTGAACCGGTCTGCCGGGATGCGTGAAAGCTGCACCTCGGGCGGGGTTGGACCGCCCCGGTACTAGCATGGTCAGCACACCACTTTGAGGAGAGTGAATATGGCCGATGAACCCGAGCTCAGCGTCCTTCTGAAGACCGAGCAGACTTTCCCGCCGCCGCCCGGCTTTGTGGCCGCCGCCGATCTGACCGATCCGGAGGTCTACGCCCGTGCCGCGGCCGACCCCGAGACGTGGTGGTCGGACTGGGCGAAGCAGCTCGACTGGATCGAACCCTGGGACCGGGTCCTCAACTGGGACGATCCGCCGCATGCCAAGTGGTTCGAGGGCGGAAAGCTGAACGTTTCCGCCAACTGTCTCGATCGTCATGTCGAAGCCGGAAACGGCGACCGGGTGGCCTACTTCTGGGAGGCGGAGGACGCCGACGACACCGGTGATCAGGGCCGTAAAGCGATCACCTATTCCTGGCTGCTCGACCAGACCCAGCGATTCGCCAACGTGATGAAACACCTCGGAGTCGGCAAAGGCGACGTGGTTGGCATCTTCATGCCGATGGTCCCCGAAGCCGCCGTGGCGATGCTCGCCTGCACCCGGATCGGCGCGATCCACAACGTGGTTTTCGGCGGTTTCTCGGCCGAATCCCTGAAGGAACGGATGGAAGTTTCCGGGGCGAAGCTCCTGGTCACCGCCGATGCAACCCTGCGCCGGGGGTCTCCGATGCCGATGAAAGCCGGCGTCGAAGAGATTTTCGACGAGCTCCCGGAGATGACCAGCGTCGTCGTGGTCAACCGCTGCAATACGGACCCGCCGATGGCCGCAGGCCGCGATCATGACTGGGCCGATGCCCTCGCGGCGGCCGACCCGGTCTGCGAGCCGGAAGCGATGGACGCTGAAGATCCACTCTTCCTGCTTTACACCTCCGGTTCGACCGCGAAACCCAAAGGGATCGTCCACACGACCGGTGGTTACCTGACCCAGGTTGCGGCCACCCACAAAATGGCCTTCGACCTGAAGGGCACCGACGTCTTCTGGTGCGCCGCCGACATCGGCTGGGTCACCGGCCATTCCTACATCGTTTACGGGCCGCTGGCCAACGGGGCGACTTCGATCCTTTACGAAGGCGCCCCGGACTATCCGACCAAGGACCGCTGGTGGCAGATCGTCGAGCGCTACAAAGCGACCATCCTCTACACCGCCCCGACCGTGATCCGCTCTTTCATGAAGTGGGGAGACGACCTGCCGGCAAAGCATGACCTCAGCTCGCTCCGGCTGCTGGGCTCGGTTGGCGAACCGATCAATCCGCGGGCCTGGCTCTGGTACCAGGAGCACATCGGTGGCGGCCGCTGTCCGATCATCGATACCTGGTGGCAGACCGAAACCGGCGCAATGATGATCACGCCGCTGCCGGGCATCACCACGACCAAACCCGGCTCGGCGACGATCCCGCTGCCCGGGATCGAAGCGAAGATCTTCGATAACGACGGCAAAGAGATCGAAGAGGGCGGCGGCACGCTGGTCCTGACCAAACCGTGGCCGGCCATGGCCCGGACCCTCTACGGCGAGCCTGACCGATACGTCTCCACCTACTGGGATCGTTATGGCCGCGACATCTACCTGGTCGGTGACGCGGCCCGACGGGATGAAAATGGCTACTTCTGGATCGTCGGCCGGATTGATGACGTGATCAACGTCTCCGGGCACAGGCTTTCAACCATGGAGATCGAGTCTGCCCTGGTTTCACATCCCGGCGTGGCCGAAGCCGCCGTGATCGGAGTCCCGGACGACGACACCGGGCAGGCGATTGCCGCTTTCGTGACCCCCCAGGACGGCAATCAGGCCGGAGAGGAATTCACTGCCGAACTGCGGGAACATGTCGCCGTGCACATCGGCAAGCTGGCCCGGCCGAAAAGGATCTATTTCGCCGAAGACCTGCCGAAGACCCGCTCCGGCAAGATCATGCGGCGCCTGCTGCGGGACATCGCCGACGGCAAGCAGCTCGGAGACGTCTCCACCCTGCGTGATCCGTCAGTGGTCGACGATCTGACCGCACAGGTGGCAGCCGGCTGAGCAAACAGGGTTGATCTCGAGACCGGCGCTACTTTTTCCGCCTGATCAGCTTCACGGTCTTCCTGGTGCCAACTGCCCTCTTCTGTTTCGGCGGCATTCGTCGGGGTACCGAAAATGTGATTCGTCCGGGGGGACTTTCCGTTCCTCCAACAAAGTGAATCGAGGCGCGGGCCCGGCCGGAACGGTGCGGCCGGCTACCTCAGCGGGCCAGCAGTCGGCGGATCATCACCGCGAGATGGAGGGAAAGCGCGGTGTCTCCGTCCTTCAGGTCAACGTCGAGGACCGATTCGATCCGAACCAGCCGGTGATAGAGCGACTGGCGTTCGATCTCGAGCGCGCCAGCTGCTTCGGTCTTTCGACCGCCGCTGTGCAGGTATACCTCGAGGGTCCGCAGCAGGTCACGGCCGCGGTCGCCGCCGACATCCAGCAGCGGGCCAAGTCGCTCGTCGCTGAAGGCCAGAAGTTCGGGGGTGCCGCGCATCGAAAGCAGGAGCTGGCCGACCTCGGTGCGGCTGGCGTCGTGCCACGAGCGGGCCGGACCAACCGCTCCGGCCTCGGCCGCGAGTCGTGCCCGGTTGAGTGCACCGGAGATTTCGTCCCACGACTCACGCATGCCGCCGATCGCAAAAGAGATCTGTTCCGGGTCGACTTCATGAAGTGCCAGCGCGGTCCTGAACCGGGCGGCGAGCCTTTCCCTCGTCCCGGCGTCATCCGGTTCCGATCCTTTGGTCCCGCGGTCCAGAACACCCAGAACGCAATTGCCGCGGGAGCCGACCAGGGCCGGACGGTCGGGTTCGGAAAGTGCGCCCCGCATCGGTGCGAGCAGCGGCGCCCAGGCTTCTTCGAAGCCGACCCCGTCTTCCAGGGCGTCACGCCGCCAGACCGCCGCGACCGCGACCAGCTGGCCGTGGCGGCGCGGGAAGCCCAGGGTCGAAGCGCGGCGCGCGGCGGCCAGCGGGTCGATCAGTCCGGCGGCCAGCTCGAACAGCAGGTTGCCGCGGGAGCGGGCCCGCAGCTCTTCTTCTTCACCGCCCCTCATCAGCCCCAGGCCAACCGCGACGGCGGCGCGCTCCATGGCGATCGGGGTGAAACGGTCGAAGTCGTTGTCGGTCTGGATAACGATCACCCGGCCCCAGGTGCGGCTGCGCACCGTGACCGGCAGGGCGAGCGCGCCCTCCGCCTGACCGGTTCCCTGTCCATCCCATTTGAGCCCGCTCCAGGAATCGACCACCGAAGCTTCGGTCTGGGTGGTCGAGCTGTAAGCCACCAGCTCGCCGCGCGCGTCCTCCAGCACGACCGGGTTGCCGATCAACCGGGCGACTTCAGCCAGCACGACTTCGGCGCCGGAGCCGTCAAGGACCAACGCGTCGAGATTGCGGTGGAGCTCTTCGCCGCGGCGGGCCACCGCATGGCCGCTGTTCAGCAGGCTGCCGTTGACTTCCTCCGAGACTTCCACGAAACGAATTCCCCGGCGCAGCGCGACCATCGGGATGCCGCGTTTGTCGGCCTCCTGAACCAGGGCTGCAGGCAGTGCCCGGTGCCAGGCGAAACCAAGCTCGACCGCGATGCCGACCGCACCCTCTGCAACCAGGTCCCGGACGAAGCGCCGCTGCGCTGAAGCATCGGAACCGATTGAGACTCCGGTGGTGAGGATCATCTCCCCGCCGCGCAGCAGGTTGGAGACGTCGGGCACGTCGAGGCTGTGCACCCAGCGGACTTCGGCGTCGAGGCCGTCAGAGCCGGCGACCAGTTCAGGCAGAGCCGCCTGGATCACCGGCAGCTCGATGAAGTCGGAAACTGTCAAGGCGCGGGAAGACATATCTCCCGGATCGTGACAGCTACTGGTCGGAGCGTTTCTTGCGCTTGCGGCGCTCGATCTGCGGGGCCGGGGTTCCGTTCCCGGTTCCACCGGCGCCATCCACTTCTTCAGCGGTGCCATCGATCACGTCATCGTCATCGGTGTCTTCCGCGGCAACTGCGCGTGGATCCGGCCACGGGATCGCTTCACCGGCAGCCCAGGCGGGTGGTCTTCCGCCTGGAATCCAGCCGACTATCAGCAGCCCAACGTAGATGAACCAGAGCAGGACGAACAGCGGGAAGAGCACTGAGACGGCGCCGAGGGCCATCCCGAGCGAGCCCCAGAACCTGGTGACCAGTCCGGTCCTCATGGTCCAGAGAGCCACGTAAACGACCGAGATCGTGAAGCCGAGCAGACCGGCCAGGCCGAAGCCGGCAGTCAGACCCGAAGTGCTCGTATCGCCGCGCATGTCGTCGGCGGTCTGGTTTTCGCAGTCCTGCTGTATGTCTTCGGGGGACTTGGCGTCGCCTGAAGTGTCCTCGGCCGCTTTGGCCTTCTCGTCGGTTACACATTCAGCTGTTTTCGTCACTCCGTCGTTCTTGAACTGCGTTGCAGCGTCGAGGTTGGAGACGGAGTTGGTGATCGCGGCGGCACCGAGAAAAAGCGGGGCGGCAATGATCACGCCGATCAGTCCGGCCCTGACCTGTGTGGCGCGGGCCGAAGCCGCCTTGAAAAGAAAGACCAGCGGAGCAAGCAGCAGCACGTAGCCGAGCGCCTGCAGGATGCTCGAAATGATCTGGACCGACCGGTGGGTGTCGATGTTGCGCAGGTAGTCGGCGGTACCGCCATCACCCTTGGGGATACCGGCACCGGCGTAAATGTACGAACCGGCGATGAGCAGGACACCGAGCACCGACAGGATGCCGACGATCAGCGCCCAGCGGCGTTCGTTCTCAAGTTTCAGGGATGTGTCGTTCATCGAGGGGGTGAAGCCGGGCAAGCCTATCTACTTGATGGCGGCTCGGACTCCGGCTCGTCATCACGGATCGGGTAATACTCGAAATCGGTTGGTTCGGCGATGCGCGAGATGCGCTCGCCGACGGCCAGGACCAGGTCCAGAAATGGCGATGCGACCGAGATCAGCGACTCGATGTGGTTGCGCGTCTCGACCTGTCCGGGTTCAAGTTCGGCCATCGGTCGCTTTTCGTCTGAAATCACTGAACTTCATCGCTCATTACGCTACAGGCACTGTGGAAACTGATATGCCCCGTGTCCCCCTCGAAGCCGGCCTCAGCCCGGACAACCCGCCCTGCCCCGCCTGCGGCGAGCCGCTCTTTCCCTGGGTCGGCCTGCCGGTCGGGACCGGTGTCGCCCATCGCTGTGAAGCCTGCGGCCTGGGAACCCTGAGCCGCACCGGGCTGGCTTCCGACGCGCTGGCCGACCTCGATCGCGACCGGGCCGACGACGGCACCTATACCTACGAGAACCGGCAGTCCCTGCAGGCTTCGATCACAGGTGGTGCCTGGAGCGGGCTCGGAACCGAGCGTGCCTACCGCTTCTCTCCCCAGTCCCTTCGTGACCTGGTCTCGGACCGCGACCAGGTGGTGAAGTCCAGCCGCTGGATGCCCGGGAGCGGCATCGCGACGATGTGGCAGAGCGGCATCAACATGTTCACTTTCGGCCACAACATCGCCCTCGGGGCCTTTGGCAAGGCCCTGAAGATACCGGCGAGGAGAAGCTGGCAGAGGGCGCTGGACGTCTTCATCACCGTGGTGCTCGCGATCCCCGCAATCGTCTTGTCAGTGCCGATCGAACTGATCGGCGGGCTGTTCAGGCGCGGCGGAAAGTACCGAGTGAAGCTCGAAGTCCTTTAGGAGTACGCAGGCCTTTAAAGGCCAGTGAGCAGTTCGGTCAGGGCTTCGTCGCCGTCGCGGACTGTTTCGACCCGGTTTGACCCTGGGATCCTTGGATTAATTCCTTCGGCTGCCCGTATCAGCAGCGGTGGGGTCGAAGGCATCGTTGCGATCACGACGTCGGCCTCGATTTCGGCCAGGCGGTGCGGGTCGATCGGCCATGCCGGCACTGCTGGCAGCTCGACCAGGAAGGAATGCGACGCGACCGGCCCACGGTCCGCCCGGTCATCCAGACGCTGGGCGCCGCTGCCAAGGGTGTGGAGCTGCCCACTCAGGAACAGTTCGTAGGCAGAGTCTTTGCCACCCGCTTCGGCGGCATCCCGGATCTCGCCCACGTCGGCCGACATCCCGCCGGTCGCTGCGGTCACCAGGCCAAAGAGCGGCGGCTCGACCAGAATGGCCTGCTCGACCAGTCCCGGTTCGGCCAGGGTGAGTTCGAGTGCAACAACCGCGCCGAAGCCGACCCCGAGCACCGTGACCCCTTCAACCCCAAGGTCACGCAGGAGCCCTCCGGCTTCGATCGCCTGCTCGGCAATCGAGGTGCGGTTGTAATCGCTGAGGGGAGTGGAGCGACCCCAGCCCCGTCGGTCGTAAGTGATCAGGCGGAAGGCTTCGGACAGTGATCCGGCCACCGGTTCGAAAAAGCCGGCATCGGTGCCAGTGCCATGGATCAGCAGGACTGGCGGCCCCTGGCCACGGTCGTTGAAGCTCAGATCGGTCAGCGCAGGCCCTGGCGTGCTTCGCGCACCAGGGTCACGGCCTCGGGGAAGACGATCCGGATCGCGTCACGAACCTGGATTGCCTGCTCGTCGGTGCCGCCGGTCAAGTCGAGACGGCTGATTGATGCCACGGTCATTTCGACCGCGAGCTTGATCGCGTTGTCGGCCCAGGCGACCTCCTGCGAGGACTGCATCTGCTCGGCCATCTCGGCCATTCGACGCTGCAGCTCTTCGGGGTCACCAAACATGTCAAACGGAGAACCTTCCATCACTGAAATGTAGCTGTTTCGTCGACTCGGCCGCGCAATGTGTGAGCGGAACTGGCTGAAGATGCGCCGATGAAGAACCGCACCGGACAAAGGATCGAATCGGGCCCGTTTCTCCCGCGCGCCCTTTTTCGTAAGGTCGCGGCTCTTTTCAAAGCGACCGGCGGATCAGCCACCGTCGAGCAGACGGGGCTGGTCCTGCTGGTCGCACTTGCTTTCGCCGGTCTGCTCGCATCCCAGTTCCTCCTCCGGGATCCGCCTGGCCATGAGCTCGGGGAAAGGGTTGCAAACCGGATCGCCTGCGGGCCCAGGGCCACCGAAGTCTGCGACCAGCATCCCGCGGTCAGCGCCTACGGCTGGCCGCTGGCCAGGTTGCTGCGTTACTTCGCCCCGGTTCCGATGGCTCGGCCCGGACCAGGGTTGGTGGCCCTCGTGCCGGTCGACTTCCGCTACTGCCAGCAGGCGAGCTGCGCGGTGCCCACGGCCGGCCCGGACGGGGCGAAGCTCACCACCAGCAACCGCCGGACCACGGTCTTCACCGAGGTGGCCGACCACCGCGGGAGTGGCTACGTCGACCTCACCTACTGGCTATACCGGCCCACGCTCGGATGGGAGGTCTTGCGCAAGCGGGCCACCCCAACCGATATCGAGGCCGCCAGCGGGACAAGGGTCCTGCTCAAGGACAGCCCGCGCCTGGTCCCCCTCGAAATCCTCCCGGGAAGAAACCACTACAACCTGCCCCCGGGAGACGAACCACCATGGCGCTGGAGGGTGGAAGGGAAGAACAACGGCCGCTCAACCTGAAGCAGCCGTTCAACCTGAGCGGCCTTCAATCTGAAGCGAAGCGCGCCAAAAGCCCTCCGGCACCCCAAGTCCCGTTCTGCGCCTCGAATTCACGAAATGGCGCAATGAAGTGGCGCAGAAGGCCCCTCGGGCGTGCGACACGGATCGTTTCAGCCCAGGCGACCGGTGCGACACATTTCGAGCAGTCTTCCGAGCCGGATAGCGGTTTCGTGCCCTTCCCAGACCACCTCTTCATGAGTGAACCGCGCGACTTTGTATCCGGTAAGCATCAGATCGACGTCCCGGTGACGGTCACCCCGGAAGGCGCGCCGGTCACTGTGCGATCCGTATCCGTCGACTTCGATTATCAGCCGTTCCTCCCGCCAGAGGAAATCAGGCATGTACTCGCCGAGGACCGTGTTCACGATCGGAACAGGGATGCCGTTCCGGCGGCAGAGGCGCAACATTGCGATCTCGAGTTTCGACCTCGTTTCAACTTCCAGAGCGTCCCACTCCCTGAGAGCCCGGCCAAGTTTTTTCACGCCGGTCCAGCCACGGCCGCGGGAGATCACTTCTTCCATCTCCGACAGAGAGATGAGGCGGGATTTCTCAGCGTCGGTCAGCGCCGTCTTCAGTCGATCGAGAGACATCGATTCAGCGAGGTCGAGAAGTGTCCTGGCAACTGAGGTCACCGGGATTCCGTTCACTTCCGTCACATCACGATCAGGCAATCTCCTGGTGCGGCGCACTGCTACCTCGAACCGGTTGACCCCCTCCGAGGGCAAGGATTCAGCCTTCGAAATTCCTCCGCCGGTCCGGACCACCTCGATCGCACTCGACCGCCTTTCGGTGAAACCGTGAAGGGCGGCGGCGCTGTGACGCGAGAGCACGCCCCCTGGGCCCGCGCGGAGTACCGCCGCCATCCAACGCCCGTGGAAATCCAGCAAAGCCGTTCCCGGTGAATAGACGCCGCTGAAGATGGGAACCAGCCAGCCGGAATTGATCCGACCGCTCAGCAGACCCGAAGAGATGCCTGCTTCAAGGGCCTGCCTCCGGGCAATCACGCCATGCTGCCGGTTCGCGATTCTGGCGATGGTCGCGGTCGACTCTGTTGAGTCCATCGGCCCGTTCGGGGTTCTCCGAGACATACGGGGAACCTCTCTGGTTCGAGCTCACCTGCGGGTAACGTCTGCAACAAATCGAGCTCTGAATCGGTTCTGCATCAGATATTCGCGCTATTTCAAGAATCCGAGGCGCAGAAACCCGGATTCGAGGCCTCCGGCTCGGGCTCCATGCCTTCGGCTCGGGCTCCGTGGCTTCGGCACGGTCGTTACCAGACCGCTTTGTGCTCTTCCATCACTCCGTTGCCTGACTCCAGCTCTATTCCTCCGAGGCTTCCGGTGAAGGTTCCGAACCGGTGGACGTAATCGGATCGGATCAGGCCGAAGTTGTCGTGGCGGTGGCGCTCGGCGTGGCTGAACTCGAAATCGAGATGGTCGCCTTCGGCGAACCGGATTCCGTCCATTCCATAGAAGACCACCGGGGCCGGCTCGAACGGCTTGCCGTCAACCCAGATCGCCCGCTCACTTTTCTCGATCGGGTCGTTGATCCCGGAGACGAGGTTCCAGCCGACGTTGCGACCGTCCTTCGCGACACCGATACCGGCCGACCAGCTCCAGGCGGTGTGCCTCGCCTGGTAGCCGGCGGACTCGTCATCGACCCCGAGTCCGTCGATCTGGAACACACGACCACCCGGCCCGCCGATCTCTACCCGGCCCGCGATTGGCACGCCGGCGCGCTTGCGGGTCCAGCCCCAGCCGTGGCCGCTCGGGCAGACGGCTTCGATCGGGTCGGCCGGTCCCAGGACCAGTGAAGCCCTGAGGCCGTCGGCGCGAAGCTCGACGTAATTTCCTTCAATCGAAACCTCGGGACGGCCCGGCTTCAGCTGGGTGTGTTCAAGCACCTCGCCGCTCACCCGGTCCCAGATCGACCAGAAACAGTGGTTGACCGGGCCGATGTTGACCTGCGCGGCGCAGATCATGATGTCGTCTCCGTAGAAGCCGATGTAACGCCAGCGTTTGCGCATCACGCCGTGCCTGAAAACCGGCATCGGGCCCGGAGGCAATGGCAGATCGGGGCGTCCTTCACCCGGCCCACGCCAGGGAAGTTGAGCGCGGCGATCGGTACGTGGCTTGGCTTTGCCCATCAATACGGCCATCTCCGGCTACACTACTCCGCTGTGCCTGAGACCGTGAATACAAATGACGCTGACCTGAACGCCCCCTACGATCCCGCGGACGATGCGATGTGCTCCCGCGCGAAGGAGCGTTTCACCGCCGATCGCAATCGCCGTCTGCCCCGTCGCACGGGCAAGCACGACACCCTGCCGAACTTCATCATCATCGGCGGCCTCAAGTGCGGCACCACCTCGATCCACCATTACCTGGGCTGCCACCCCGACATCAACATGTCGAAGCCGAAGGAACTCAACTTCTTCGCCGCCGAGCAGAACTGGGACCTGGGCTTCGACTGGTACAAGGGCCGCTTCGACAACCGCTTCAAGGTCAACGGTGAGTCTTCGCCGCACTACACCAACCGCCCGCGCTTCAACGGAGTCGCCCCGCGCATCCACGAGTACACACCGGACGCCCGTCTGATTTACATGGTGCGGGATCCGATCAAACGCATCCTGTCCCACTGGGTCCACGCAACCGGCGCCGGTTATGAAACCCGTGAGTTCGTCGAGACCCTTTCGCAGCCGGACACCGCCTACATCCATCGCTCGATGTACTGGATGCAGCTCCAGCCCTACCTCGAACTTTTCGACAAAGACCAGATCGAGATCATCACCCAGGAAGAACTGGGCAGCGACCGTGACGGCACCATGAAGAAGGCTTTCCGCCACCTCGGCGTGGACGAAGACTTCACCTCGGAACAGTGGGACCGGGAGTGGGAGAAGTCGAGCGCCAAGCAGGACGGCAAATACCAGGTGATGGAGAAGCTGGTCAAGCTTCCGGGATTCCGCTCGCTCGATCGCAATTTCGACCGTCTGCCGGAATCGATGCGCTGGATGGTCGAGAAAGTCGTCCACAACCCGGACAAGCCACCAGCACCGAAGCCGGAGATCCCGGACGACCTGATGGCCACGCTCAAGGATCGCTTCCGCGAAGACGTCGCCGGACTCGAAAGCCACATGGGCCGCAAGTTCGACGGCTGGCACGACTACAGCTGAGCATTCCTCGACGTTTGAACCCGACGCGTGCGGGGACGTTAGGGTCACCGAGATGAAGCGTCTGATTCCCGACCCGGGACCAACCGACATCGATTCCGAGCTGGCCGACTACCGGCCGTTCGAAGAACCCTTCGAGGAACGTCCCCGAGTGGCTGTGAACATGGTGACCTCGCTCGACGGGCGGGCAAGCCTTGACGGCCGTTCCAAGGGACTTGGAACGCCGATGGACCTGAAGCTGCTGATCAGGCTGCGGACCCGTTTCGACGCGGTGATGATCGGTGCCGGCACGATGCGGGCCGAGCGTTACGGCCGGATCGTCAAAGACCCTGAGGCCCGCGCCAGGCGGGAAGACCTGGGCCTTCAGGGCGACCCGCTGGCGGTGATCATCAGCGGACGTCTCGACCTGCCGTTTGACGCTCCGCTCTTCACCGACGGCGGCGGTCGGGTGCTGATCTTCACCAACGACGATTCACCGCCACCCGAAACCGAAACGCCGCTGGAGATCCGTCAGGTCGATGGTCCGATCAGGATCACCGAGGTCCTGCGTCACCTTCGCCAGGATTGCGGCATCCGGGCACTGCTTTGCGAAGGTGGCCCCCACCTGATGGGCCAGCTGACCGCGGCCGACGCCATCGACGAATTGTTCCTGACAATCGCGCCAATCCTGACCGGTGAACAGGAAGCGCCGCGAATCCTCGAAGGCCGCCTCCCCTCTCCGGTGGGGCTCGACCTTGTAAATCTGTCCGAGCACGAAGGCGACCTCTTCGCCAGATATGGTCGGCGCGGAGTAGCCTGAGGCAATGGATTTCGAACCCGGTGCCGAGATAACCGCCCTGCTTGAACGCGTTCGCGCCTTCCAGGATGAACACATCTACCCCCGTGAAAAGGAACTCCTCGACTCGCTCGACCGCGAGGTCAAAGAGGGAGTTCCTTACCCCGCCGACCTGATCGAGATCAGGCAGAAAGCGAAAGCCGAAGGGCTCTGGAACCTCTTCCTGCCCGAAGAGGAATACGGCCCCGGCCTCAGCAACCTGGACTACGCCATGCTCTGCGAGGAGATGGGCCGCAGCCCCGCGGTCGCTCCGATGGCTTTCAACTGCGCCGCCCCGGACACCGGCAACACCGAAATCGTGCTCGAGCATGGCACCGACGCCCAGAAAGACGCCTGGGGATTCCCGTTGCTCGAAGGCGACATCCGCAGCTGCTTCTCCATGACCGAACCGGCCACTTCCGGGTCGGACCCGACCAACCTCGCTGCCAGCGCCGTGCTCGATGGTGACGAATGGGTAGTCAACGGCCACAAGTGGTACACCAGCGGCGCGGTCGGGGCAAGCCTTGCCATCGCCATGGTGATCACCGAACCGGAAGGCAATCCCTACGCCCGCGCCTCGATGATCCTGGTGCCGACCGATGCTCCCGGCTACGAGATGGTCAGGCCGCTCTCGGTCATGGGACACACCGCCGGTCCCGGCCATTGTGAGATCAAGTACACCGATTGCCGGGTCCCGGCCGACAACCTGCTTGGTGCCCGCGGCGCCGGTTTCCTGATCGCCCAGGACCGTCTCGGTCCCGGGCGAATTCACCACTGCATGCGCGCAATCGGCACGGCCGAACGGGCAATCGAGCTGATGTGCGTGTACGCGTCGCAGCGTGAGGCTTTTGGCGGGCCGCTTTCCGAGAAGCAGTTCGTCCAGGACTTCATCGCCAAGTCACGTATGGAGATCGACCAGGCCCGCCTGCTCACCCTTCATGCCGCCTGGAAGATGGACACGGTCGGCAAACGGGCTGCCCGCCAGGAGATTTCGATGATCAAGGTCGTCGCCGCGAACATGGTCATGGACGTGCTGGACCGCGCGATCCAGGTCCACGGTTCGCTCGGCATGACCGACGACACGCCGCTGGCGATGATGTGGCGCTTCAGCCGCATGCTGCGCCTGGCCGACGGTCCCGACGAGGTCCACAAGATGGTGATTGCCCGCCGGGAAGTCGGGCGTCAGGTCAGGAAGCAGGAAGCAGCCAGCTAAGAGCTGGCCGCTTCTGGCGGGCCCTGGGGCATCGCTACCTCTTGATGCGTTCCACGGCGGTTGCCGCGGCATTTGCCAGATCAGCCACGGAGCCTTCGAACTCACTTGTGTCCTGACTCGATTCCTTGCCGTACTGGCCCTTCTTGAAGCGGGCGAGCACTCCCTCGAGAATGATCGCGAGCTTCCAGTAACCCATGGCAACGAAGAAGTCGAGATTCGATATGTCCCTGCCGGAAACCTCCGCATAGCAGGCGGCGATTTCGTCCCGGGTTGAGAAACCGGGCTCGATCGTGGCCGGCCGGAAGAATGGGATCGGCTTGTCGTCGGGCTCGACCCAGTAGACCATCAGCAGGCCGAGATCGGCCAGCGGATCACCGAGGGTGCAGAGCTCCCAGTCGACCACTGCAGCGACTTCACCGAGCGGGCTGTAGATCACGTTGTCGAGGCGGTAGTCGCCGTGGACGATGGTGGTCTCGGTCTGCTCGGGAATCGCCTTGAGCAGGCTCTGGTGGACCGTCTCCACCACTTCCAGCTCCCGGGTCTTTGACTTATCCCACTGGCCGGACCAGCGCTTGAGCTGACGTTCGACGTAACCGTCGCGTCGGCCGAGGTCACCCAGGCCGACTTTGTCCGGATCAACTCCGTGGATCTTCACCATCGTCTCGATCAGGCCTTCGCCCAACCGCTTGCGCTGCGCCGGGCCCGGGAAAAGCGCGGCCTGCTCCGGCGTCCTGAGCACCGGGCCTTCGACGAATTCCATGACGTAGAAAGGTGCGCCGGTGACCGACTCGTCTTCGCAGAATCCGATAACCGGCGGGACCGGTACCGGTGTCTCAGCGAGCCCGGTGACCACGCGGACCTCCCGGCCCATGTCGTGGGCCGAGCCGAGTCGCTGCCCGAGCGGCGGCCGGCGCAGCACCCAGCGGGAGCCCCCCTGGTCGCTGACCAGATAAGTCAGGTTCGAAAGCCCGCCGAAGATCTTTTCGTAGTCCAGCGGCGGCTCAATGTCGGCCACCCGCTCCCTGAACCAGTCCTCCACCGGGCCGTGTTCGATTCCATCTGTTTCGGCGCTCATGCGCGCAGCTTATTTGGCTGTCGATACCGAACGTCAGTAACGTCAAACAGCATGGCCAACCCCAAGCATCTGGAAATGGTCCTCGACCACGTTCCAAGCGCCCTGATACTGCTCGATGCAGACCGCCAGATCCTGCAACGCAACCGGGCGGCCGAAGAACTGATTCCGCAACTTGAACCGGGGATGGACATCTGGGAGGCGATGAGCAGCTTCGCCAACGAAGAGAAGGTCGACCGGATCATGCGCGGCGAACGCATGGTGCTGAGTGCCGGATCCGACCAGCCGGCCTTCGAGTGGATGGTCACCGTCGACCGTCCGGAAAACGGCTACCTGGTCGTGATGGCCTGGGATGCCTCCCTCAACTACGAAACGATCCAGGGACGGATCACTTTCATCATGGCGGCCTCCCACGAGTTGCGTTCGCCATTGACCGCACTGCTCGGATTCGCCGAGATCCTCGAACTCGATGGAGACGGGCTCACTGCGCAACAGGCCGAAGCGGTCGCGGTGATCCGAAGGAATGCCGAGCACCTCAACTCAATGCTGGATGACGTGATCGACCTTTCCCGCAACAGTTTTGGTGAACTCCGTCTGGAGTTGGAACCCCTGGAGATCAATGGTTTGGTTGATGGTGTCTGTGAGACTCTCCGGCCACAGATCGAATCGAAGGAACAGACTCTGAAAGTATCGGCGGAGACCGGCCTGAAACCGATCGAAGCTGACGCCCAGAGGATCCGGCAGATCGTCTTCAATCTGCTGCAGAACGCCCACAAACACAACCCTCCGGGAACGAACATCGGGGTCTCTACCCGGTCCTCCGATGAAGGCATCCGGCTCGCCGTGAACGACGACGGCCTGGGCCTGCCATTCACGAATCCCGAAGACGCGTTCCGCAGCTTCCGGCGCGGTCCGCGCGAAGGGGATTCCGAAACCGCCGGATCCGGGATCGGGCTGGCGATCACCAGACGGGTGGTCGAACTCCACCGTGGCACGATCTCGGTTGAATCAACGCGCGACGAAGGAACCACCTTCGAAGTCTGGCTGCCGTACGACCGCGAAAAGGCCCGCCTGCTGATCACTCCGGACCGGACCTGAGGCGACCGCAATGGTAACGGTGCTGATCGTCGACGATTCACCTTCGATCCGCCTGCTGCTGGTGAGGCGCCTGGAAATGGCCGGCTACAGCACGATGACTTCCGCCAGTGGGGCCGAAGCAATCGCAGCGCTGGATGAAGCCAGTGGCGGCAGGGAGCCTGATCTGATCCTGCTCGACGCGATCTTGCCAGACGCCGATGGCCCCGAAATCCTGGACCGGCTTAAGGCCGCCGGGCCGGACATCCCGGTGCTCGTGGTCAGTGCGGTCACCGGCCTGGCCAAGGACAAGGCCTGGACCGCGGCCGACGGCCACGTGGCCAAGCCGATCGACTTTGACGATCTGCTTGGCCGGGTCGAAACGCTTACTTCCGGGCCACCTCGACCCTGATCTCTGCGCCCTTGAGCTTGGTGCCATCGAGGAACTCGACGGTGCGCTCGGCTTTGTCGGCGTCAATCTCGACGAATGAAAAACGATCCAGCACCCGGACGTCCGAGATTGCGTCGTCTTCCAGCACGGCGCCTTCTTTCAGCGCCCAACGCAGGTCTTCTTCCTCGACGCCGCTGCGCTTGCCGCGGTTGATAAACAGCTTGACCTGGCCGTCACCCAGTTCGGGAACGCCGTAGTCGGACGAATCGTCATCGTCTGAGTCTTCCTTGACGTCGTCAGCCGGACTTTCGTCGACGACTTCCCCTTCGACATCACCATCGACGTAGAGCGTCGTGGCCTTGTCGGAATCGATGTCGGTGTCCGCTGCGACAGCGTCGGTCCCGTCGGCAATTTCGTCTGCCGGAACGTCGTCTTCGTTGTCGAGCCGGGTCGGGGCCTTTTCGCCACGGCGACGGCGGCGACGTGGTTCCGGCGCGTGCTCGATCCGTTCTTCCGGGGTCTCCCAGGCCGAGATCGATGTCTTGACGTCCTTCTTGATCTGCTCCAGATCCCTTTTCTGCTCGGGCGTCATGAAAGTGATCGCCCGGCCGGTACGTCCGGCCCGACCGGTGCGGCCGATGCGGTGAACGTAGGTCTCCGAGCTGTTCGGAAGGTCGTAATTGATGATGTGGGTGACGTGGTCGACGTCAAGTCCGCGGGCGGCGATGTCGGTCGCGACCAGAAGCTTGACCCGGTGGCCCTTGAAGGCGATCATCACGCCGTCGCGGGTGCCCTGGCTCAGATCGCCATGGAGCGCCTTGACGTCCATGCCGCGGTTCTTGAGGTCACGCTCGAGCCGGGTGGCGCCGATCTTGGTCCGGCAGAACAGGATCGCCTGCTCCGGCTCTTCCGCCTTGAGGACTTCGATCAGCTTCTCGGTCTTGTCGCGGTTGCTCACTTCGACGTAGGCCTGCGAGATCTTGTCGACGGTCAGGGTCTCCGGGGTGATGCTGATCACGATCGGGTCGTACATGAAAGCGTCGGCCAGCTTCTGGATCGGCGGTGGCATGGTAGCGGAGAAAAGCGCCGTCTGACGGCCACTCGGGCACATGCGCAGGATCTTCTCGACGTCTTCGAGGAAACCGAGGTCGAGCATTTCGTCGGCTTCATCGAGGACAACGAAGCGGGCTGCGGTCAGGACCAGCGAGCGGCGGGAGATCAGGTCCTTCATGCGGCCGACGGTCGCCACGACCACGTGGGCACCGGAACGGAGCTGGGCCTGCTGGCTCTTGATCGGAGCGCCACCGAAGACCGCGACGATCTCGATGTCGAGGTGCTCGGCGTAGGAACGCAGCGCCTGGGTTACCTGGATGCAGAGCTCGCGGGTCGGGGTCAGGACGATCGCCTGGACCTCGTCGTTGTCCGGATCGAGGTACTGAAGCATCGGCAGGCCGAAGGCGGCGGTCTTGCCGGTACCGGTCTGTGCCTGTCCGATTACGTCGTGTCCGGCGAGGAGCGGCGGGATGCCTTCCTCCTGGATCGGGCTCGGCTCGGAATAACCGAGTTCATCGATCGCGAGCTGAATATTGGGTGAAAGACCGAGGTCCTTGAAAGAAGTCACAAGGAGGGATCCAACAGGATTTTGCCGACGGTGCGTCGTGCGGCCATGTCTTCATGGACCTTCGACGCCTGGCCCAGGGAGTGGGTTCCGCCCAGAATCGCCTTCAACCGTCCTCCGGCAGCGGCGTCGAGAACCCGCTCGATTCCCGGCCTGGCGAGGTCCGGCCGGGCCAGAAGGTGGTTCACCCAGAAGCCGATCACGGCCCGGCTGTTCTTCATCAAATGGCCGCTCCTGACCGTATTTCCCGCCCGGGAAGCGATGCCAAAGACAACCAGTCGGCCGAACGGTGTCAGCGAACGCAAAAGCTGGTCGAAAGCCTGCCCACCAGCCATTTCCAGGACCACGTCGACTTCCTTGCCACCATTCGCTTCAAGGACGTCGGCGCCGAGTTCTTCGCTCCTGGAATCGATCGCGACGTCGGCCCCGAGGTCCAGGGTGAGCTGGCGTTTCTCGTCGGTCGACGCCATCGCAATGATCCGGCCGGCGCCCATCAGACGAGCCACCTGGATCGCCAGGCTGCCGGTTCCACCGGCCGCAGCATTGATGACCACGGACTCTCCAGCCTGCATGTTGGCCGAGATCCGCAGGATGGCATCAGCGGTCAGGCCCTGAATCAGCAGCCCCGCCGCCTGTTCATCATCGACTCCGTCCGGAATCGGGACCAGTGCGGTCTCCGGGACCGCGGCAGCTTCAGCGTAGGCGCCGCTGGTCACGACCGCCGCCACCCGCCGTCCGTCGCTGGTGCTGCCGACCAGCTCAACCCCGGGAATGAACGGCAGGGTCTGTTTGGCGATGTAGCTGTTGCTGGTGGCGTGGGTATCGGCGAAGTTGACCCCGGTGCGGGAGATCCGGACCAGTTCCTCCCCCGGCTCCGGCCGGGGCTCCGGCAGGTCGACCAGCTGCATCACTTCGGGACCGCCGAATTCGTTTATCTGGACCGCTTTCACCCGTCCATCTTCGCAGGCTCCGCGCCGATTGGCCGATACCAACTAGGATTCCCGAAGTCTGGCGGCCGCCAGTCCTGACTGGTCCGGCCGTCTCTCCAATCTTTGAACGAAAGGGTTCACCTTGTCGCTGACCGTTGTCGGCTCGATCGCCTTTGATGCCGTGCTCACGCCGTTTGGCGAGAGGACGAAGATGCTTGGTGGCTCGGCAGTCCATTTCTCGCTTGCTTCCAGCTTTTTCACCGACGTGCGGGTGGTTGGTCCGGTTGGAGACGACTTCACCCAGACCGAACTCGACGTGCTCGAGAACCGTGGTGTGATCACTGACGACATCGAGCGGGTCGAAGGCGCCCAGACCTTCTTCTGGAAGGGCCACTACGAGTTCGATCTGAACACGGCCCACACCGATGACACACAGCTGAACGTGTTCGGTGACTTCGAGCCCAAGCTCTCCGAGGCATCCCGTTCCTCCGACATGCTTTTTCTGGCCAACATCCAGCCCGACCTGCAGCGCCAGGTCCGCGCCCAGTGCCCGGACTCCAAATTCGCCGGACTCGACACGATGAACCTCTGGATCGACATTGCCAAGGACTCGCTCCTGGCCGCGATGTCGGAGGTGGACTGCGTGCTGATCAACGACGCCGAGATCCGCCAGCTCACCGGAGAGCCGAATCTGGCGCGCGCTGCCAGAGCGGTCATGGAGCTTGGACCCAAGGCCGTAGTCGCCAAACAGGGTGAGTACGGCGCAGCGCTGTTTACTCCCGGCGGCTTTTTTGCCCTGCCGGGCTTCCCGCTGGAAGATGTTCGCGACCCCACCGGTGCCGGCGACAGCTTCGCCGGCGGTTTCCTCGGATACCTCGACGGTGAATGCGAAGTTATCGACGATCAGGCCCTGCGCAAAGCAATGGCCTACGGCACCGTGCTTGCCTCTTACAACGTTGAAGAGTTCGGGACCGAGCGGGTCGGTCGCCTCACCCGGGATGAGATCGAGGCGAGGCTTCAGGCCCTGCGCTCGATGACCAACTTTGAACTGGGCTGACCCCGCAAGGCAGACCGACCACGCGAACTGAGGTGGGTTCTGTCTCGATCTTTCCTAAAAGTCGCGTGTCAGACACTGCATTGACACCGAACGCGGGACGCAAAGTGCGATACTGGCAGGGATAAGCATTCAGAAGAGAAGCAATTCCGAGGAGCGATGGATGGGGACCGAAGAGAAGACTGAAGATTCGGCGGTAGGCGACGTAGCGACCTCCAATGACTCCCTGACCGTGACCGACAACCGGACCGGTCGCACCTATGAATTGCCGATCGAGGACGACACGATCAAGGCGATGGACCTGCGTCAGATCAAGGTCCACGAACAAGACTTCGGAATGATGGCTTTCGACCCGGCCTTCACCAACACGGCGGCCTGCCGTTCGTCGATCACTTTCATCGACGGTGAAGCCGGAATCCTCGAGCACCGTGGGATCCCGATCGAACAACTTTGTGAAAGCTCCACTTACCTGGAGGTCGCGTACCTCCTGGTATTCGGAGAGCTGCCGACCCGCCCGCAGCTTGAATCATGGGTCCATGACGTCACCCATCACACCTTCGTACATGAGGACATCAAGAAGTTCCTGAGCGGGTTCCGGTACGACGCCCACCCGATGGGCATGCTGCTGGCCTCGACCGGCGCCCTTTCGACTTTCTATCCGGACGCAAAGAAACTCGGTGACCACGTCGAGCGTTATCTGGCAACGATCCGCCTGATCGCCAAGATGCCGACCCTGGCCGCGTTCTCTTACCGCCACAACATGGGCCTGCCGTACGTCTACCCGGACAACGACCTGACCTATTCCGAGAACTTCCTCTCGATGATGTTCAAGATGACCGAGACCAAGTACGACCCGGATCCCCGGCTCGCCAAGGCGCTCGACGTCCTCTTCATCCTGCACGCCGACCACGAGCAGAACTGCTCGACCAGTGCCGTGCGCAGCGTCGGCTCATCCGACGTCGATCCGTACTCCGCGGTCGCTGCCGGAATCGCCGCCCTCTATGGCCCGCTCCATGGTGGCGCCAACGAAGCCGTGCTCAAGATGCTGCGCCGCATCGAAAAGGTGGAGAACATCCCCTCCTTCCTGGAATCGGTCAAAGCTCGCGAAGAGAAGCTGATGGGTTTCGGCCACCGGGTCTACAAGAACTACGACCCCCGCGCCAACATCATCAAGAGCCACGCCGAAGGCGTTTTCGAAGCCACCGAGTACAACCCGCTGGTCGAGATCGCGATGGAACTGGAGAAACGCGCCCTCGACGACGAATTCTTCACCTCACGCAAGCTCTTCCCGAACGTCGATTTCTTTTCCGGAATCATTTACGAAGCACTGCGGATTCCGCCGGAGATGTTCACCGTGATCTTTGCGCTGCCGCGCACCGCCGGCTGGATCGCCCAGTGGCTGGAGATGACCGACGACCCGGACAAGAAGATCTCGCGTCCGCGCCAGATCTACACCGGCGCCCGCGAGGCCGACTACATCCCGATAGCCGAGCGCACCGGCGGCGACCTGATCACCGGCCCGCCGGCCACCCGCCCCGGCGCCTGAAGGTAGCGCCGGCCGGCCGTGGCCCAATGGAAAGTGACCGTCCGATACGGCCCTGACGTATCGCGACACGGCTTCGACAACTTCGATGATGCGATGGAAGCCCTCGAAGCCGCCACCGCCGAGGTTCTGGGCGACGACCCGCTGAAAACTGTCAAGGCCTTCCGGGACTACACGCCGGACCAGCTGGTCAAGGCCCGAATCGAAATCTCCGGCAAGGGCCTGTTCTCTCCGCCGACGGCCGGGGTCGACATCCAGGGGGACGGCGGCATGCTTGCTTTCTCCGGTGGGCTGAAGCGGAAACCGCTGAAAGCGAACAGCCGCAAACAAGTATTCAACGCGATCAGGCAAGCTCTGCAGCAATGAGCGACTCGACTTCCGACAACACCACCCAGAAAGTCCCCAAAGGCTCCTACGCGGCCGGTCGCAAGGTTGTCCTGCCCCAGGGCACCGAAGCGCCGATCGTGGTCTACATCAACGGAGTGGCCCAGACCGAAGGTGAGGACTACTCCCTGCGCGGCAACGTGCTGCTCTTCAACCGCGAGATCCTCAAAGAGAAGAAGAGCCGCCAGCGAAAGATGATCATGCTGATGGGTGTCGTCGGTTTCTACGCCAAGGATGAAACTGTCGACGTCCAGTACCAGAAGGACGGCAAAATCGAACTCGCTCCGGACCTCCCGGTCAAAAGCTGACACGGCACAGAGGCTTAAACACGAAGAGCCTCCACACGGAGGCCCTTCATGCTTTCCCTGGACGTGAAATTGTTCAGCGGTTGAGGCGCACGATCTTCGCGGCGCCGCCGGTCACCTTCAGCAGGCCCTTGCTGCTCTTGCTGAGCACCTTGGCGCCGCGCTTGCCAGCGACCTTCAGCTTGACGTTCTTGCTGCCAGCTTCCGTGAAGCTGTAGCTGCCGGACGCGATCAGGGTTCCCTTGCGGAACTTCTTGCCCTTGATCTTGATCGTCCTGGTGGTCGTGAGCTTCGCCACACCCGAGGTCGGGCCAGTTGCCGTGATCGTGGCCGATCCGCCGCGACGGTTGAACGAAACCGAGTTACCGGCGATCGCGGTCGCGATCGGGTTGTTCGGGGTCGGCTTGACCGGGACAACCGGATCGATCGGGGTGTGGTTGTCGGTGTCTTCGGCGACAACCGTGGCCGATGAATGATTGTTGAACGTGATCGACTCATCCGAACTGGGCGAGATGTAACCGGTGTTCGTGTATTCAACCGGGGCCAGATGCTCACCCTGGGTGTTTATGCCCAGACAAAGCAGACTGGGCCTTGCCTTCAGCGGATGATCAGTCGGGTTGTAGAGCTTGAAGGCCCTGGTCTCCGGACGCGGATCGTTACCGAGCGACTTCAGACCATCATCGAGGTCCATGTCGGCAACGATTCCCTTGTAGCCATCAGCGCAGGTGAGCTGTGCCTCGGAAACGGTT
>Ga0105048_10003711_pt1 | contig 24985 bp, 24 predicted proteins | sample MAT05_FD_78382 | JGI IMG/M metagenome (GOLD analysis project Ga0105048, IMG submission 78382) | Freshwater microbial communities from Lake Fryxell liftoff mats and glacier meltwater in Antarctica - MAT-05 | ecosystem: Environmental > Aquatic > Freshwater > Ice > Liftoff microbial mat | place... | reverse complement strand
CCAAATGTCGCCCAGATCGTAGAGCACTATCGCACGTCGCTTAATCTCCTCGGCTTTGATGAACTCCAGTACCCGACGCTCTACTCTGCGGCTGACTTGCGAGCGGCTCGGTACCACCCTGAGCGGAGCAGAAGTGCCTAAGTGTATGGGGCGATGCGCCCAACCTGAAAGCGCTAATCCTACGAGCGACTCAAAGGCAGCCACACGGCTCGTGTCACACAACGTCACCCTGCCACATCACACAGTTAAGCATACGCCCTCCCTTAGCACGCTGTATTCACAGGGAATCAATGCCAGCACGATTGGGCTTGCGTTAACTGGGGACTAACAATGCGGGGATAGCGTCCGGTGTCGCTATTACGTGACCGGACGGGCGGGAATGTCGGTTTCAACCCCTGACGACGCGAGGTTCAGAGACTTTGCGTTTGCGGCTGCTGACCTTCTGGTCACCAGTGACGCGGGCGGCCGCATTGTCGACGCTCAGGGCGACGCAACACTTTTTCACCATCCCTCGGTCGACCGCCTGATCGGCCGCAACGCCATTGATCTCGTCAGCGAGGCTGAAGGCAGCCGTCTGCGCGAGAACCTCTGGTCGCTTGGGCCGGGTCGCCGCATCTCGTGGGACGACACAACCTCCATCGAAGGCGGCCGCCGCATTGTCGTCCAGCGCAGCGCCACCTCACCCAACAGCTTCAATTTCGCCGTGTTGCGCATGCCCGCCAGCATGCGGGTCCGCGGCGACAGCGCCGACGAAGTCATGGCGGAACGCTTCCGCGACGCGGTGATGAATGGTCGGCTGAAGGCCGCCTGCCAGCCCGTGGTCGAAACCCGCTCGGGCGCAATCAGCCACTACGAAGTTCTGGCGCGCTTCAACGGCGAAGACTCGCCTGTCGGCCTCATCGCGGCCGCCGAGAAGAGCGGCCAGATCGCGCACCTTGATTACGTGATGATCAGCGCCGCCGCCGCCCGGCTGGAGATCAATCCGGATCCGGATTACCGCCTTGCGGTGAACATCTCCGGCGAGTCCCTGCAGAGACTGGATGTCATCCGCGAGCTCTGCGCGGCGATCTCCGGAAGCACGTTCGTGCGGTCGCGTCTGATCGTCGAGGTAACGGAGTCTGCGCATATCCACGACATCGAGACGGCGGCACGGGCGGTCGAAATGCTTCGTGCCTGCGGCGTTGGCGTGTCGCTGGATGATTTTGGGGCGGGATCGGCATCTTTCGGATACCTGCGCGCACTCAATGTCGATGGCCTGAAGTTCGATGGCAGCTTCCTGCAGGCAGCGGAAACAAACCGCCGAGGACTTGCACTGATGCGAAGCGTCGCCCGCATGTGCGCAGAGCTGGGCATTTCGTCTGTCGGTGAGCGGATCGAGACGGAGTCGGACCGTCAGATGCTGATCGACGCTGGCGTGATGTACGCCCAGGGCTTCTTCTACGGCCGCCCGGTGATCGACGAGCAGTTCTTCGCCCGCGGGTCAATCGCGCTGCGTAGCGCGGCATAGGGGATGGCGATGGACCGCACGCTCGAGCGCCTGAAGGTGCTGGTGGTCGACGACAACCACCACATGATCAATATCATCAAGACGATCCTTCGTGGCTTCGAGGTCAAGGAGTTCTTTGACGCGAGCAACTCGGCCGAAGGATTCCAGATCATCCGCAACACGCCGGTCGATCTGATCATTCTCGACTTTGCGATGGACCCCATCGACGGCTGCGAGTTGACCCGGCTGATCCGCACGGCAGAGGACAGCCCAAACCATTTCGTGCCGATCATCATGCTGACGGCGTATGCCGAACGCTCAAAGGTCGAGCAGGCGCGCGACGCAGGCGTCACGGAATTCTGCGCCAAGCCTGTGACGGCGACCGAACTTTACAAGAAGGTCTGCGCGGTCATCAACACGCCGCGCTCTTTCGTCCGTACAAGCGTGTACTTTGGTCCGGACAGGCGCCGCCGCAAGGATGACAACTACAAAGGCAAGGAACGCAGGGAAAGCCTGTTCGGCCCCAAGAGCACAGACGTCCTGGGCCGGAAAAAAGAGACCGCAGCCTGAGTCCTCGCTGCACGAATCGTTTGATAGACGATAATTAATCCCTGATTAACCCTTTCGCAGCTTTTCGACTCCAGAACTGGTAAGTTCGGGGAGTTTGCGAGGGCGTGAGTCTTGGGGAAGGCGCAGGGCAAGGTCAGGCGAGCGCGCACGAGCGCGCCACCGGCGCGGCCGCGCGGCGCTGTCCCCACTGCCATGCTCACCCTGCTGATGGCCGCCTTCGGTGGATCGCTAGGCCTGAAGGCGTTCGAAGAACGCCAATTCGCCGATAACTCAACCCTGGTGCAGCAGGCCCGCGAGGCAGAGGCCCTTTCCGGTCACGTGCGCGCGGAACTGGTAGGGCTGCAAGCTCGCATGGAAGCGCTGCTGATGACCGGCGCATCGCTCGAGGCGATCCGGCGTAATGCCAAGCTTGATGCGGTCAGTGAGCGCACACCTCCTCAAGGTGTGTGGGCGCAGCTGATCGATGATGGCGGTGTGCGCGTTTATGCGAACCTGCAGGACCGCTGGGTCCAGGGAACACGCGCCAGCGCGGCCCTTATGCCTGAAGCGCTGGATGAGCGAAACTTCTACCTGGTGTCGAGCGGCTCGATACCGCTGAACGCGCGCTTCGAATCCGTTGATTTCGAACGTTCGGCGGTCGCGTGCGCACCCGTGCCGCGAACGGAGATCGCCGCGTGTGTTTTTCGCCCTGCACCACTCTTTGGCGTTGGCGATCTGAACCGCTTTATCATCTACGGCTTGCTGCTGGCCGCTCCGCTGCTGGCTGTGTTCGGACTGGTCTCCGTGATCCGGCGTCTCAGCAAGGAGCAGGCAGAAGCGGCGGCGAAAGTTCCTACCCCGGCCGATACAGAGTTGCGCCAGTGGGCCGGCTTCGAGGTCGCTGGGGTCATCGGCCTGTGGCGCTGGAATCCCGCTACGCAACTCCTTACGATCGGGCCTGAAGCCTCGATGCTCGTCGGCGCAACCCGCGATGGCGAGATGACGCTGGATGAATTCACGACGATTGTGGCCGACGAAGATCGCCGCCGCATGCGCCAGAGCCTGGAAGGGGCAAGCCCGCGGCAGCAACTCAACATTTCCTTTGTTGGATCCGGCCGAATGGCGGGTCGCCATTTCGAGATGATCGGCGGCGACTGGGATGGCATCTTCTCCGGCGCCATCGTGAACGTATCCGACCGCATCCAGGCTCAGGCGCGCTCGCGCCGCGCCGAGGCTCTGGCGAGGACCGCCCTGGACGCTCACCCCGGCCCGTTCGCGGTCTGGAACAACCATAAGCGTCTGACGCACTGGAACGCCGCGTTCGCGCGCACCTTCAATCTCGACAAGGGCGTGGTGCAGGCCGGCGCGTCCTACGACCTGATCATGTCCGAGATCGCAAAGTTTGTTCGCGTGGAACGCCCTCTCGGAGAGGACGCCAACTCCCGCGAGATGATGCTGCTGTCCGATATCTGGATCAGGCTGGTCGACCGGCGCACGGCGACCGACGGCCTGATCACCGTCGGCCTCGACATCACCAATTTGAAGCGCCAGGAAGTCGGCCTGCAGCGTAGCGAGCGCCGCCTTCGTGCGATGGTCGAAGAACTTGAACGCACGCGCGGTCAGGCGCAGGAACTGGCTGAGATGTACGCCGAAGCCAAGACGCGCGCCGAACGCGCTGCCCAGGCCAAAGGCTCCTTCCTCAGCAATATGAGCCACGAACTGCGCACGCCGCTGACGCACATCAACGGCTTTGCCGACATGATGGCGCAGGAAATCTACGGCCCGCTAGGCAATGACCGCTACCGCGAATACGCAGAAGACATCGTCGGCGCCGGCAAGAATCTCGAAGAGATGATCAACGACATCCTCGACATGTCGAAGGTCGAAGCCGGCAAGATGCGCCTGTCACCCGCACTGATCGACCCCGAAGACGCGGTAGATGCAGCCATCAAGCTCTCACGACGCCGGGCCGCAGACCGCGAAGTGGCGCTCGTGTTCGACCCTGATGATGACCTGCCGGAAATCACGGGCGACCATCGCGCGATCAAGCAGATGACGTTCAACCTCATCACCAACGCCATCAAGTTCACCGATCCGGGCGGCGAGATTCGCGTAACGGTGGTGGTTGAGGGCAAGTGGCTGGTGATCCGCGTCAAGGACAGCGGCATCGGCATCGCGCCCGAAGACCTGCCCCGCCTCGCCCAACCCTTCGAGCAGGTCACAACCCCCGAAGCCAAGCAGCGCAATGTTCGCGGCACAGGCCTCGGCCTCGCACTCACAAAGTCGTTCGCCGAGATGCATGGCGGCTACATCACGATCGAAAGCACGGTGGGCGTCGGCACCACGGTTTCGATCTACCTGCCAGCAGGCAAGGCTCCCCCGGCCCCCAACGGACACACTGATCCGATCCTGGAAGACCTCGACGCCTGATGCGGCCTGCTATCGCGAAGGAGCGGTCTACGGCGCTCCGACTGGCGGCTTTGCCGGATCACCCGCCCGCCCCTCGCGCGGTTGATCCTTGCCGTCAACGCGCTGCATGCGGGCATTGAACGGCGTCAACATTCCGACTGCGGCTGTCGCGCGGGCCTGGGGCGGCATCCTGCCGAGATGGCTGATCAGGATATCCTCAGCGAGCCCTTGCATCTTGTTCTCGCGAAGCTGGAAAATGGTAACCGCTTCGCGCAGCCTGTCCTCGTCGAAAGGTTCAGACAGAGCCGCTTCGTAGACAGCCTTCCCGGCCTCACTCAGCCTGCCACGATCAGCCCCCATCGCGACCCAGGCATCGCGCAACTGCTGCCGCAACTGCGTACGGTCCGCTTCGGGAAGTTGCGCCCATGCGGCGGCCACGACATCCGAAGTCGGCCCATAGCGGTCAAGCTGCATCTGAACAGTCGGCTCATCAGTCCGAGGCGTCAGCCATCGGCCCGCAACAATGCCAACCAACGCAGCATTGAGTGCGAGAGAGCCGATCAGGATTACAGTCGATCTGGATGGCATGCGCTGTTCAGTTCTCGGTGTCGTTCATGGCCGCCAGGAACACCGATCCGGCGCCTCCGCCCGACACGGTCAGTATCTTCGCATAGTCGGGAGATGAGGCCTGCTGCGGCTCTCCCGCGTAGCCAATCGCCATGCCAAGTGCGAGCGAGGCCGCCAGCGCACCACCGGTCGCCCATCTCGGCAAGCTCAGCCAACTCATGACGTCGAGTGGCGTGCGAGCCCGAAGGCGACCAGGCGTCGTGCTGATGATTGCTGTCTCCAGCGCAATCGACGCAGGCAGGTCGCGTTCAAGCAAAAGAAGATGATCAAACGCTCGCTCGCTTTCCCACAAATCGCGGATGCGGTGCGGCGCGCCTTCGAGGAAGACTTCCGCATGAAGGCGGTCGTCCTCCGGCCAACGCGCAAGGTCGGCGCCGTAGGCGGCCAGCAATCCCATGAAACGTGCTTCGTTCATTCTGTTCCTCAGCCAGTCTCAAGACCGCTCAGCAGGTCGGCACGCTCGGCCGACAGGGCCGACTTGAGCGTCCTGCGGGCCCGTGACAGCAGGCTCTCCAGTGCGTCTACACTTACGCCGATAATCTCGGCGGCTTCGATATTGGTTCGGTCCTGGTAATAGCACAGCACCAGAGCCGCTCTCTGACGCTCGGGCAGAAGCTGCAGCGCATCGCGCACCTTGTCGCGGCGTTGCCGGTCATCGAGCGCGCGCGTCGCGGACGCACGCACATCAGGCGTCTCGGGAGAGACTTCGCCGCCATGGCGACCGCCGCGGCGCAATCTGTCGAGGCACAGGTTCATGGCGACCCTGTGCATCCAGGTTTCAAACTTTGCCTGGCCCGGCTTCCATGCAGCCGCATGACGCCAGACACGGAGAAAGACTTCCTGCGCGATATCTTCCGCCTCGGTTGCGTCACCGAGCATGCGCCGCGCGAGGCCAACCATTTTGGGGAGGTGACGGCGCACGAGTTCGCCGGCCGCGCGCTTGTCGCCCGCGCCGATCCGAAGGACCAGTTCCTCGTCAGGGTCCCGCATGGTTGGGGAACCAACTCCGAAAAGCCGACTTGCGCCCCCATGGGCGTCACGAACAAAGCCGAACCTCGTCTCACGTTATGCATCCTGCGCCGGCGTTTGCCGAGAGGCCGCAGGCTGCCAGATTGATGACGCGCTGCAGTGCCAGCCTTGCCGTATTTCCTTGAGATCAAACGGCTTCGCCGGGTGCTTCCGTCGACAGGGGGCCGAGTTTTCGGGTGCGCAAGGCAGCAACCCGGGCCTGGAGACCGGTCAGGCGAGCTTTCAGTGCGGGAAAGTCCTTGAATCCCAGATGGTTGGCCAGCCACGCCTTGAGGCCCGCGGACGCTGCGTCAGGCTCGAAGCTGTCGCCCGCGGCGATCCGCAAAGCCTGCTGGAGGTTGAGCTCGAGGCAAAGCGCATCGATCATCAACGCCGCGTCCCCGGCGGCAAGGTGACCGCTTGATGCCAGCATCTTGATCGCGGCGAGCGAGCCCGGCTGCACCACACCGGGCGTTCTCGCCGCCGCAGCAAGGATGGCGTGCTGTGTGACGAACTCTATGTCGACAAGCCCGCCAGGCGCGAGCTTCACATCCCACATCGAACGCGCCGTACGCTCGCGCGCCATGCGACGGCGCATGTCGGCGATGTCTTCGGTGATCTTGGGATCAGCGCTCTTGGCCTGAAGCGCCTTGCGCGCCGACTCAACGATCCGGCGGCCGAGGTCAGCGTCTCCCGCTACAGGGCGTATGCGGGTCAGCGCCATGAATTCCCACGTCCAGGCTTCCTCGCGGTAGTAACGCTCGAATGACGACATACGCACCGCGACGGGCCCGGCACGGCCTGACGGCCTCAGCTGCATGTCCACCTCGTAGAGCAGCCCTTCTTCCGTGGGCGCCGAAAGCGCCGCCACCAGACGCTGCACGAAACGCGTGGCGAGCTGCACGCTGCCATCATTTGCCGGCTCGTAAACCAGCATCAGATCCAGGTCGGACGTCGCCGTGAGCTCGCGACCGCCAAACTTACCCAGAGCGCACACACTCCAGCTCCCGATTTCTCCGGGAAACTTTGTGAGAATCTCGTGCTCGCAGACGTTCGCCAGGCCGCCAACGCAGGCGTCTGCAAGATCCGCATACGCCACACCCGCTTCAGTGGCTCCGATGGCGCCGCGCAGAAGCTGATATCCGATCCGAAATGCTTCCTCGCGGTGGAACCGCCGCGCTGCATTCAGCTTGGCCTCGAAGCCGTCCGCTCGTTCAAGATTCTCCGACAGGCGCAGTGCGCGCGACCCTGCCTCGTCGAGATGAGCCGGCGTGCTGAACGAACGTTCCAGCATTGCCTCCATCAGGGCAGGCCGGCGAGCCAGATCCGCTGCGAGTTTTGGCGCAAAGGACATGGTCTCTATCACGTCGCGTGTGAGGCTGGGCTCCGCCAGCATGAGCGACATGACCTGCACGCCAGAATTCAGGCCGGAGAAGAATTCGCTGAAACGCTCGAAGGCAATATCTGGCTCACCTGCCTTTGACATCGCTTCCAGCAAGCGCGGACCAAGCGAAGTCAGAAGCTGCTGCGCGCGCGCCGATCGTGTCGCGGGGATAGCGCCCCGATGCCATTGCTGGAACGTATGGATCACACTGGCAGGATCACCAAAGCCCAACTCGGTCAACGTGGCGACAGTTCCTGGGTCATCGTCAACGCCGGTGAAAACCAGGTTGCCCGCCTCGCCCGATAGCCGCTCTTCCATTGCGAAGAGATCGGAATACGCGCCATGAACGCGGGCGCGCACGCGCGAGACGTCCGTTTCAAACATCGCAATATCGCGGTAGCCGGAAAGCTGGCTGACCGCCTCACGTCGCGCCGGGACCACCGGTATCCGATGCGTCTGCTCGTCGTTCAGCATCTGCACGCGATGTTCGATCCCGCGTAGATAGTCATAAGCGCGGCAAAGATCGGCGGCTGTATCTGGCTCGACGATCTGTTCATCCGCCATAACCCGGAGCGCAGCCTTGGTGCCCTGCGTGCGGAGATGGGGCATGCGTCCGGCCAGGATAAGCTGCTGGACCTGCGTGAAGAACTCGATCTCGCGAATGCCGCCTCGCCCCAGCTTCACGTCAAAATCGGGGGATGTCAGGTCGGCATGACCGCCATGCGCGTGGATCTGCCGTTTGATGGAGTGGATGTCTGCGATCGCCCAATAGTCGAGGTGCCTGCGCCAGACATAGGGCTGCAGTTCGGCGAGGTAGTCCTTGCCCGCAGCAGCATCGCCCGCGCAAACACGCGCCTTGATGTGGGCCATGCGTTCCCAGTTCTGCCCGACACTTTCGTAGTATCCGGAGGCAAACTGCGTGGAGACGGCTGGGCTGGTGGAGGCGGGGTCCGGCCGCAGGCGCAGATCTGTTCGAAACACGTAGCCGTCTGCCGTGCGCTCTTCGAGGACCCGCACAAGGTCGCGCGTCAGCCGTGTCATCCCCTCCTTCACACGCGGCCCTTTGACCGGAAGAAGATCGAGATCGAACAGCACGATAAGGTCGATGTCGCTGGAATAGTTCAACTCACGCGCGCCCATCTTGCCCATGGCCAGCACGAACAGTCCCGGCATCTCGTCGCTGTCACGTGTTTCGCCGAGATGGCCGGAAGCCCACGACGCGCGTATTGCAAGTCGAAGCGCAGCCTGCGTGGCCGCATTAGCCACCTGCGTCAGGCGCTCGACAACATCATCAAGCGACCACGAGCAGCACAGGTCTGCGATGGATATCGCAAGCTGCGCCGCCTCCTTGGCGCGCCGTAGCTCTCGCATCGGCGCATCGAGCGGACCAGCGACGCCGCCCGCCGCAAGAATGTCCCCCACCGCCCGATCAACCACAGCCGCAGGGCCATCCAGCAGCATAGCGTCGACCACCTCAGGCCGCCGTGCGATCATCCGCGCAATATGATCGGAGTAGCGCGGAGCCAGATCCAGCGCCCCTCGCATGTCGCCTGTTTCGCCGCCTAAGGGCGCCATCGCGAGAGTTTCGAGAAAAATGGGCATCGAATGAGTCCAGGATTTCAGGCGATCATCTAGATCAGGCTGAAGGTAGGATCAGCCGCGCTGCAAGACCGATATTCGGCGGGGCGCCGCCAGCCGAGTCGAGTATGAGCCGCCCTCTGTGCGCCTCGGCGACTGCGTCGACAAGGCTGAGACCAAGTCCGCTCCCCGGTTCGCTGCGCGACTGCTCCAGCCGCACGAACCGCTCAACCGCCCGGTCGCGATCCTCTGGCGGAATGCCGGGCCCGGAATCGCTGACAGACAACTCGACTTCGCTGGCGGAAATTCGCTTCACCACAAGCGATACGGCGCCACCTGGAGGCGTGTATTTCACCGCGTTGTCGAGCAGGTTCGACAGCGCCTGCGCAATGAGATCGCGATCCGCCTGCACAAACAGGTCGCCCTCGGGAGCGTAGGTGAAGGTCATGCGCTTCTCTTCGCACGCCGGCTGGTAGAGTTCCGCCAGCTCATCCGTAATGCCGGTGACATTGGTGCGCCGAAACGAACCGGTCGCCCCCGCCTGCACACGCGAAAGCCGCAGCACCGCATTGAACGTATTCAACACGTCGTCGACATCCTCGATCGACCTGGCAAGCGCCGTGCGCGGACCTTCGGAGTTCGTATCGCGCAGGCCAGCCTCAAGATGGTTGCGCAGCCGCGTCAGCGGCGAGCGCAGGTCATGCGCAATGGAATCCCCCGCCGACCGCGACGAGATAACCAGCCGCTCCAGCTTCCCGAGCATTGCGTTAAGCTGAACCGACAGGCGGTCAAACTCGTCACCGGATTCAAACACGGGCGCACGGCGCGTCAGGTCCCCGGCCATCACCTCTTCCGTTGTCCGCGCAAGCTGTTCCGCGCGCCGGGCCGCCGATCGCGAAATGACCACGCCACCTATCAGCGACAGCACGAAGCCAACGACTGCAGATCGCCAGACCACATCCGTGATCCGCCGGTTCATCTCACCCAACTGGCCCATGTCGTACGCGACCATTAGCGTACCGCCTTCCGACAGGCGCGAGATACGCCCCTCTGCAGAACGTCGCGTGCTCTGCCCGCTGAGATTGCGGACGTCGTACTCGAACTTCACGTCCACCACCTGATCCACAGGCGCAGGCGCCGGAAGGAAATCAAAGTCGCCCGCGATCTTCTGGCCGGTCCCATCCTGCAGCAGGTAAAAGAACTTACCCCGAGCCCCCGAGCGCTCGGTCACCGCCTGGTTCAACCGATCAAAGCCGCCGCGATAGGCAGCAGACAGCTCCTGAAACTCCGCATTGAGCTCGGCCTCGGCCTGGCGGCCGAGGTGGCCAGCCGTCTCATAGTAGAGGTAAGCGAGGAGCGAGGCTGAAAACAGGATGAAGATCGACGCGTGCAGCAACGCGAGCCGGAACGTTGTCGTCCGGACCAGCGCCGGCAGGCGGCCGATCTTCATGGCTCAGCGCTTCATGCTTCGAGGCGGTAGCCGGCGCCACGCACGGTGTGCAGCAGCGGCCGTTCGAAGTCCTTGTCGATCTTCCCGCGCAGACGGGAGACATGAACATCAATAACGTTGGTTTGGGGATCGAAGTGATAGTCCCAGACCTTCTCGAGCAGCATGGTGCGCGTGACGACCTGGCCGGCATGGCGCATCAGGAACTCGAGCAGGCGGAACTCGCGCGGCTGCAGATCGATCTTCTGTCCGTCGCGATGAACAGTGCGCGCCAGCAGATCCATCTCCAAACCGCCAACGGTCAGGCGCGTGGTCGGGATATCGCCCGTCGCACGGCGGCCAAGGGCCTCGACGCGCGCAACAAGCTCGCTGGGCGCATATGGTTTGGCGAGATAGTCATCCCCGCCCGCCTGCAAGCCTTCTACCCGGTGATCGACTTCGCCCAGGGCAGACAGGAACAGCGCGGGAGCGCGGCCGCCTGCATCGCGGTATTTCTTGACGAGCTGGAGACCGTCCATGCCCGGAAGCATCCGATCCACGACCAGCGCATCATACTCGCCAGAACGAGCCTGATTGTAGCCGGACTCTCCGTCTCCGCAGACATCCACGGAGTGACCGGCTTCACCGAGCACCCGCTTGACGAAGGCGGCGGCGTCCGCGTCGTCCTCTATGACGATGACCTTCATGCGTTATTCCGCTGGTGCAATTTCAATTGGACGAAGAACCGTGAGATCGCCGCAACGAGCCTGATTGCCACAACCCACGCGCGCGACAACATCCTTCTTGCCCTGCGCGAGCGCCGCGGCAACGGCGTCCTGGTAATCCTTGGGCGTCTTCACGGCTTTGAGGTTGATCTCGAGGATCGCGTCGCCCGGGAAAATGCTCGCGCGAGCAAATGCTCCCCGCGGCTCCACTTTGATAACGATCAGGCCTGTGCCCGCCGAGCCGACATCGAACTTGGTGGCCTCGTCCGCCGTCAGCTGGCGGATCGTGCCGCCGTCGACAGTGACATCGTCAGGACCCGGTTGCGGGGGCTTGAGGCCAGAGCGGCCAGGATCGAACTCCACGCCCGCAAGCGCGCGATCATCGCGTGCGCGCACCGTGACGCGAACGGTCTGCTCCTTGCCATCGCGGATGACGCGGAACGCGTTCTGCGATCCTGCGAGAAGGCTTCCGACGCGTTGCGTCAGCTGGCGCGTATCCTTCACCTCGTCGCCGTTCACCGAGATAATGATGTCGCCGCGCTTGATGCCGCTGGCCTCGGCAGGGCCACCCGCCGTGACCGAGCGCACAATCGCGCCGGTGTTGTGCTTCAGGCCCCAAGCATCGGCCAGGCGCTGGTCCAGGCTCTGGATTTCGACACCCAGCCAGCCACGCACAACCTTGCCATCCCGGATCAGCGTATCTGCAATCGACTGTGCGGAGTTAGCCTCGATGGCGAAGCCGATGCCGACGCTGCCGCCGCCTGTGTCCGAGAAGATCATCGTGTTGACGCCGATCACCTCGCCCATGAGGTTGAAGGTCGGGCCACCGGAGTTTCCGCGGTTGATCGCAGCGTCGATCTGGATGAAGTCGTTGTAGGTGCCGCTGTTGAACTCGCGGCCATCGGCCGAGACGATGCCGGCCGTCGCAGTGCCGCCAAGTCCAAACGGGTTGCCGACCGCAACGACCCAGTCGCCGACACGCGGCTTCGATTTCGTGGCGAATTGCACGTACGGGTAGTTGCCGCTTTTCTTCACCTTCAGCACAGCGAGATCGGTCTGTTCGTCCGAGCCCACGATCTCGGCCTCAAGCTGCGCGCCGTCTTTCAGCGTGACGGTGACTTCGCGCGCATTCTCGACGACGTGATGGTTAGTGACGATGTAGCCCGAACCGGAGATGAAGAAGCCCGAGCCGAGCGCATTCCCTTCTTCGTCCTGCTCCGGATTGGTTTCGTCTTCCTCTTCTTCGCCGAACTCGTCTTCGTATTCATCGAAGCCGGGCAGCCCGCGGAACTGATCGAACGCACTGTTACGATCGGCCGCTTTGATCTCGACCGTGACCTGAACACTGACCACGGCGGGGCTGACCCTGTCGATCAGGTCGGCAAAGCTCATCGGCGCACCGGGGGGCGGCGATACGGTGATGGGGCGGTTGGTGTTCTGGGCGAGCGCGGGCGCAACCAGCGCAGGCGCAACAACCGAGAGGCCGGCCACCGTCGCCGCGATCAGGCTCGCGCCCATCGCCATCCGACCGATCCTCACCATCCGCGACACTCCCATCTTGCTTCTTCCAGGGCCTCGCCTGCACGAATGGCCATGTTCTCGATCCTAGACGCGCGTTCCAGTCCCGCAACATCCAGAGGCTGTTGGAAAGCTGGCCAGTCCCGCACCGCGTGTGCGTTCGCTTGGGGGCTTTCGCGCCCTACTAGCCTTTTACTTTAAGGCAATCCTACGGCAGCGCCAGAGGCGTATCTGGCAGATTTTGGGGCAGTTTATCCGGTCACGCGACGGGATCAGACGCCGTCGCCGCTGCGATCATCGGGCACTGGCTCCAGCGCCTTTGGCCGGTTTCGGAAAAGCCTCAAGCCGAGAACGGCGAGGCCTCCCGCGAGCAATGCGAACGGAAACCCCCATAGAAGCATACCCCAGCCGTCCGTAGGGGGGCGGAACGCGACGTACTGGCCATACCGCGTCACGAAGAAATCGCGCACCTGGCTATCGCTCGCGCCTTCAACCACCTGCTTGCGAATCATCCGCCGCGCATCAACAGCCATGTCCGCGGTCGACTGCGACACCGGCTCGTTCTCGCAGACCGTGCAGCGCAGCTCGCGCATCAGCGATTGGGCGCGAGCTTCCTGAGACGGATCGGGTAGCGGCTGCTCCAGCGGCGCGGCTTGCAGGAGAAGCGCGATGATCGGCCCGATCATGCCGACGCTCCCAGCCCTGCTTCAGGCACGGTCGTTCCCGGCGTCGCCTCGGCGGGTGAAACCTCCGGGGCTATCGGCGCGCGCCTGCGCAACCGTGCAACCAGAGACATGAAGCCGCCCAGGGCGATCAGTCCCGCCCCGCCAAAGACCCAGTCGATGAGCGGGTGGTGGGCAATGCGCAGCCGCCACACATTCTGCTGGTCACGCAACTGGTCGCCCAGAGCGACATACATGTCGCCGCCCAACGTCTTGCGGATGGCGACCTCGGTGGTGCCCATCTCCGAGACCGGATAGCTGCGCTGTTCAGGCTGCAGCAGCTCGGTGCGGCCATCATGGGTCGCGAGGATGTCTGCGCGGGTCGCGATGTAGTTGGGACCATCAACGATCTTCACACCCTGGAACTCGAATTTCCAGCCGGACATTTCCGCGCTCTGGCCCGGGGCAAGTGGGAACGTCTGCTCGGTGCGCGCTGCCGTTTCCACAGTCGCGCCAATCACGAACAGGCCCATGCCCATGTGCGCGATGGCCATGCCCCACACGGTGAGCGGCAGTTTGAGCAGGCGCTTGAACCCGCCTTCGCCCGTGCGGCGCAGCAGATCCTGTCCCACCCCAAAGATCGCCCAGACACCGACCAGCACGCCATAGCCGAGGAACACACCCCAGCCGCCCAGCGCCATGGCGCCCAGAGCCGCGACGATCGCAACGATCGCCGACGGCAGCAGCCATTTCAGCAGCGGCTTGACCTCGGCCTTGCGCCACGGCGCCGCCTGCGCCAGCGGCATGAAGAGGAGCAGGAAGGCGACCATCGGCGCGAGCGTCAGCTGGAAGTATGGCTCGCCGATCGACATCGACGCAGCCTCTGGCGAGATCATCTGCGCGTCGCCCAGCCACTGAAGGACCATGGGCGTAACCGTGCCGACAAGCACCAGCGCCGCAGACACCGACAGGAACAGGTTGTTGAGGACAAGCGCGCCCTCTCGGCTTACCGGATCGAACTCAGGCCCCGCCTTCAGCGTCGGCGCACGCCAGGCGAACAGCGCAAGCGCCGCGCCCCCGGCTATCCCGAGGCCTACCAGCAGAATCGTTCCCCTGGCCGGGTCGACTGCGAACGCGTGGACCGACGTGAGCACGCCCGAGCGCACCAGGAACGTGCCCAGCAACGACAGACAGAAAGCGAGCACGGCCAGGAACACCGTCCACGAGGCCATGCCGCCCCGCTTCTCGGTGACGATCAGCGAGTGAACAAGGGCCGCCGCGACAAGCCACGGCATGAACGAGGCATTCTCGACCGGATCCCAGAACCACCAGCCGCCCCAACCGAGTTCATAGTAGGCCCAGATGGCGCCAAGTGCGATGCCGACGGTCAGGAAGCTCCACGCTCCCAACGCCCACGGTCGCGTGCGCCTCGCCCATTCGCGATCAATGTTGCCGTTGATGAGACCAGCCGCCGCCATCGAGAAGACGAACGACATGCCGACATAGCCAAGATAGAGAAAGGGAGGATGCAGCGCGACTGCAGGGTCCTGCAGCAGCGGGTTCAGACCCTTGCCATCGAATGGCGGGTCGATCAGCCGTGTGAACGGGCTCGATACGAACAGCAGGTACAGGAACGAGCCAACCGTAAGCAGGCCCTGAACCCCAAGCGCGCGATCACGCAATTTGCCCGCGCGCATGAACAGCGCCGCGACAGCGCCATAGCCCGCCATGATCACGCACCAGAGGAGCATCGAGCCCTCATGGTTCCCCCACGCGCCCGCGATCCTGTAGAGCAACGGCTTCTGTGAATGGGAATGCGCCACAACAAGCGCGACCGAGAAATCCAACCGAACGAAGCTGATGATAAGCGTCAGCATCGACAGCGCAGTAAACATGGCGGCGGCAACCGCAAGCCGCCGTGCAGCCTCTCCGCCTGTCGTCAGTCCAAGCACGCTTTGACCCGCCGCGGCGGCGAGCGCGAGGAACGCGAGCAGGTGGCCAAGTTCAGCAATCACGTCGCCGCTCCGTCGCCGCAGGTCATCGTGCCTTCCGACGCCGCCGCGCGCTTCAGCGAGTCATAGGCTTCCTTCGGCATGTAGTTCTCGTCGTGCTTGGCGAGGACGCGGGACGCCACAAGCGTTCCGTCTGCATCGAACTTGCCCTCGGCGACGACGCCCTTGCCTTCCACCACCATGTCCGGCGGAATGCCGTCGAACACGACAGGCACAGTGTGCTTGCAGTCCGTGATGCGGAACGTGAGCAGCTTGCCGTTCTCGCCATGCGACTGGCTACCGACCTCGATCAGCCCGCCGATACGCACGTTCTGCTTGAAGCTTTCGGCGCCTTTTGCGGCGATGTCAGAGGGAGATTGAAAGAAGGCGACCGCGCCGCTGAAACCAATCACGCCAAGCGCGAGTGCGCCAACCATCAAGACGCTTGCAGCGCCGATGAACCATAGCCTCTGGGACCGCTTGCGCATGGGGAGGGCTCCGTAGGACCGATACGGCCTAACATACGTGCCGCAACAGCGCTGCGCCAGCGACACAGTGGCGCGAGCCAGATCACTTACTCGGGGGAATTGCCGCCAGAATCGGGCGATGCGGGATCAACGCCAAACATTTGCCGCAGCGCAGCGAACATCTGGCGCTCCGGGCCGCCGTCCGGCGCCCTGGCGTCGATGTCCTTCCACATGGCTTCGGCCTGAGCCGTCTTGCCCTGCAGCCAAAGGCCGATGCCCGCCATGTAGCCGACCCGCAGGTCCGATTTGTCGAGCTGATAGGCCCGCAGGTAAAGGTCCGCCGTCTCCGGATCGACCTTTTGCGAGGATTTGAACCGGGCATCTGCCCACGCCTCAAGGGCGAGCCGGTCGGTCGGCTGCAAGCCACTCGCAGATCGATACGCCGCCTCGGCCTGCTCAAGTCGCCCAATGCTCGCGTAAATGTCGCCTTTCATGCGAAACGCAGTTGCGTCCTCAGGCGCCTCCACCAGCCGCTCGTTGATCAGCGCCAGCACCTGCACGCTTGTGAGGGATTCCGGATTTGTCTGCGCCCGGGCGCGGATCGCCGGCAGGCTCGCCTGCGTGGCCGGGTCGATCTCGCCCGTTTCCATGAAGAACAGTTCCGACATTGCGTCCGCAGCCGGCCGGTAATTCGGATCGCGGAGTAGCGCTGAACGATAGGCAGTTCTCGCCTCATCGAAGCGGCCGTTGGTGAAATAGAGGTCGCCAATTTCCTTGAGCGGCACAGGGTCAGACGGCGACTTGCGCGCCCGATCCTGGCGAATGACGAGATACTGCTCCGGGGTTACTGAATCGGGAGATTCAGCCGCTGCCGTCTCCAGCACCTGGATCCGCTGACCGAGGGGCCGATCGCCCATGTCGGGCTTACCCAGGATCCAGTAGCCAGCTACCGCAGCAATTCCGGTGACGAGGATGGCAATGCGGGTCGGCATCGACTTGGCGATGAACCACGCCCCGCCAAGAACGAAAACAGCCGCGACCAGAACCAGCCAGATCAAAGCGGAGCAGCCGGAAGTTCAAGCCGCGCACGCAGACCGCCGATGGGGCTGTCTTCAAGGAACAGTCGTCCGCCGTAGATGTCAGCCAGCTCGGTCACGATCGAAAGTCCCAATCCGGTTCCTGGCGCCGATTCATCAAGCCGCTTGCCGCGCTCTAGCGCCTTGGCGCGGTGCTCTGGCGGCAAACCTGGACCGTCGTCATCGACCATAACCTGCAGGCCGTCGTCGTTCCGGGTCACCGTAACATTGACCCGCGACTTGCACCATTTGGCAGCGTTCTCCAAGAGGTTTCCGATCAACTCATCGAAATCGCCGCGCTCCCCACGGAATATTGCCTGCCCGTCAACTTCCACCTCGATGGCGAGGCCCTTGTCGCGATGAAGGCGCTCCAGCATCCGTGCAATGCCCTCGACCGGCTCGCGGACATCCGTGCGCGCGCCAAGCACTTCTGCCTGCGCTGCGGCCTGCGCGCGCTTCAGATAGTGCGTGACGTTGCTGCTCATCGCGTCTGTCTGGCGGCGGACGAGATCTGAAAGCTTATCCGTGCCTTTGGCTTCGTTCTTGAGAACAGCCAGCGGCGTCTTCAGCGCATGCGCCAGATTGCCCACATGCGTGCGCGCACGCTCCACCACCTTGCGATTGTGGGTGATCAGCGTGTTGATTTCAGTGACAAGGGGAGAGAGCTCGGTCGGATACTCGCCATCGAGATTGTCGCGGCGGCCCGCACGCACATCGCCGAGATTTTGCTGAATGGCATGAAGCGGACGCAGACCGTAGCGGATCAGCACGACAATCCCGCCGATCAAACCAAGGGCCAGCAAACCCAACGCGATACCCAGACGCAGGGCGAAGGCGCTTACCGCCGCATCGGCGCTTGTCCGGTCGATAGAGCTATACAACAGCACAGGCCCCTCAAGCCCGACCAGCTTAACGGCCTGCAACGCAATCCGCACCTGCGGGTCATCGGGCCCAGGCCCAGGCGCGTCGAATGACAAGACGGTCCCGGGACTTGCCAGCGCCTGCGCCCGCGCTTCCGGGCTCACTTCGGGCTCTTCGTCGGAGAAGCTGGCGGACTTGAAGATGCCGACCACGCTATTCCCGGTGTCCATCTTCAGATAGGCCCAGTACCGCCCGGCGAACGCCCTCTCAAACCTCTGGTCCTTGGGAAGCGCTGCCGCATCGACGCTGGCCTCGCCGTTCTGCAGATTCAGCGCGGCCGCCTGCCCGAGCAGGTCAGTCGCCAGCTGTGAGTCGAGCTGCTGGTCCGCCTCGGTGCGATAGAAAGCCAGCAGCGACCAGCCCGCGACAGCGAGCACAACGGCGCTCCAGATCGCAGTCGCAATCAACATGCGCCGGGCGATCGAGCCGCGCGTCAGCGTCCCCGAAGGTTCCACCGCTGACTTGTCGGCCATGCTATTCCGCTACGTGTTCAACCTTGGGGTCAATCAACCGATATCCCAAACCACGTTCCGTCAAGATGCGGTTTGACCCGATCTTGCGGCGCAGGCGGCCCACGAACACCTCAATGGTGTTGGAGTCGCGGTCAAAGTCCTGATCGTAGATGTGCTCGACCAGTTCGGTGCGTGGGACTACGCGCCCCTGATGGTGCATCAGGTACGACAGCACGCGATACTCGTGCGACGTCAGCTTGATGGGTTCGCCATTCACTGACGCACGCGCCGCACGCGTATCGACCCGCAGATCGCCGCACTCGAGCGCCGCACTCGCATGACCCGCCGCACGGCGCAGCAGCGCGCGCAGTCGGGCAAGCAGTTCCTCGGTAACGAACGGCTTGGTGACATAGTCGTCAGCGCCGGCATCAAAGCCTGCAACCTTCTCGCTCCAGCGATCGCGCGCTGTGAGGATCAGGACGGGCATGTCCTTGCCGGCGTTGCGCCACTTCTCGAGCACGCGCACGCCGTCGAGTTTCGGCAGCCCAAGATCTAGCACGACCGCGTCATAGGGTTCGGTGTCGCCGAGGAAGTGGCCTTCTTCGCCATCCCGCGCGAGGTCAACGGCATAGCCAGCCTGCCCCAGCCCCTCGGAAAGCTGCCGCCCCAGATCGGGATCATCTTCAACAACGAGAATTCTCATGGCGGTCCCAGTCTATTCCACTCGGCCAGTTTGGGCGTTGACCCGAAGGTTCAGCCGCTGGCCGTCGTCTGTAATCCACGAAATCATGTAGTAGGAGCCCTGCTTGCGGGCATCGAGATGCTGGCCGCCATACTGGCCCTTCAGCATGCGCAGAATCTCGCTGAGCGACTTCTCGCGCTCCGGACCCGGGACCTGCTCACGACGCGGTGCATCCCACTGCGAGGAAGGCATACCATCGCCACGTTGAGCGGGACTCTCGATGCCGGCCCGGCCAATCTGCGCCTGCGACGGGGCCGTGAGCGCGAGCGAAGCCGCGATCAGGACAACGGGGGCCAAGAGAAGACGCTTGAACATGGAAAACAATTTACGGTCAGGACAGTGAACCCCGTCTGAACGGGGCGCCGCGCCAAGGCCTTCCGGCAGTTAGGACTGCTTTTTCTCGCTTTCAGAGTGAATCATCGAGCAAAATCCGCCTTGCGGCCGGGCCACGTCCGGACGAACTCCCGAAGCTCGGGATCATCCTTTCTGGGCAGCACAATCAACAACCTGACCAGCAGGTCACCCGGAGTTGGGCGCGTTTGCACGCCCTTGCTGCGAAGCTTCAGCAGGTCGCCGGAATTGGAGCCGGGCGGGACCGACAGGGTGACGGGCCCGGAAGGCGTCACGACCGGCACCTTGCCGCCTTCTACAGCCTCGGCCAGCGAGATTCGCAAGTCCATACGGATATCGTCGCCCTCTCGCCGGAACACGGGATGGCTGGCCACAGTGATTTCCACCAGCGCGTCGCCGGCCGGTCCATTGCCCGTTCCCGGCAGTCCCTGGCCCTTGAGTCGAAGCGTCTGTCCGGAATTGAGCCCTGCGGGGATTGCGAGGTCGAGCGAGCGTCCATCCGACATCGTCACGCGCCGGCGGCCGCCGTTCACGGCGTCCAGGAAGTCGACCTCCATCCGATAGCGGACGTCTTCCCCCCGATGCTGGCCAAAGCCACGACTGCCCCCGCCCCGGCTGAACAGCCCGTCGAACAGGTCCTCGAAGGTGTCGCTGCGCCCGGCCTTCGCCTTGGCGCCTGCAAACCCGCCAAAACCCGCGCCGGGCTGAAACTGCGGGCGCTCGTTGCCGTCTGCATCAATCTCGCCCCGATCGAATCGCGCACGCAGCGGTTCGTCGGTCAGAAGGTTGAAAGCGGCTGTAAGGCGCTTGAAGCTCTCATCGCCCGCCTTGTCGTTCGGGCGCACGTCCGGGTGCAGCTCTTTTGCGAGCCGGCGGTAGGCTTTGCGAATGTCTTCGGCGCTGGAGGACTTGGGCACGCCCAGCGCCGCGTAGGGATCCCAGCTCAACTGTCGACCCTTGCTCTGCCTGCGCGCTCTATCGTGGAGCCGCTCCCTAAAGCAAGACAAGCCAGAAGATGGGTATTTTGGGGCAAAACTGAAAGCTATCCCCGCTTAGGGAGCTGGAATCGCCACCTGCAGCCTGGCCCAGCCCCCCCGGCTGACCGTCTGCCCCCAATTGGGCAGCCTCGATCAGGGCATCGCCGCCCGCCGGAAAGTCAGCAGCCTGTTCCGCCTCTGCGTAGTTCGCGCGCGCCTCTTCGACATCCCACTCCCGCACGCCGCCCCCACCGGACACCCTTACCCGATATCGCTCTGCCGCTCCGAGTGGCGGCTCACCTGCCGCCCACGGGTCGCCATCTTTCCGCGCCCGCCTGATCCAGCTCAGCTCCAGGTTTCCGCCCGACCAGTGGGCATGGACGTGCGCGGGCGACCATTCGCGCTGCGCAACGGCATCGAAGGCTTGCGTCCCCTGCCATATCCCGCCCGCAACGAACGGCGGCGCGCCTCCACGCCACACAAGCTCAAGCCCGCGTTCCCAGGATGCGATGTCCAGCCGCGTCTCGGCGCCCGTCAAGAACAGGACGCGATTGCCCGCGAATGCGCCGGAGGCCATCGCAGTCTCAGTGCCTTGCTGACCGCGCAGCAGACCATCGAGACGATAGCTGCGCGGTCCGACCAGCACAGCATCGCGATGCTGCAACATCTCCCAGCCAGTATCCGTTTCCACGAGCGCTATGTTCGCCCCGTTGAGAACCGCGCCTTCCGTTCGCGATGACAGATCGCCACCGACAACATCGACCCAGATCGACGCTTCCTGCCAGCGTCCGGACACATGCGGAAAGATGGCGCCGCCCAGCCTCCCCATCGTGCACGGACGCGTAATCCCACCCCGCACAGACAGCTGATCCACGCTAGCACCCGCTTCGAACAAGACGCGCGACGGCCACGGCTCCACAAACGCAAAGCCAAGTGGACGCAGATCATCTTCCTGACCGGGCAAGGCAGGCGGATCAACAATCACAACATCCGGCACGCCAGTCGCAACAGCCGCGGGCGCATTCGCAGGCAGTGCCGGCGTCAGTGTCATGAAGCCAGCCTCGCCGGCGCGAGCAACTTTGAAGGAGACACCGCGCGCGTCAGATCTTTCGGTCACGCGCCAGGTCTCGCCATCAAGCGACACGACATCGCCCGCTTCGATCACCATACCGTCCGCCGCCATGGCAAACTGAGCGCTGGTCCGGGACAGCCGTAAAGTCTCGGACAGGCCTCTGGCGCATTGCCGCGCCTGATCTTCGTCCATCGCGATAGGCAGGTCGACATCCACAACCTCGTCCGCAGCTTCGGCTTCCGCCCAGGCCACAGCAGGCATGTGATCAGTCTCCGACGCCGTGTAGCGAACCCGCACACTCGGCATGTTGGCGTCCAGTCCGCCGCGTGTGATCTCCAAAGTCGACTTGTCGTCGGCCAGTCGTCCCGTAGAGAGCACCGCATCGACATCTCCCTGCATACGAAACACAAGGACGCCCATCCCGCTCGGTGCATGAGATGCCATAGGCCGTGGCCAGCGGATCGAGAACACTCGGCGCCCCTCAAGCCACGCTTATCTCCAGCCTCGCCGTAGGCGTCATCGGCGGCGATCCGCGCTGGGATCTCATCGGCCTCGGCGCGCTGCTCGGCGTCGTCATCATCGCGGTCGACGAAATCCTCAACCGCACCACCAACCGCAAGTTCAAGCTTCCGCCTCTCGCCGTCGGCATCGGCATGTACCTACCGATGGCAGTCACCATCACCGTCACCATCGGCGCGCTCATCGGCACATTCTACAATCGCTGGGTGTCGAAATCTGCCAACCCGGAACCGGCCCGCCGCCTTGGCGTGCTGTTGGCCTCAGGACTTATCGTCGGCGAAAGCCTGTTCAACGTCCTGCTGGCAGGCGTGATTGTCGGCACGGGCAACGGCTCTCCCTTCGGCCTGATCCCCGCAGACTCGCCCTGGTCGGGCGCCCTGCCGATGATCGCAGGCATCGCGGGATTCCTCGGCCTCGCCTGGGCCCTCTACAGCTGGACCAAGAAGCGCGCCGATAAGATCTAGACGGGCTCGATCACTGCTTTAACACGCAACACCCCGCGCCACCGTCCGACGGCTTGCCGCATCGTGTCACCGAACACGGGCAGCAGCAGCGTGCAGCGCCAGCCCTCCATCGCCAGCTCCGCGTTGCGCAGCGCTTCCCGCACCTGCGCCATCCCCTCACGCGCCATGACGCCATCATCGTCACGCGAGATAACGGCCATGTCGATCGTGTGCGCGCTGCCCTCACACCCCGCCGAGCCTGCCGCCTGGCTCTGATGCCGGACGATCTCGAGATAGAGGGATACGCAGGCTGCGAACTCCCCATACCCAACACCCGCAATGGATCGCCAACACAGGCAACCACGCCCGCATCCGCTGCTAGTGCGGTGAGGATGGCGCTCTCCAGCGCCTGCTCCGCCCCGCTCACAGCCGCACCCTTCGCCACGTCGCGACCATTGCGGCGACATCGGGCGGCAGTGGCTCCACACCGCCTTCCGTGTAGCGCGCCCGATACGCGTGCCCGACCATCTGTTTGACCGCGAGGCGAAGACTGTCCGCCACATCGTCAGGCGCGTCGCCAAACCCCGCCACATAGTCCACCTCGATATGCGTCCGCGCATCAGGATGCGCCAACGCCCCCGAGGCCCACGTCAAACGCGCAGCACGCCCCGGCATCAGACGGAACCGCGAGGAGACATCCGCCTCCACGCCGCCCTGCGTCACGCGGACGGCCACGAGTTCACCCGCCGGCCGCACGGGCAGCGTGATGCTGCGCCGGTTCAGCATCGCGACCGGCCACGCCTCCATGGTCACGCGCACCGTGCGCGAGATCAGCGCCAGCCCAACAGCTTCCTCAATTCGCGCCCGCGCGCCCGCGATCATCTGCGCGACAAGCCCGTCTTCGCCTGCGCTTCCGATCCGCAGAAACTCCTTCACCTCGGCCAAGCCAACGGGCTCGACCGCCGGCTGCACCAGCGTCGTCACATTCATTGTTTTCACCTGAATTGCCGGACAAGGCCCGGCTGCCCTCACGTTACGACTAGGCGCGCGCGCCCGGCCGCTCTAAAGCTTCCGCAAACGTCAATCACTCGCTTGGGAAAACGCCATGAAACTCGACAGTTCGATCTCAGCCGTCGTCACCGGCGGCGCTTCCGGCCTCGGCGGCGCAACCGTCAAGGCGCTGCGCGCCCACGGCGTCAAGGTCGCGATCTTCGACATGAACGAGAAAACCGGCACAGCGTTCGCCGCCGAAACCGGCGCAGTCTTCTGCAACGTGAACGTCACGGACGATGCTTCCGTCGACGCTGGCTTCGCCAAAGCCCGCGCCGCCAACGGCCAGGAGCGTATCCTCGTTAACTGCGCAGGCACGGGCAACGCCTTCAAGACCGCGGGCCGCAACAAGGAGACGGGCGAGATCAAGTCATTCCCGATCGATCAGTTCGATCGCATCATCCAGATCAACCTTGTCGGCACATTCCGCTGCATCGCGAAATCCGCCGCCGGCATGCTCACGCTCGATGTGCTGCCCGACGGTGATCGTGGCGCCATCGTCAACACCGCCTCGGTCGCCGCTGAAGACGGTCAGATCGGACAGGCCGCCTATTCCGCCTCCAAGGGGGGCGTCGTCGGTATGACGCTGCCGATCGCGCGCGATCTCTCGACGGAGAGCATCCGCGTCAACACCATCCTGCCCGGCCTGTTCAACACCCCGCTGCTCGCCGGCGCGCCGGAGAATGTGAAAGCCGCGCTCTCGGCGACCGTCCTCAACCCCAAACGCCTCGGCAACCCGCCTGAATACGCCCTGCTGGCGCTACAGATGATCGAGAACGGCTACTTCAACGGCGAATGCGTCCGCCTCGACGGCGGCATCCGCATGGCGCCGAGGTAGGTCGAAAACAGCGACGGCGGGGATCGCTCCCCGCCGCCGCTTCTCTCATCGCCTCATGACATCCTAGAAGTCTGCCGTCAGCGTTACCGACACCGTGCGCGGCGACAGCGGACGAAACGAAGGCGTGCCCGTCACCGACCCACTGATGAAGGCCAACTCGTCCTCATCGAACACGTTCTCGACGTTCAACCGCGCCTTGAGCATGCCAAGTGGCCCATCGCCATCGCCCGTACCGAAGTCGATATAGGCAGAGACAACGGTGTAACCAGGGACCTCGTCGTTGTTCACGAAAGTCGTGAAGCGCGACGACTGATACTTCGCCGATACGTTGGCCACGATCCAGTCTGTCGGCTCCCAGGTCGCCCCTGCACTGATCACCCATTCCGGGCTGTCGACGAGTGTCTTGCCCGACAGGCACAGGATCGTGGCGCTGGCGCAACCGGTCACCGCTGGTGTGTTGGCGTAGTTGGCGACATCGTCTTGGAACGTGGACTGGTTCCAGGTCAGATTGCCGTTGAAGTAGATCTGATCGTCGAACAGGCCGGGACGCCACGCACCTGTCAACTCGACGCCATAAGCTTCAACGCCGCCGAGCTATGACTGAATCTTGGTGATGCGCTGCTGGATCAAGCGGCGGCGATTTCAGCTTGAGGACGAAGCGGGATTGCCTGCTCCTCGATGCCGTCTTTGAATTTCACACCGTAGATGACCTTT
>Ga0105048_10003710_pt1 | contig 24988 bp, 16 predicted proteins | sample MAT05_FD_78382 | JGI IMG/M metagenome (GOLD analysis project Ga0105048, IMG submission 78382) | Freshwater microbial communities from Lake Fryxell liftoff mats and glacier meltwater in Antarctica - MAT-05 | ecosystem: Environmental > Aquatic > Freshwater > Ice > Liftoff microbial mat | place... | reverse complement strand
GAATAAGCAGTATGATTCAACTGCAGGATCACGTCCTCCGATCAAAGGTGCATCAGCGATCTCCGATGAAGGGCGCGCAAAAGCTATTAAATAGTCCTGATCGCCCGCAAACCAGGCGAGCGGTGGGTGTCAGCCCACTGGTCTGCGATTCGCTTGACTCAGACGCGGCGAGGAATCGCAACGTACCGGGAAGCTGACGCATCCCGCTCGCCGAAGGAATCTTCTCAAGATGGCAAGATTCCGAACGGTTGCTTAACAAAGAATCGCCGGCAGTGGAATCCCCCCGGATATCCGCTGCCGGTTTCATGCTAAATTTTTTGGGGGAAGCCAGCTTATGAGTTTTGAAAAGACTCAGCGCTCGCCACAGCAGACTCTGTCGAGTCCGGCGCTCATCGCAGGCCACGGGCTCTTTCACGGAATTGATGTCAAAGTGCGCCTGTGTCCGGCAGATCCAGGCACCGGGATCGTGTTTCGGCGAGTTGACCTGAAAGATCGACCGGAAGTCGCCGCGCATGTAGACAATGTCAGATCCGCTGCACGCCGGACGGTTCTTGCATCGCGCAGCGGAGCCGTTGTGGAAACCGTTGAACACCTGATGGCCGCGCTGGCCGGATTGCAGGTCGATAACTGTCTGGTGGAAATCAACTCGATCGAAGTGCCGGCGGTCGATGGATCCAGCATGCCGTTCTGCGAAGCAATTCTCGCTGCAGGATTGACACAGCAATCCACGGCACGATCGCTTCTGTCGGTTGAAGCATCGCAGGGCGTGAACGATCGTGCCGGTGAACAATGGATTGAAGTGATTCCTGCTTACGATGGTAAGGCAACCATGGATTATCGACTGGACTACGGTCCCGAAGCTGTGATTTCGTCACAGTCATTTTCCGTCGAACTGACACCTGAAGCCTTTCTGCGCGACATCGCCGCAGCCCGCACGTTTGTGCTGCACGACGAAGTTGCCGCGCTGCAACAGATGGGATTTGGACGACATTTGACGGAACGCGACCTGGTGGTGTTCGACGCCGACGGGTCTGTGATCGATAACAAGTTGCGTTGGCAGGATGAACCTGTGCGCCACAAGATACTGGACTGCATCGGCGATCTGGCGTTAGTCGGTCGCGTCTTTGTGGGACGAGTCGTGGCTCGCCGAAGCGGTCACAAATTGAATCATGTCATGGCCAAGACGCTGTCGATGATCGAAGTATGCCGGGCTTTGTTAGAGCGGGCAGCTTGATTCCTGCCGACCGCGCATGAACAGGCTGACTGGGAAAAACGGATTTTTTCCAAACTTAAGCGATCAGGATGATCTCGATGGAAACCAGAATTTCGCCGATGTCGCAGGTTGATCCGACTGCCAGGATTGGAAGCGGCGTTGTGATTGGGCCGTTTTGCGTTGTAGGTCCGGACGTCACACTGGGCGATGGGACGCATCTGAAAAGCCATGTCGTGATCATTGGTCGCACCACGGTTGGCAGCAACAACTGTTTCTGGCCAAATTCCGTGATCGGCGGCGATCCGCAGGACGTCAGTTGGCAGGATTCCGATACGGAAATCGTGATCGGCGACAACAATTGTTTTCGGGAAGGCGTCACCGTCAATCGTGGTGCAGAGAAGGAAGACGGAATCACCCGCATCGGCAACAACAATCTGTTCATGGCCAACAGTCATATCGCGCACAACTGCCGAATTTTTAGCAACGTGATTCTGGTTAACGGAGTTCTTCTCGGCGGGCATGTGCATGTTCACGATGGTGCGATCGTGTCGGGCAACTCGGTCGTGCATCACTTTTCGACAGTTGGCCGACTGAGCTTCATCAGTGGTGGTTGTCGCGTACCGCATGACATTCCTCCGTTTATGCTGGCGGCAGGCAGCGATAATCCTGAACTGAAAACCATCAATATTGTGGGCATGAGACGCGCTGGGATTTCGAATTCCACAATCGAAGTCGTCAAAGAAGCGTTTCGGCTGCTATATCGTCGCAATCGACCGCTGAGTGAGGTTCATCAATATTTTGATGAGACTCTGCAAGGCGTGATTCCGATGGAACTTTCATTGCTGCTGACGTTTGTCGAAAATCAACGTGCCGGGAAACTGGGACGGGCCCGTGAAGCGGTTCGCCACAAAGCAGCCGCTGCTGAAACGCATACACACTCTGCACAGGAACGCAAGGCCGCATGAATCGAGTTAAGATGGCAGTCGTTGGTGTTGGAGCCCTTGGGCAGCACCATGCTCGAATTCTTTCCACAATGCCTGACGTGCAGCTCGTGGGTGTCGTAGATTCCCGCGAACAGCAGGGTCGCGAAATCGCCTCAAAGCATGGCACGCAGTGGTTTGCGTCCCCCGAACAGATTCTGCCACTTGTCCAGGGTGTCATTATCGCGGTGCCGACGATTTGCCATCACGATGTCGGCCTCCCGTTTCTGGAGGCCGGAATTCCCGTGCTGATGGAGAAACCGCTCGCGAACAGTCTCCAGGCCGCTCAGGCACTGCAGCGCATGGCAGCGTTTCGCCGTTCAATCCTGCAGGTCGGGCATGTCGAACGGTTCAATCCGGCGTTCGAACTGCTGCAGCAGAAGATTGATCGTCCCCTCTACATTCGCGCTCAGCGCGTCAGTCCCTACACGTTTCGATCGACGGATATCGGCGTAGTTCACGACCTGATGATTCATGACATCGATCTGGTGCTGGCTCTGACGGGTGATTCCATTGCGAGTGTCGATGCGTTTGGAGCTGTGACGTTCGGGCCGCATGAAGATATGGCGGTAGCTCGCTTGAGGACATCGTCTGGAATTATCGCCGACATCACCGCCAGCCGCATGAGCCCTGTGGCTGATCGCACAATTCAGGTTTTTTCAGCAAACGGCTGCGTCACTGCGGATCTTAATCAGCGCACAGTCAGTTGCTGGCAGCCCGTCGCGCCGCTGGCGGCAAACCCGAGACTTGTGCATGACATTATCGCGGCAACCCCGGATCCACTGACACTGAAGAACGAAGTGTTCACAAAGTGGATCACAAATGAAACGCTGCAGGCCTCGACCGTCGACTCGCTCACTGCCGAACTGTCAGATTTTGTGCGCTGCATCCAGACAAACGCCCGGCCTCGAGTTTCCGGCGACGACGCCGTAAAAGCCCTGGAAGTCGCCGACCGCGTGCTTGCCGGAATGGCGAAGTGGTCATGGCAGGATCAAATGCCGGGTATCGCAGCAGCAAGAGCCGCATAGCGTCTTACCCACAATGCATCAGTGAAGAGCATCAGGAGTCTTCCTGAACACCTCTGTTCTTGTGAGCGGCAAGGCGCTAGCCCCAATTGCACTCGAATTGACTCAAAAGTAGCAGGCACACTCCGTGTGCCGTCCACTAACTCACGTATTTTCAACGGCTGCGGCACTTGGAAAGTGCCTGCTACTTTCTAAAGCCACTCAATTCATCAGGAGAAACCCTAATGCCTCGTCACGACGATCGGGCGGTTGATCAGTTGCGCCCCGTTCGAATTCAACGCGGGTTCGTGAAGACGGCGGCTGCAAGTATCCTGATTGAGGCTGGCAATACGATGGTTCTATGTACGGCCAGCCTGGAGCGTACATTGCCGCCGTGGCGGAAGCCAAAGAAAGTGGGCGATGCAGCGCTGGGGTGGGTCACAGCAGAGTACAACATGCTGCCCGGCAGCACGACCCCTCGAAAACAGCGTGACCGCAGCAAAGTGGACGGCCGCACCACGGAAATTCAGCGACTCATCGGACGCTGTTTGCGCGCCGTTGTTGATTTTTCGGCGCTGGGTGAAAACACGATTACCATTGACTGCGACGTCCTGCAGGCCGACGGAGGAACTCGCACGGCGAGCATTACAGGCGGATTTATCGTTTTGGCTGACGTGATCCATCAACTGGCTTTGCCTCGTCCGGTGCTGGTGGATACAGTGGCGGCGATCAGCGTGGGTGTTGTCAACGGCGAATCTGTGCTGGACCTTGACTATCAGGAAGACAGTACAGCTGAGGTCGATATGAACGTCGTCATGACTGGTTCCGGCAAGTTCATCGAAGTGCAGGGCACGGCAGAAGGTGCTCCGTTCAGCGAAGAAACATTGCAGCAAATGTTGGCGGTCGGCAAATCCGGCATTCGGCAACTGACGGCCATGCAGCGTGAAGCACTTGGCGCTGCGTGGCCGGCAACGGTAAAAGCGTCGTAGTTGAAGCGCACATAGCATGGCATCAAATCGTCGTCTATACTCCGCTCTGTCGAGAATGACACGTTGCTCGCGCCAGATCGTAACCCGAAGCGTCAGCGAGGCATGCAAATCCCAATCCCTCGCTGACGCATCGGGCTAATGACACGGTCGATCGCGTGAGGAACATATTAGGTCAAAATCTGAATGAAGCTCACATTTCTTGGTGCTGCCGGCGAAGTCACCGGCAGTCAGCATCTGATCGAAACATCTTCGGGCAGAGTTCTGCTGGACTGCGGACTGTTTCAGGGCCGATCCGATGAGACACGGCCAAAGAACGAAAAGTTCCGCTGCACACCACAGAAACTGGATGTTGTCATTCTGTCACATGCGCACATCGATCACTGCGGCAGGCTTCCAGCGCTGTGCAAAGCTGGCTACCGCGGGGCGATTGTCAGCAGTCATGCCACGGCCGACATCGCTGACATCATGCTCCGCGACAGCGCCCATATTCAGCTGGAAGACGCTCGCTATCGACAAAGAAAGAATCTCGGTCGCAGTGGTGAATCTGAAAAGCCGCTTTACACACTTGACGACGTTCAAAAGATGTCGAAACAGTTTGAACCGATTGCGTTTCATGAGTGGAAAGAAGTCCAAAAAGGCGTTCGAGTCCGTCTGCATCACGCCGGACATATTCTGGGCGCAGCTGTGGTTGAACTGGAATTGCTGGACGATGGCCAAGTAAAACGTCTCGTTTTTACGGGTGATCTCGGACGTCGCAACCAGCCGATTCTGAACGACCCGGAAACTGTCGAACGCTGCGATGTGCTGATTTCTGAATCCACTTACGCCAATAATCTGCATCCGGAATCGGGCGACGTGAAAGCGGAATTGCAGCGCGTGATCTGCGAGGCATCCGCCCGGCAAGGCAAAGTCATTGTGCCGGCGTTCAGTCTTGGTCGAACTCAAATGCTCGTCTATCTGCTGAATGAACTTCGCAACGAAAACTCGATGTGCCGCGTCCCGGTTTTTGTAGACAGTCCGCTGGCAACCAGACTGACGGAAGCCCATCGGGAACATTCGGACCAAATGGATCACGACGTTCAGAAGGCGCTCAAATATGACGATGACGTGTTCAGCTTCGCAGGGCTGACGTATGTGCAGTCACAGGATGAAAGCATCGCACTCAACCGCCGCAAAGGGCCGTTCGTCGTCATCGCTGCCGGCGGCATGTGCGAAAATGGCCGTGTGGTCCACCACCTGAAAAACGCCGTTTCTGATGAAACCAACACGATCATGATTATCGGGTTCCAGGCAGAACACACGCTGGGAAGACTGATCGTCGATCGACGCCCGGAACTCAATATTCTTGGACGACGGTATCCGCTGAAGGCCCGCGTGGAAATCGTCAATGGGCTGTCCGCACACGCGGATGCCGGTGATTTCCAGTGGTGGTTCGGTGCCCTTCAGAAACAAGGCGGAGCGGGGCAGATTTTCCTTGTGCATGGTGAACACAAGAGCCTGGCTGCCATGGCAAAACTGACCGAAGAATGTTCGGATCTGCCGCCCCTGGTTCCGAATTTTGGCGACAGCTTTGAATTGTAGCCTTGATGGTCGTTATTGCTCTCATAACTCCCATGCTTCCCATTACTCCCATGGGATTAATGGGATTAATGAGAATTATGAATCTGTATTGCTTCTATTCTTTATCCAGCACAAGTGCATGAAACTTCCTTAACTCCTCAGCGGGAAGTTTGATCACACGACGATCATACGTCATCAGTCCATTGATTTCCGTTTCCACGTCGGTCGTCTGAGTGTAGACGCCGGCGGCGATGCCTTTGGATTTCAGGTCGGCGAGTTTTTCGCACGAGATCTGATAGCGATGTTTCAGTTCAGCGAGAGTCTTCGGCAAATCGCCGTAGCCCCAGATCGCATCCGTTTCCGCCCATAAGTGGCCTTTGGTCGGGAATCCGTGACCGCCAAATTCACCGACAACCTGCACAAAGTCTTTGTAACGACCGTCGTTAAACGGAAATGCCGGATGCGGATACTCGTGATGATCGACCACGTCCCCCACGGGCCAGAAATTTCCGCCGCTGGCAATATTGATGATGCGTGACGGGTCACGTTTGACGGCCCATTCGCCAACGCTTGTCGTGAGATGCTGTCCCCAGGCTTCGTTGAATGGAGTCCACACCACGATGCTGGGATGAGAATCCAGCGAATCGATCATTCGATCGAATTCCAGCATGAATTGTGCGTGAGCCGCTGGTGGCCATTCTGTATCGCGCGGATTCGGATCCAGCCGTGTCCATGCAGGATTCTTTCCGCCACTCACCTGATCCTGCCAGACCATCATTCCCAGCCGATCGCAGTGAGTGTAGTAGCGCCGTGGTTCAATTTTGATGTGCTTGCGGATCATGTTGAAGCCAGCCGACTTCAGAAATTCAATGTCGAAGAGCATCGCTTCGTCGGATGGCGGCGTGAGTAATCCGTCCGGCCACCAGCCCTGATCGAGTGGCCCCAGATGGAATATGGGCTTGCCGTTCAGCGTCATTTGCAAATGACCTGCAGCATCGCGAATTTTTCCGACGGTTCGAATCCCCGCGTACGACTGGACCTGATCGACGACCTTGCCGTCCGCTGACAGCAGCGAGATCTCAAGATTGTAGAGATGCGGCGAAGTGGGCGACCACAGTTGGGCATCGGGAACAGTCACTGAAACTTCAGCGGCATCACCTTTCGATTCTGCGACTGTGCGATCACCGTCGCTATCACCGTCCTTCACAATTACACGCAGCGTCTTCGCTGAGCCTTTTCCGCCCAGCGCCGAGCGAACCGTGATCGTGCCTTTGTCGGCTTCTGTCGCCAGATCAAGGTCTTCGATGAACTGCGACGGCACTTCTTCCAGCCAGACCGTCTGCCAGATTCCGGAGACCTGCGTGTACCAGATACCGTGCGGATTCAACACCTGCTTGCCTCGAAGTTGAAAGCCCTCCGTTTCATCTTCAACCCGCACCACAAGTTCGTTATTGCCGTTCTTCAGGGCCGAGGTGGCATCCACGGAAAACGGATTGTTGCCGCCCTGGTGTTCACCGATTTTCTGTCCGTTGACGAATACTGCACAGCGATAGTCCACCGCTTCGAAATTCAAGAGTGTTCTGTGATCCGCTTTCGGGGCTGCGTTAAACGTGCGGTGGTACCAGAGAGCTTCCCCGATATCCAGCATGCGCTGCACGCCGCCGAGTTTCGATTCCAGACAAAACGGAACAACGATCTTGCCAGACCACTGATCCGGAGTCTGTTGAACGTCGACCGACGTGATTGCATAGTCCCAGTGACCATTCAGATTGGTCCAATTCTCTCGTGTCAATTGTGGCCGCGGATATTCCGTCCATGCGTTTTTGGCAGTGACTTGTTCGCCCCATGTTGTGATGAGTGGCGACTTGAATGGTTCCAGATTGCGTTTCGGTCGCGGTAGTTCCGGAACAGAATTGGCATCGACAACATGCACGTCGATGAATTGCCCTCCGGCATCCTGATGACAATGCACGGCCAGGATATTAACGCCGAGCTTCAACGCCCCTACACCAGCAGCCTCGATCGGTAAGACTTCGTATTGCGAAGTCCAGCGTTGAAAGGATGCCACTTCTTTCCCATTGACAAAAACCTGAGCCTCATCATCATGGTGAATTAGCAACGCGGGTTTGACTGGCACTACCTGGAGTTCGAACGATTTTCGGATCCAGATGTCTTTGCTTTTCCATTCGGTCCCGATTCTCGCGCCGGGTGTGTTCTGCGTGCCGAATCCACCCGCTCCTGCGGTCCATGCCGAATCATCAAATTCCGCCGCCTGCCAGCCATCTTCCGGAGTTTTCAGTGTGTACCGCCATGTATCAACAATGGCATCCTGAGCCAGCGAAAAGCTTCCGGAACCGGCAAATATAAGTAACGCGAAAACAGAGTATATTCGCATGGCAGTCGATGTCCACATGTTGAAAATTGATATTCGGCAGCAACGATCGTCCCGGCTCCGAGCATGCATGGTAACTCGCGATCTACATCCACGCCAACAGGCTCGACGGATTGGCGTTCACGGTGTTGTTCCAAGGCATCGTACCGGTGGGCTGACGCCCGACCGCTCGCCGGAGCCTGTTCATTTAACGTCCCTTCAGGAACTCAAGGACGTCCGCCATTTGTTCCACAGTGACATCGCGCTCCACTCCTTCGGGCATGAGTGATTTGTTGGTCGTTTTCAGGTCTTCGATCTCACTGCGAAGGATGGTTTGTTCGCGGCCTTCGGGCTGGCGCAAAGTGACGGAATCCATTGATTCCGCGATCATCAGGCCGTTGAACAGACGCCCATCGGTCGTGACCACGATGTATTCGGTGAACTGCGGATCGACTCGGCGATTCGGATCCAGAATGTCATAGAGCAGCGCATCTCGGGCTCGGGCTCGGGTATCGCTGATGTCGGGGCCGACGTTGTGGCCGACACCGCCGATTCGGTGACACTTGCTGCAGGTCTTTTCATACACGACCGCACCGCGCGCGACGTCTCCTTTCATGTCAAGTGCCTTTGCGTATTGATCGGCCACTTCCTTGCGATTTGCCGAAACTGTGCCGCCGAAAAGCTGAATCGCTGTCGTGCGAATCGTTTCGTCCGGATGCTTCAGCAGTATGAGCCGCTGATCGATGGACACGACTGACGATGAGATCACACCTGCGGCCATTTGTCCTAACAGTGAGGTGACGCTTTCCTTTCGCAGCAATAGCAGGTCGAGCGCGGCAGAACGTGTTTGCGGTTTCAGCTGATCCCAATGTGACAGCACGATCTCCGACAACTCCGCGCGCCCACTGCGGCGGGCGGCTTCAATGGCAGCTTGCTGGCAATCGGTGGATTCAGCGGGCTGAAGCAACGTTTGCAACGCATCGGTGAGTGCCTGTGGAGGGAGATGCGACATCAGTCCCATGGCAGCAATACGATCCGCATCGCTGTGTCTGGGATCGATGGCGGTTGCCGCTGCCAGTTGCACGACGTTTGCCGCCGCCTGGATTGATTCCTTCAGGGATTCCGGCGGCGACTGCAGCAACGCCGCAAGACTCTTTGGAATGTCCGCATTCTGACAACGTGGCAATCCGTCCGCCAATCCGATCACCAGCGCTGTCTGCCACCAGAGACCCGATTCTTTGCTGTCGCCGATCAGCATTGCCGCCTTTTGAAGCTGTTCGATCTCACCCCGCGCGGCGACGTTGAGTGCGAGGCTCTTCAGAAAATCACCCCGCCCGGCAATATCGGTCGCTTCGACACTAAGCGAAACGACGACCTCAGCAATGTCTGCCGCAAGATTCGGTGCGGCAATCAGCAGCGCGCGTTGTAACCAGAGATCATCGAGACAACCCGGCACGGATTTCAGCAGCGCCGACTTTGCTTCGGCGGTGGTTGCATTGAGCGACAGGATTGCCTGCATCCGGACTTCGCCATCGGTATCATAGCACAACATGGTGAGGACATGTTGTAGTTCCTTGTTGTCCTGGCGGTGCATGCGGATCAGTTTCGCAACATCGCGCCGCACGGTGGCGTCGAGATCCTGAGAAGCGACGATCAGGTCGGCTGGCTGCAATCGCTTCAGGCCATCCAGTGTCCACAATGCATGAAGCCGGGCAAATCCACCTGACTGAATATCATCCAGCAACGCCCTCAGTGCAGTCTCGCACTCAACGCGGTGGTTTTCCACAATCAATCGCTGTCCCAGCATCCGCCGCCAGCCGTTCCCATCCTGCAGCAACCTGACCAGATCGTCTTGTGAAGCCGCAGGCGAAAACTTCTCCACCGAGGCAGCATCTTCCCGCACGATCCGCCACACGCGACCACGATCTTCGCCAGCGCGCCAATCCATCTTCGCCGCAACATCGTCAGGCACAAACTTTGGATGCTCCACCCACAGCCGATACATATCCGCGACATACAGCGCACCGTCCGGGCCGGTCGCCAGGCTGGCGGGGCGGAACCAGGTATCGGTGGACGCGAGAAAATCCGCTTTCTCCCGAGCGCGTCGCGCGGTCACGGTGCCGCCTTTTTGTTCGATGATCGATCGAGTGATCAAGTGGCCAACCGGTTCGCAGACAAAGACACTTCGATCGGATTCTTCACCGAACTGGCCGCCTCGGTACGCCGTCACGCCGCAGGCAGACGTATGGGTCCCCGCGTGAGACAGATAGTTACTTTTCATCGTGACCAGCGGAAAGACCTGGGTCTTTTCTCCGGACGGCCCGACATCGGTGTGCCCCACCGCAACACCGGCAAACGGATTGCGACGCACTTCTTCCAGCGACAGCACATCTGTCATGATCGGGTTGCGATTCGAACTGAAAAACCGATGGCCGAAGTTGTCGATCGTATTCCCAAATTGCCCCGCGCCAGAAATGGCTTCAAACTGCATGGTTTCGGGATGGAATCGAAAATCGACGCGAGGGATGTCGATCGCTTCCTTCGATTCAAATCCCGGGCGCTGACATTGAACTTTACCGTGGCCGTACGTCAGATAAATCCAATTGTCGAATCCCCGGCGTGGACAGCCGATCTGCATTTGTGGGTGAGCCGGCGTGAATCCGTCGAACCAGACTTCACGGACATCGGCGACGTTGTCACCATCAGAGTCCGCCAGGTACATGACTTGAGTTTCAGTACAGGCGAGTATGCCATCGCGGAACGCCATCAGGCTATGACAGAACTTAAGGTGATCGGCAAACACCGTGCGTTTGTCCATGCGACCGTCGCTGTCATTGTCTTCCAGCAGCACGACCTGAGACAGTGGAGGGGCCTCGGGATCTTTCGGGCCGACCGGGTAATCCGTGTACTCGGCGACAAACATCCGTCCCAAATGATCAAAGTCGATCGCCACGGGATCTGTGATGATCGGCTCCGCAGCGACAAGTTGAATTTGATAGCCGGGTTCTATCTGAAAGCATGCCAGCGATTCTTCTGGCGACTTCGGCGGTTCCGTGGGCTGATCGATCCAGTGCCGCCCGCCCTGCTGGCGTTCGATAGACTTGATAAGGTCACCACCTCCCGCCGGCGGTTGTGGCAGGAGGGTGCAGAGGACCATCAATGTCGAAACAATCATCGGAAGGCTCCGAAGGGACAAAGTCAGAACTATATTGGCGGGGACGCATTCAGCCAAAATCATACCTGGTGCCTGAAGCATTGAGAAGTTGCGACAGGATTTGCCATTCCCCATATTTCATGGACAGACCGGATTTACACCGCTCGCGGTTGACGATGGCACATTACCGGCATCTTTGGTTCCGAATGTGGCGGATGCAGCGGCCAGGTCCAACCATAACACATATTTAGCACGTCTCGGCGCTTGAATAGAATGCGAACGGTTGGCAGAATTCCAGTCCTTTGTCGGATGCGTTCTGTTTACAGCAACGGTATTCTGGGGGGACTACTGCAGATGCGAATGGTGGTTTTGCCGTTCATTGCGACTTTCGCAAGCCGGGCGCACCTGAAAATCTGCTCCACCGTTGACGAGATTCTGGTTTTTACTTTCTGAAGAGTCCGAGGGCTGCAATGAAGTTTCTTGAAGGACATACGGTCGGCATCGACCTGGGCACAACCTACAGCGCAATCGCGATGCTGGATCATGACGGCAACCCCGTCGTACTGAACAACGCAGATGGTCGTCCGATCACGCCATCTGTGGTGTTGCTGGACGCAGACCGCGTCGTGGTGGGGCCGTCGTTTGAGCGTATCGCGGTCGCCGATCCCAAGTCGATCGTCGAAGCGATTAAGCGTGAAATGGGCAACAAGAATTTCTTTGTAGTCTATCAGAACAAAAAACTGACTCCGGAATTCATTTCTGCATTGATTTTGAAAAAGATGAAGCAGGACGCCGAGAAAATCATCGGGCCGATCGCGAATGCAGTCATCACGGTGCCATACTACTTCAACGACGTGCGCCGCAAGGCAACTCAGGACGCAGGGCGCATTGCTGGCCTGAATGTGATTGACATTATTAACGAGCCGACTGCGGCAACTCTGGCATACGCATGGAGCCGTGGAGAACTGGGGCGCGCTGATCTGAAGTCCGAAGAGCGTACAATTCTGGTGTATGACCTCGGGGGTGGTACGTTTGACGTGACCGTTGTGCGATACACACCTACGACCTTCCGTGTGCTTGCAACGGACGGAGATGTTATGCTCGGAGGTCTGGACTGGAGTAAGCGGCTGTCCGATCACCTTGTGGAACAGTTCAAACGAAAGTTCAATGTGGATCCGAGTACTGACGCTGAAGCAATGCTTGCCTTTCATCAGGAAGCAGAAGACGCGAAACGCGATCTGAGTACAAAAACGCAGGTGCCGATCAGCGTGTACTACAAGGGGAATACACTTTCTGTTTCCTTGTCGCGAACCGACTATGAACGCATGACGGCCGATTTGTTACAGCGAACGAAAGACACCACCGAACTCGTACTTCAACAGGCCGGTGTGACACCGAAAATGCTGGACGAACTGGTTTTGGTCGGCGGTTCAACCTACATGCCAGTGGTCGAACAGATGTTGCGGGAAGTCTGCCAGATAGAACCGTCACGTGCTCTGGCACCAGAACGAGCGGTGGCAGAAGGAGCCGCAATTCATGCCGCCATTTTGCAGGCTCGGCATGGCATCAATTCGGGCGGAATCGTGGATGCCATTCAAAAACGGCTGAACGCCGTTAAGACAACCGACGTCAACTCGCATTCGCTGGGGATCAAGATCAGCGATCCGAAAGACAAATCGCGTAAAATCAATCACATTATGATACCGAAGAATTCGCCGGTCCCGAACAGTGTCAAACAGCGTTTTGGGACAAACAGTGATGGCCAATCACGGATTCACGTCGAAATTCTGGAAGGCGACTCGATCGATCCCGCTGCGTGTGAACTGATCGGTGACTTCCGCGTCTTCAACCTGCCGGCAAGTTTGCCCAAAGGATCTCCGATTGAGATCACCTATGCCTATGACGGATCGGGACGCATCAGCGCCACGGCGGTTGAGCTCACAGGCAACAATCAGGCCAACGCAGAAATTGTCCGTGACGGCGGAATGCAGGAAGTCGATATTAAGGACGCATTGAAAACGCTGTCCAGCGAGTACGAAGTGGAATAATCTGCGGTTTCGCGAATGCCGCACAGAAAGCAGCCGTCGGATTCAACCGAATCCGGCGGCTGTTGTTACGTCGGATCGACATTCATGTGCGTCACATGGCGATCTGGATGATACCTGGTGCAGGCCTGGATATGAGTGTCCTTGCGAAAGGGATCAAAATGCTGACTCTCGCCGAAGTGATGTTGGAACTGGAACAACTCGGTACTGAGCAGACTCGCAGGACTTTCGTGCGTCATGGTGCGCCGTTGGATCAGATATTCGGCGTTAAAGTCGGAGACCTGAAGACGATCCTGAAAAAGATCAAGGGGCGACAGGATCTGGCGCTGGAGCTCTACGACACAGGCAACAGCGACGCCATGTATCTGGCCGGTCTGACCGCCAACGGCGCATTGATGACAAAGAAGCAACTGGAATCATGGGCGAAAAAGGCGTCCTGGTCCATGATCTCAGACTACACTGTGCCCTGGGTGGCGTCGGAGAGTCCGTTTGCCGCTGAACTCGCACTGAAGTGGATCGATGCGAAGCAGCCTATGATTGTGAGCAGCGGATGGATGACATGGTCAGCGATCGTTGCGATACGACCTGACGAGGAACTGGACCTGAAGGTTCTGGAAAAACTTCTGGAACGAGTCGTTCGTGAAATTCATGACAGCCATAATGATGTACGGTCTGCGATGAATGGATTTGTGATTTCGGTGGGAGGCTACGTTTTGCCTCTTCAGCAGAAAGCGCGTGACGCCGCCAGGAAAATCGGCACGGTGGAAGTGGATATGGGCGATACGGCGTGCAAAGTCCCGGTCGCGTTGGAATACATCGATAAGATGATTGCTCGTGGGAACGCCGGAAAGAAACGGAAGACGGCGAAGTGCTGAAGTCGATTGCTGCGACGTCAGTCAGTGCTGTACCACTTTTCGCAGGACCAGAAACCCGGCGACACCGATGATCATGTTGGGGACCCACATCGCCCACCATGGGTCCAGTGTGCCAGTCTTGCAGAGATTCATCATCAGGAACATCACGGGATAGTAGACAACAAGAATCGGCAGAAAGCAGATGATGAAACTGGTGATAAACTGTCGTCGCGCCTGCAGCATCGCAAATGGTCCTCCCAAAAACGCAAAGAACCAACAGCTGGCGGACATAGAAAATCGGTTGTGAATTTCCGCTCGGTACTTGAGTTCGTCGATGACAGCGCGTTTGGTATGTTTGTCCAGCGTGGAAGTTTCCCCACTGGCGAGTTCCTCAAAGTCCCCGGTAAATAAATTCATCGTGGCCTCAATGTTTTTCTCCGCCGCCAGCCGTTTCTGATCGATCTCCGCCCGGATGATCTCGCGCCGAAGCGTGTCCAGTGTTAAATTGCGTGATACGACTTTTCCCAACTCCAGTTCCAGCGGAAAGCGTAGTTCCGAGTGTTTCATTTCACCGGAAAAATCTGAACCACCTCCGCCGCCGCTGGCGTTTTTCAAATGCACTAGAATCTGCTTCTCTGCCAGATCGAATCGTATCCTGGCGGCTTCGGCGCAGACCGTAAACTGTTGATGATTGCGACGATAGCGAATCGTTGCATTCAGCAGTGTGCGATTTTTCACATCGCTGACAGTGATTGTGAATCCTTCATTCGGATTACTGAAATAGTGCTGCGTCGCCAGGATGTCGAAAAAGATTTCCTCCAGCGCTTGAGTCACGATGCGTTCAATGTTGGATACGCCCCATGGGATAGCATAATTCAGAAGTCCGAACGAGCCGATGGCCAGCACGGTTCCCAGCAGAAACGCGGGCAGCAGCAGTTGCATCGCATTAATCCCGGCAGACTTCGCGGCGATGACTTCCAGATCACCGGAAATTCGTCCGTAAACCACACACACACTCAGTAACAGCGTCGCCGGAATTGTGAACGGCAACATGCTGGGAACGACGAACGGCATAATTTGCACAATCTGTGCCAGACCCAATGCGCGTGCCGACGCTTCCTGAAACACACCAACGAAAACCAGCATCAGGGTGAGCATGACGACAAGTAACAAAAAGACACGCACGAGTTCGCCCAGGATGTAGCGCTGCAACAGTTTCATTGGCGGAATTCCATGAGTCCAGCACGAGTTATACCTCACGCGGTCGAAAGTGACATTAACCCGAAGCGTGAGCGAGGGCCGCAAATCCCAATCCCTCGCTGACGCTTCGGGTTACAATCCCGTGCCTGCAAATGCCTCATTTCAGGCCGCGCGAAGTATAAGTTCCGCAAACCTGCGTAAATTGCGAGTCGAAAAACAGCCTCAATCGACACTTGAGCCGACCGCAGGGTATTCCACTACGTAAAATGCAGCAATGGCAGTCGCTTTCGGCAGTAAATCTGCCCGAAATTGCCACGTGGAAAGTATGTTTGTGCTTCGTTGCGTGATGGTGTAAGCAGAGGGTCGGGAGTCTTTTTCGGACGGAAACGTCAGCGTTTGTCACCAAGCAACTCTCCGAAAAAGACTCCCGACCCTTTCCTTCTTCGCTACCCTAAACGAATTACCGGATTTCTTCAGCCAGTTCTTTAACGGTCTTCACGATGTGTTCTTCTACATCACCCGACCATTTTGTGGGAAGGCCGTAGTAGATCATCGCGGTTTCGCCCTCGTAACCGCCTTCTTTGAGCACTCGGGCAGAAGGAATGTAGGCCATCACATCGTTGCAATAGCCACCGATCCAGTTGGTTGTACCTGGCAGTTCGCCTTTCAAGCGCAATGCATAATCGACCACGACTTCTCCACCCAGTGCCGTGATCTGAAGGTCTCCCAATCGCCACATCTGCACGGGATATGGATAAGTCGGCGACAATTTGCCATCGCGGGACAGCGTTTCGAGCAGGTGAGCAGCTCGACGAACCAGGTAGACGTTATCCGACTTCAGATCCGCCTCGAGTTTCTCCTGCGTTGGAAGCTCGTCAAAGGCCAGGTCGATCTCACGATAGGCCGTATGCAACGACCCGTTCACAGACCGCATCGGCCCAGCCAGTGTGCGATCGACGCTGTCAGCGATTTGTCTGCCATAGTCAGTGGCCAGTTCCACTGTCTTGCGTGGAAGCGGGTTTTGGTCGGCCCCGCATCCGGCCATGAACATGGCAATGGCGTCCGGATGTCGGCGTTCAATCTCCAACTGTGCGAACCCCGGCCAGTCTCCGCACCAATCCATGCCGCTCAGTACGGTCGCATGACAGGCGTACCCGAACAGAACGGTTCGAAGTTGACCTTCAGGACTGCGCACAGCCAATAATGGAACGTCGTGATCCACCGGCCCGACCAGTTGACCGGCTTCGCGGAGCATCGGCACGTCCGGTTCGCGATTGTTGCGTCGATTCACGGCAAACGTAGCCTGCCCGGAGCCATACTGTACATGCGCTGGAGCTACGTTCGCAAAAGCCTCCTGAGCGATCCTGTCAATGCAATCGCTCAGGAATTTTGTGTACTCAGAAATCCGCAGCAAGTTCTCGTCATCAAGCGAATACATAGAAATCAGATTCCTGCCCACCACTGGACCGGAATGCGTATGTGACGTCGAAAGGGTGATCTCAGATCGCTGCAGTCCATGATTCCGGGCCAGTCGCTCACAGATCGCCTGCGACGTCATACGGTCAATGCCCACCAGGTCCAACGTCACCAACAGCCCCTTGTGGCCACCCGGATCCTGCAGGACCAGCGCTTTGGCCCAGAGGTCATGAATGGTGCCTTCGGAGGGCTTGTTGCGGGACGCATATCCCGACATCCACATCGGCGACGGCGGCGTGATGACAGTTTTTGCGAAGCCGGCCTGCCAGGTTTCGTCAGCCTTAGCCGTTGTACACACGAAATGCAGAGCACTAAGACTCAGGAGCATTGTGAAAAATACACGCATTTTATGTCTCCGACGCTGTTGAGAGGTGTTGAATGATATTCCGCGCGCTACTGAATCCAGATCAGATTGAACAGGACTTCCACCACAATCACAATTGCCGCACCGGCGAGCATCCAGACGATGGAAGCGACGCTGAAAATTTTTCGGTTTCGCCACTTGAGCACCTTTGTCAGCAGCGGCTCCTGGTAGACCGACACCGGATTTCCCGCCATCGCTGCACGCAGATCCTCGATCAGCAGCGACAGGTTCTGGTAACGATCCACCGCTTGGCGCTGCAACGCCTTCAGGCAGATGGCATTCAGTTCAGGAGAGATTTTTTTCTTAGGAGCTACGCGAATGGGTTGACGTGCGGGTTCTTCAAGCAGCTTGCGTTTGATCTCCTTGAAATTCTTTCCGGACATATAACTTTCGCCGGTCAGCACTTCAAACAGAATAATCCCCATGCTGTAGATATCAGATCGTCCGTCAACATCGCCCGTTTCGACCGCCTGTTCCGGTGACATATAGAAAGGTGTCCCCTGAACATCGCCACGTCCCGTGAGTCGTCCGGACATGACCTGCTTACCGCTGCGGATCAGCTGATTGACATCATCGTCGTCTTCCATGTCCCAGACTTTGGCCAGACCCCAGTCCAGAACCATCACTTCGCCGTAATCGCCGATCATGATATTGGCAGGTTTCATGTCACGATGCACAACGCCATGATCATGTGCAAACGCCAGACACTGGCAAGCGGTAATGAACGCATTCAGCAGGGTATTCAGCGGATACTGATCTATCGTAAGCTGTTGACCGGCTGACAGTTGATCGAGAATATCACTCATGTCCCTGCCGCCTAATTTCTTCATTGTGAAGTAAGCGTTGCCGTCCGCATCACGACTGAGTTCATAAACGGGTATCGTGGCGGGATGCGGAATTTGAGCCGTCACACGTGCTTCGCGCAGAAATCGCTTCTGATAGGTTTCCAGATTCTGAAACTGTGGTTGCAGCGTCTTCATCACAACGATGCGGCCAAGATTTTCATCAACGCAGGTGCGCAAAATGGCTTCTCCACCCTGAGTCAAGGGCTGGAAATCGCGGTACCGCATGAAGCCGTTCTTGACGTGCTTTGGGAGGTCCCGATCGGTTTCGGACAACGCGATATTCTTGTTCACGAAAGTATCCCTTGCCTGACTGAGATCGCGGCAAAAATGCTGGGTGGCTGAAACTACCAGGGAAATCAGATCACCTGGAGTGTGTTTCACTTTTTCGACTGCGTTTTTTCCTGACTACGATCCTTCAGCAAGCGAAATGAGTTGCCTCCATTCACCTGCTGTCGGCGGGCGGTTCGCCAGTCTACGACGACGTCCGGTTGATCTGCAAAAATGCCGTCAACTCCGGCGGCAACCACCAGCCATTCCAGATATTCCGCCGCAGTACCTGCAAACCCTGGCAATGCGTCCGTGCGAAATGTCCAGACATGGACCTGCAATGCGTTGGCGTGTGCGTTCCGGACAAGTTCCGTGACTTGTGGAGTACCGTCTTCGTTTTTACCCGTGACAACGTGACTCAGTGGCACGCCAATGCCATCAGCAACCTCGGCGATTGTTTTCAATTTTGCCACATCTGCCGGCTGGCTGAGCAACTGGATGATGGGCAACGGTGTCTTCAGTTCTTTTCGCAGTCGCCGGACTTCCGCTTCATCGAAACACTGCAGATAGATGTGATCATCGGGCGAGTCGTAACCGTGTTGCGTCAGAACTTCCAGGATGGCTTTCGAAATATCCAGGCCTGCGGCACGATGTTCTGAAGGCCCTTTAAACTCCACGTAGACTCCAGCCTGGTGTGGACGTGTCTTGTTGAGTCCCTGAATGAGCTGCAGATGTTCTGCCAGCGTTGAGATGTGAAAATTACCGGATTCCAGCGGAAAGCGATTGCCCCTGTCTTTCCACGGACGCGATGGAGAACGACGCTCGGTGACCGTGAGGGTCCTCAGGTCAGCCAGCGTGAAATCCATGACGTACCGATGTCCATCCGCACGCTGACGATCCGGAAATAGAGTCGCCGCATTGGTCACGTCGTCCAGAATCAAATCGTGAAGCACGACAGGAATGCCGTCCTTGCTGAGAACCACGTCCTGTTCGATGTAGTCGGCAAGCGTTGCATGCGCCAACACGACGGCTTCGGTGGTATGTTCCGGCAGATACCCCGACGCACCGCGATGCGCGATCACGATCGGGGCGCTCTGAGTCTGATCGGACGTCACAATCACCGCAGGAGCATCATCGTTGATCTGAATCATAGTCATGCCTGCCAACATCCTGTCAGAAAGGAGACAAACGAGGAATGCCAGCCGCATTGTCAATTTGTACGCTGGGCGCACCATGATGCTCCGGAGGTTATGAAAAGCCTGATTCGTGAAAGGTGCCATGATGGCAGACTGCGTTCCAGGTTGCAAATCAGCAGACATGCAGGATGGTGGACTCCATTACATGACTTGCCGCGTGACGGACTCATCGACGAGGCAAGAAAATCGCCGCTGACAAACGTCTGAGCGAAGCCGGTCGTCGAGCGCATGCCGTTCAACTTCATGATGCGATTTATGACTTCTCTGCCAGACTGAATACCAGTCGCTTGCCGAGTGCATCGGCCACGCGCTGGAGGGTGTAGAGAGTTGGGTTGCCGTCGGCTTTCAGCAGCTTGCTCAACTGAGCCGCATCAATTCCGGTTGCTTGCTGCAATCGGTCGAGCGTCATGCCGCTGGATTCCCGGGCAGCCTGAAGCAGCTCTGTCACTTCCTGCAACATGGCTCGTTTGCGGGCTTGCACGTCGTTTGCCCAGCGTGTGAGTTCCGGTTTTTCTTCTTCGATCGCAGCAACGTCACGTCTCCACCTGGCACGCTGTTCTGGCGTCATTTTCACGTTCTTGTGTCGGCTGGAGTTTGGTGATTCCGGCATTGTTTTCTCCACAAAAATCAGACCTCGTAAGCGGTGATCGGCAATACGGTGTCAGCATCGATCATTACGTAAACACAAAACAGGGTTTTGCCCGTTGACGTGAACCCGGTAGCCGTTGGTCTTCCTGTCGATCGACTGGTTCCCCGTTCATCCGGATTCTGAACTATTTCGGCGAATTCTTCCCGTGTGACGCCATGCTGCGCCAGATGTTCAATGATTTCGTCATCCCAGTGAAAGAAAAAGAACGCCATCGTTGAACCTCGTTGTCACGTTCTCGACTCTTGCAGTGATTCTACCAACAATGTGATATATCACAACTGCAAATTCCGTGAATTCGTAGTCTCGATTCAATCGTCCAACCAGCCACACCCTCCGGGATGCGGTTGTCTGTTGAAGACATCCGGTGGTGTCGCTACGCTGACCATCGGCTAGTCTCTCGAAGCACTCCGGGCTGAAAAGCTTCATCGCCAATTTCTATATCCTCCAACTCTTCAGTTTTGCTCTCATTGGATAGAATGCGATTTCTATGCCGCGCACGTCATTTGGCGATGAACCAAAACTCTTCTCAGAAAAACAACACTATCAACGTTTGCTGAGCAGATCGGCACAGCAATTTCCGTCTCGGAATTGAAACGCCGATAAGGCTCGTTGACTTTTACGGTCTTCGCCGCCACTCTGTCGGTTCTGCTGGCGGTCGGGCGGAGGTCTGAGTTTCGGGCTTTTGGCAACCACGGATCTCTTATTTGCGATGCTGATCGTACATGCTCTTCCGAATTACGAATCTGCGAACGCCGGTGGAAATGCCGGAACAGAGCCTGCCTGCTGAGGTGGCTCGCCGTCTGGAACTTCCGGCGGACGAACTTTCGACGCTGAAGATCCTGCGAAAGAGTCTCGACGCCCGCACACGCCATCGCATGGAATTTGTGTATTCACTGACGCTGTCGCTGCCAGACACTGATTCGATGCCGTATGCAGACGGCATGGACATCGCGCCCTGGTCGCCGCCCGCTTTTGAAGAACCGGAACCCGGTACGCAGCCGCTGCCGCATCGGCCAGTGATTGTCGGATCTGGACCGGCGGGTTTGCTGGCTGGGTATTTCCTCGCACTGCACGGTTATCGTCCGATCATTATCGAACGCGGTCTGGCTGTGCGTGATCGAGTGCCTGCGATTCGCGATTTCGATTCCGGCGGTGAACACGACAAAGAAAACAATTATCTGTTTGGTGAAGGTGGTGCGGGGTGTTTCAGCGACGGAAAACTGACATGTCGCATCGCGGGACCGGACGTGGACTGGGTCCTGCGGAGTTTCGTCGATTGTGGCGGACGGTCGTCACTGGTTTATGAAAATCGTCCGCATCTTGGCAGCAACAAGTTACCGCTCATCTGCCGCAATTTTCGTCGCAGGATTGAATCTCTCGGCGGCGAATACAGATTCGGCTGTCGTCTGGAAGGGCTGAGATTTCAGAACGGGCAGTTGCAGGGCCTGGAAACCTCATCCGGCTTCATTGAAACGTCCGTCTGCCTGTTGGCGATCGGTCACAGCGCGCGCGATACGTATGAGATGCTGCTGAAGACAGGATTGCCTCTGAAGCAAAAGGCGTTTCAACTGGGATTGAGAATTGAACAGCCGCAGGCAACCGTCAATGAGCGGAAGTACGGTCGCGATGCAGACTATCTCACACTGCTCGGAGCTGCGGATTATTCACTTATCGCCAAAGGTCAGAAGGACTTGTTCACCTTCTGCATGTGTGCCGGTGGAATCGTGATTCCGAGCGTGTCCGAACCCAACATGTACTGTTCGAACGGCATGAGCAATTCGCGACATGACACGCCATTTGCAAACAGCGGGCTGGTGGTTACACTCGAACCGCATGAATTTGGCAGCAGCCATCCGCTGGCCGGCGTTCATGTTCAACGTCAATATGAATCGATGGCTTTCGAAATGACGGGTGGCAACTATTGCGCTCCGGTGCAACGGGCAAAGGATTTTCTTGCCGATCGCACACCGTCACCCACGGAGCAACTTCCTTCATCGTACGAACGAGGCACACGCGCCAGGAATCTGTCCGCCGTGCTGCCGCCGTCGATTCTGAAAGCGATGAAGTCCGGTCTGCCGATGCTTGATGCTCAGTGGCGCGGGGAGTTTCTGCAGGATGCCGTGCTTGTCGGACCGGAAATGCGCGGCAGCTCGCCGGTCCGCATCGATCGCGACCCCGCGACATTTGAAATTCCGACGCTGCCTGGTGTCTATCCTGTCGGAGAAGGCGCGGGCTACGCCGGCGGCATTGTGACAGCCGCCGTCGATGGCCTGCGCGCCGCGCGGAAGATCATCGCAAAGCACCGCTGCCCGGATGCTTGACGACCATCACACCGTTCATCACCATCCAGTGCCCTGGAAACGTGCAGAGAAACGGGTACCGACCAGGCTTCGCGGGTGCCTGGAAATAGATCGTTTGTTTTTCTCCAGGTGGAACAATGTCTGTGTGTGCGATGACCTTGTCTGACTCCGGGATGTACTGACGCGCAAAGGCTTCCGGATCGGCGATCAGTCGATTTCCGAGTTCACCCACGAGTTGCAGCGAGCCGGGCTGTACAAGAACCCAGTTGTGCGGGACGACGTCGGGATTGGAAAGCGTGAAGGCAAGCGGTTCGCCTGCTTTGACGGCGAATTCTTTGGTGGCGTACGACAGGTTTTTTGCGGTCTCAATTTCAATCGCACGTGCCTCTTTGATCTTCTGTCGCCACGGATTGGGGATCTGCACCGCGTTGAGAGCCAGATCAGTGAGCAGTGGATGGGCGGCGAGAATTTTCTCACGCGGTTCGTAGCCATGGAATTCCTCAAAAGGCTGGTCAAGCTTGTGAACAGTGACGAACAGATCGTGGCCAATACCCGCAGGCGAACACGTGAATGAGTCTTCGTTGTTGACATGCAGCCGCAGGTGAAGTTGATTGACAGGTTGCAGTTCCGGAATTTCAAGAAACAAAGAACGCCCGTCCGCAAGCACATGAGCCGACAGAATAGCCAGTGGATCGTGGCCTGGAATTCCGGGGTGCGTCGTTGAATACTCCAGCGAACCGTACGCGCCACTGTAACGATAGTTCCAGCACTGTGCGAACTGGCGACGTGCGTCGTCGGCCACGCCCTTGTCGATCGGCTCCGCAAAGGCCACACGAATTCCGTTTTCAAATGTATGAAATCCGATCGGGATCTGAACTGGATCACCCGTGTAACGCACGCGTTGGAAGCAGCCGTCGTCGGGCGTGTACGAGCCCCAGCCGGACATGCCAGATACGTACAACTGACCATCCTTCGGACTGAAGCGACCACGATGTGCGCCGGACCGGAAGTCGCCCGACATGGGCACCACCGCTCCCTGCAACTGGCTGGCGACTTCATCTCGCAACACGACAAACCACGATCCGGCGCCGAATGAGAAATGCAGCAATTGTCCCTTCAGTGGGCCAAACGAATCGCTTTCGACGTACGCCTGTCCGCCAGCCGAATTATCGAGCCCGCGCGGCAGATAGACCAAAGGCAGCTCGGGTAGCTTCCCGTTTTTTGGGCCACGGTAGCCGAAATGCGGTGGATCAGCCGGTGATTGCGTCGCGGCGTTTCGAACTGCGTTTACCATTGAGGCAGGTGTCCACTCGCCTTCGGAAACAGGAAGCGTTACGGTTCCGTCAGGCAAAATGCCCAGTCCGTCGGGATTGCGGAATCCAGTGGCGATGACATCGGCCGTTTGACCATCTGCCGAAATACGAACCAAGCCTTGATTTCCGGAGGCCGTATAGAAATTGCCGTCCGAGTCTCGCTGCAAACCGCAAATAAAATCGTGCCCCGCCGGGGATGTCACGAAGGCGTTGCTGAAACATTCGTAAAAGTCGGCTTCACCGTCGTCGTTCAGATCGGTAAGACGAGTCAACTGATCTCGACATTGCACGTAGATCTTTCCGTCCGCAACAACCAGCCCCAAAGCATGATGCAGCCCTGATGCAAATCGCCGCCATTGAGCTACGCCCGGCTTCTCCGCACCAGAATCCAGCCCCGTGACGTGCCACACGTCGCCTTGCATCGTGCAGACCAACGCACTACCGTCCGGGAGAAAATCGTGGTCACCGCAGAACATCGGAATTTTCCACGGATTGTCGTACGGCAATTCGATCGTATCGATGGCATACGGACGACCAGTCCCCGGAATAATTCTGGTTTCCAGTATCTGCGGCCATTGAGATGGTCCGCCAGCAGTCAGTTTTCTCAGCGGATGCTGATCGGTCGGAACCGCGTCATGTACGAACTTCCCGTCGCTTACCCACGGTGAATCAAGATACTCGACGTCCCCGATTCGATACGAGAAGACGACACGATTGTCGTGGCGATAAAATCCGTGATATTTGAAAGGCTTGTCCGGAGAATTCTGTTTCGGAACAGACACCAACTGTCCCCTCATCTGCAGAGTGCTCACGAATCCATGACGAACGGAATCAAAGCCGACAAAACCGCCGGACCACACAGCGTCATACGTCAATGTGTCTGGATTGAAGCAGGCCGACAGCTCACCATGATCTCCAAGTTGCAGGCAAACTCCGCGAGCAATTGTCGCTCCGCCTGCCTGAAAGACTCCCGACTGCACCGAGCCGAGCTGCGCCTCGTTCCATCGCCCATCGGCCCAGACCGCCTCGTTTTGATTGCCCCAGTGCCCTTGCTTTCCGCCATCCAGACCGGGAAACTGAGCCAACAGCATTGGCACATGATGCTGCTGTCGAAAGTAATCTGCCTGCTTCGTATAGTAGTCATACAGGCGATCGCGAGTCACAGGAAGAGTGGCATTCACCCAGTGACTCGGTTGCAGCGGTTCCTT
>Ga0105048_10003708_pt1 | contig 24994 bp, 17 predicted proteins | sample MAT05_FD_78382 | JGI IMG/M metagenome (GOLD analysis project Ga0105048, IMG submission 78382) | Freshwater microbial communities from Lake Fryxell liftoff mats and glacier meltwater in Antarctica - MAT-05 | ecosystem: Environmental > Aquatic > Freshwater > Ice > Liftoff microbial mat | place... | reverse complement strand
GGTCCGCGACGCGCTGCAGTGGACGGCGGGCCCCGTCGTCGCGCACCCCCTGACGCTCGAGCTCCGCGCCGAGAACCTCGTCTGATCGGACCCGCATGAACCCGCTCCTGCTCATCGCGTCGCGTCTCCAGCCCGAGCAAGGCGAGCCCGCAGCGACAATCATCCGCGCGATACCCCATCACGCGGTGCTCATCTTGCTGCTGCAGATCTCGGTGCTGCTCTTTTGCGCACGAGTCCTCGGCGAGCTGATGCGCAAGCTCAAGCAGCCTGCCGTCGTCGGCGAGCTCGCCGCGGGCGTGCTGCTCGGACCGTCGATCTTCGGGGCGCTCGCGCCCGAGCTGCAAGGAGCGATGTTCCCGCGGATCCAGCACCAGTCCGATCTCCTCGGTGTGGTCTCTTGGCTCGGCGTGCTGTTCCTGCTGGTCGTGACTGGGCTCGAGACCGACCTCGGCCTCATCAAGCGCCGCGGCAAGGCGGCGCTCGCGGTTTCGGCCGGCGGCATCATCGTTCCGTTCGCGAGCGGCATCGCACTCGGCTGGTTCCTGCCCGAGCGCTACCTCGCCGATCCGAGTCACCGGCTCGTGTTCGCGCTGTTCATGGCGGTCGCGATGAGCATCTCCGCGGTCCCGGTGATCGCGAAGGTGCTGATGGACCTCAAGTTGATACGCCGTGACATCGGGCAGCTCATCATGGCGTCGGCGATGACCGACGATACGATCGGCTGGATCATGTTGTCGGTCGTCGCGGGCCTCGTGACCGCGGGGACGGTGAGCTGGTTGTCGGTCGGAGAGTCGATCGGTGGCGCGGCGCTCGTGCTCACCTTCGCGTTCACGATCGGCACGCCGATCGTCGCTCGCATCATCTCGGTGACCGACAAGTTCTCCGGCGGCGTCGGAACCCAGGTATCGGTGATCCTGGTGCTCGCGCTGAGCGCGGCCGCCGGAACCCACTACCTCGGCATCGAGGCGGTGCTCGGCGCCTTCATCGTCGGCATCCTCGTCGCCCAGGCGCCGCGTTTTCGTCGGGACGCCGCGCACGCGCTCGAAGTGATCACCGGGTCGTTTCTCGCGCCTATCTTCTTCGCGTCTGCCGGTCTCAAGGTCGACATGCTGCGCCTCGCGAATCAGGAGGTGTTCGTCGTCGGGCTCATCGTGCTCGGCATCGCGTGCGCAGGGAAGTTCATCGGCGTGTACATCGGCGCCGCGGCGGCCGGTATCTCGCACTGGGAACGCCTCGCGCTCGGCTCCGGGATGAATGCTCGAGGCGCGATGGAGATCGTCGTCGCGACCGTCGGCCTCGGGCTCGGCGTGTTGACCGTCGAGATGTACTCGATCGTCGTGATGATCGCGATCGTGACGTCACTGATGGCCCCGCCGCTGTTGCGGTGGACGCTGTCGCGTGTGCGCATCGACGCCGACGAGGCGAAACGACTCGAGATGGAGGAGATAGCGGCGCACAGCTTTGTCCGATCGCTGCGGCGCGTGCTCCTGGTGACGCGCATGTCGACGCAGGCGCGGATCGGCGCGCAGGTCGTCGGCTACCTCAGCCACGAGCAGCCGATCGAAACGCTCGCGGTCTACGCCCGGCACCCCGCGGTGATGCGCAGGTGGTGGCGTCCGTTCGCGCCGCGGTGGCGGCGTTTCGTCGCGCTCGGTCGCCAGGCGGCGGACGATCTGCGCCGCGCGCTGTCGGTCTCGGGCGGCTCGGCGAGGCCCGACGTCCGGGTGATGAGCGAGCGCGACGCACCGGAGCTCATTCTCGTCGAGGCGGCAAAGGGCTATGACATCGTCGTGGTCTGCGACGCGCAACGCAGCAGTCGCGTCGGCGCCGTGTTCGGCAACCTCGCCGACGAGATCCTGCGCCGCTCGCCGGTGCCGACGATGGTCATCAAGGCGCCGGGTGCACCCACGAGCGGACCGAAGCCGTACGGCGTGTGGCGGCCGCGCAAGATCATGGTGCCGACGGTCGGCACCGAGTACAGCAAGAACGCCGTCGAGGTCGCGTCGGTCCTGGCCGCGAGCACCGACGCGACGCTGCTGCTCGTGCACGTCGCCCGCGAGCGTGGCGACCAGGATCCCGCGGGCAGCGGGACGTTCGCGACCGACATCGGGCACGAGATCGTCAATCGGCATGCCGAGCGCGGCCGGAAGTTCGGCGCGACGATCGAGACCCGCGTGCTCACGACGACGCGCGAGCCCGACGAAGAGCTGCTGCGCTTCGTCCGCAGCGAGGACATCGATTTGGTGCTGATCGGCAGCGGCCTACGCATCGCGGGTGCGCGCGCGTTCTTCGGCCACCGCGTCGAGCGAATGCTGCGACGAGCTCGCTGCGCCGTCGCGATCGTCAGCTCCACGTAGATCGGACTGACTCGGGCTCGGCTCGGCCCTGCCGCTCTCGCCGGCGCGAATCAGCGCGAAGCGATAGAGGATGGGCATCACCATCTCGTTGATCGCGACGACGCCGAGCACGAGCGTGCCCGCGGCCTGGCCGACGGCGGGGAACGTCTTGACCATGAGCAGGCCGAGCGCGAGTGCGAGCCCGGCCTGTGGCAGCAGCCCGAACCCGACATAGCGGCGGACGACCGGGTCGGCACCGGCGATCGTCGCAGCGAGTCGCGACGTCGCGAGATAAGAGACGGCGCGGACCCCGACGAAGATGACCGCTGGGATGCCGACGACGGCGAGCACGTCGAGGTGGATCGACGCACCCGCGGCGGCGAAGAACACGAGGTAGACCGGCAGCGACGAGCCCTCGATCGCCTCGTGGAGCTGATCGCCGAAGCTGGTGGCGTTGCGCACGAGGATGCCCGCCGACAGCGAAACCAGTAGCGGGTCGAGACCGATGCGTGCGCCGACCTCGGCCACGACGAACGAGACCGCGACGACGAAGAGCGCGCGGCTCTGATCGACGAAGCGAAGGAACAGGTAGAACAGGGCCGCGAGCCCGGCCCCGATGACGAGCGATCCGCCGACGTGCCACGCGAGGTGGACGAGCGCGCGCTGATCGGACTCGCTGCCGAGGAAAGGCGCCGCGGCAGAGCCGACCGCGGCGAACAGGATGATGACGACCAGGTCGCCCATCACGACGGTGCCGAGCACCGTGCGACACAGCGGACCGTCCGCCGCCATCTCGGTCCGCAGCGCGACGACGACCGCGGGCGAGTTCGCCGACATGACGACGCCGAGGACCGCCGCCATCGCGATGGTGCCGGCGGGTGAGAGCGCGCTCATGAACGGGAGGTAGCCGCGCATGAGCCACGCGGCGAGCGTCAGTACGAGCACGGTGCCGACGCCGGAGAGCGCGGTCAGCCACGCCACGGAGCGCAGCAGGGGACGCATCGTCTTGAGCTCGAGCTCGCTGCCGGCGGTGAGTGCGATGAGAGACACCGCGACGCCGGTGAAGATCTTGAGGTCGCCCGCCGCCGCCTCGGGGATCAGCGCCAGCAGCGAGTCGCCGGCGAGCAAGCCTGCCGCGAGGTAGCCGGTGAGCTTCGGCATGCCGAGCTGCTTGGCGACCCAGCCCGTCATGTACGCCGCGAGCAACAGGTAGCCGACAGCGAGCGCGGTCGCGGAGCCGATGGTCTCGCCGGCGACCTCGAAGCTGCGCGCCGCCATCATGAGGCCGACGAGTGCCAACAGGACGAGCAGCCTCATCGGACGACCTCGACCGGCCCGGTGTGGCCGAGCGATTCCTCGCGGCGCCACAGCAGCGCGAGCGCGAGCTCGCAGAAGATCGCACCGCCGATCGTCGCAGTGAGGAGGGTCGGCAGCTCGCCGTCGGGGTAGAGCAGCGCCGCGTTCACGGCGACGGCGATCGGCAGGCTGCCCATCGGCGCGAGCACCAGCGCGTTGCGGGCCTCGACGGGCAGGTGCGCGTCGAGGTTCCGCCACACGATGCGACCGCCGGCCCAGCGGCCGACGAACCGCGCGACGAGCAGCACGAGCATGGCGATCCAACCGAGCAGGTTTGGTTCCCACATCGCGCCGGCCACGATCAGGAACACGAGATAGATCGGCATCTCGAGTCGCGCGAGATTGTCGTTGAGCGCCTGCTTGTACTCGCCGGGGAAGTTCGCGAGTAGCAGGCCCACGACGAAGCAGACCACGAGCGGAGACAGGTGCAGTGCGCTCGCAATTCCCGAGGCGAATGCGACCGATCCGAGCAACAGCGCGATGGACTCGGTGCGCGTCGCCGGCAGCCGCAGGATCGCGTAGACGACGATGCCGACGACGAGCGCGAGGCCGAACGTCACGAACAGCCACGCCGTGCTCGGGAGCTGCCACGTGACGTCACCGCCGCTCGGGCGGAAATAGGCGTTGAGAAACGCCAGGCCGACGAGTGCTGCGAGCTCGTCGAGCGTCGCGAGCTGCACGAGCGAACGGCGGACCTGGGAGCTCGCCTTGCGGGCAGCGTAGCGCAGCGTCTCGGTGTCCGCTGCGATCGATCCGGCCGCTCCGATCACCAGCGCATCGCGGATGATGAGCGGATCCAGCAATGTCTCGCCAGCGACCGCGCGCGAGACGAACAAGAGCGTCGCACACCCGGCGACGATGAAGAGGAGCGGCAGACCCGTGCCGATGCCGATGATCGACACGGCGCCACGTGGCAGCGCGCTCAGCTTACCGAGCTCGATGCGCATCCCGATGACCAGCCCGATCCAGCCGAGCGCGAGGTGCAGCATCGGGCGCAGGTGATCGAGCACGTCGTCGGTGAGGATGTCGTTGCGATTCGCGAGCAGGCCGAGCGCGAGGAACGGGAACCCGGCCGCGACCACGCGCGACACGCCGATTTTTCGCTCGATGCGTTGGACGACCGGATGCCCGCCGAGGTACGCGAGCGCGAGCAGGCCCATGAGGCCGAGGAACACGCGCGCCGCAAACCACGGGCGATCCTCGCTCGCGACGGGCTTCGCCTCGGGCGGCGGAAAAATCTCCGCGAGATCGAGCTCGAGCTCGGGCTCCGGTTCAGGCGGGGCGGTCTCCTCGATGGGTGCGGGGACCGGCGACTCGTCGATCGGCGCTTGCGCGGCGGGCAGCCGCGGCGGCGGATCGGGCGGGGTCTCGAAGACGTCACCCGAGGTGCCGCTGGTGTCCGCCGCCGCCGGTGCGGGCCCAGGCGGCACCGCCTGCGACCGCGGAATCGTGGGCGCCGGGCCGAACAGGGCCAGCGTGACCCCCAGTAGAGCGAGCGGCGTCACGTGATTGTCGAACTCCGGCGCAGTATCCCCAAAACCTCGGAACGACGCGACCTTCGATTCCCGGGGACCGTCACGCGCCCCACAGCGCGTCGCGCAGCCCCGACGCGCGTTCGATCCGCCTGCCAATCGCGTCCGCGACGACCCTCGCCGCGCCGAATAGCGTGACGCGTTCGCGCGCGCGCGTGACCGCGGTGTAGAGAAGCTCGCGCGTGAGCAGCGACGAGAGCTGCCGCGGCACGAGTAGCCCGACGCGATCGAACTCCGATCCCTGACTCTTGTGCACCGTCATCGCGAACACGGTCTCGACCGCGGGCAGTCGCGACGGCGCGAACGAGCGCAAGCCACCATCGCCACCGGCAAACCATGCGCGGAGCTTGCCGTCGCCGCCGCGGCAGATCACCCCGACGTCGCCGTTGAACAGGCCGAGCTGATGATCGTTGCTCGTGACGAGGATCGGTCGGCCGTCGTACCACGGTGTGCCGGCCTGCATGCGCGCGCCGAGGCCGAGCACGTGCTCGACGAGCGTGTTGATGCGCTCGACGCCGAACGGTCCGCGGCGATGCGGCGACAGCAGACGGAATCGTCCGAGTCGCTCGAGGCGCAGCGCGGGATCGTCGGTGTCGAGCACCGGGCGATAGCCGTCCAGCACGATCTGGCGCAGCACGCCTGGTAGCTCGCCGGCTTCGGTGACCGGCACCATCTGTAGCTGGCCGCTTTTGGCACCGATCGCGGCCTGCAGACGACCGACCGCTTCGTCGGCGCGGCCGTGCTTGATCGCCTCGGCGAGGCCACCGATCGCGCTGTCGCGTCCGAAGCGATGGCTCTGCACGAGATCGACGAGGCAGTCGGCGATCGGTGCATCGTCGGTGTTGCTCGCGGGCGTCGGAGCGTCGACCAACCCGCCGACCGCGGCAGCGAACGCCGCCGAGCGCGGCGCATGCTCGCGACGACCCGCGTCGCAGATGTCGCCGAGGATCGCCCCCGCCTCGACGCTCGCGAGCTGGTGCTTGTCACCGACGAGGATGACACGCGCTGCGGCGGGCACGGCATCGAGCAGCTTCGCCATCGTCGCGAGGTCGACCATCGACGCCTCGTCGATCACGACGACGTCGATCGCGAGCGGCAGGCTCGCGTCGTGGACGAAGCGCATCTGACCGCCGCCTCTGACCCCGAGCAGCCGATGGATCGTCGAGGCCTGCTGGGGAATCGCGGCCTTGACCGCGGCGTCGCACGGCAGATCGGCGAGCTGCTTCGCGACGCTCTCGCCGAGTCGCGCGGCCGCTTTGCCGGTCGGTGCCGCGAGGGCGATGCGCAACGGCGGTAGCCCGCGTGCGAGCTGCAGCGATTGCACGAGCGCGAGCATGCGGACCACGGTGGTCGTCTTGCCGGTGCCCGGGCCACCGCTGAGCACGGTGAGCTGGCGCAGCGCGGCGACAGCGGCGGCCTCGCGCTGCCGGGCGTCGAAGGCGAGATCGGCGCGCGTCGAGAACAACCGATCGAGCGTCGTGCGTGCGAGCGCCGTATCGAGCTCGACCATGCGCGCGGCACGAGTGCGCAGCGACTCGGCGAGCATCCGCTCGTAGCGATGGTAGCGATGGAGGTACAGCCGGGCATCGCCGTCGAACACCAGCGGCTTGTTCGTGCTGCCGTCGCCGACGAGCATGGCGCTGCCCGACAGCGCCATCACCCACTCGAACAACGGCGGGATGTCGAGGCCGACGATCTCGTGGCCCTCGGCGTCGGTCGGCGGGCGCAGGGCGATGTGCCGCAGATCCGCGCAGACATGGCCGAACCAGATCGCACGCGATGCCCAAGCTGCGCCCAGCAGCACGGCAGGTCCCGCTGTCGGATCGAGCTGGCCGAGCATCCGCGCGAAGTGGACGTCGAGGGGACCGAGCACGCCGGCTTCGGCGAGCTTGTCGATCGTCGCGGTCATGGCGGGCCTCGTCGTCCGCCGTCGGCACCGTGCTCGAGCAATCGCGACAGCGCATCGACGCGCGCTCGCGGCGGGCACTCGCGCCAGATTCCGACGTCGCCGTGATGCGGGGACATGCCGCGCAGGAACAGGTACAGCACGCCGCCGAAGTCGCGATCGTAGTCGAAGCCGGGCACGCGCATCGCGAGCATGCGCACCACCGCGACCGTGTACAGATGATACTGCAGCACGTAGTGATCGTCGGCCATCGCGCGGGCCATCTGGGTCTGGCCGTAGTCCTGCGGTGATGCGCCGAGGTGGTTGGTCTTGTAGTCGACGACCCACCAGCGGCCCTCGTGTACGAAGACCATGTCGACGAAGCCCTTGAGAAAGCCACGCAGCGGCGAGAATCCGAGCGCGGCGATGCGCTCGGCGTAGCCCTCGGGCAGGCCATCGGCGTGCTCGCGGAAGATCTGCGCGAGTGCGCGGCGGCCGAGTGAGGTGTCCGCGGCGGCGACCGGTAGGAGGAACTCGAGCTCGTCGAGCCGCGCGCTGCGATCGATCGCGCGCAGACACAGAGGTCCACTGCCGAGCAGCGGCGTGTCGAGGATCTCTGCGAGCGCGGCCTCGACCGTCGCGGCACACGGATCGAGCGGCAGGCCGTGGCTGCGCAGTGTCTGAGCGATGTGCAGGCGCTGGGTCGGCAGGTCGGCGCCAAAGTCGAGGTGCTCGATCAGGTCGTGGAAGAAGTTGCCGGCCTGCACGCCGCGCGGGAACTCGGCGAGCGTCACCGCTGGTCCCGCGGGCGCGCGGGTCGTCGTCCACTCGAGCTCGGCGACGAGCGCATCGGCGGCGAGTGCCTCGTCGTTCGCCTGCGTGTCCGCGAAATCGACGAACAGCGGACCGCCGAGCGCCTGCGCGGATGCGAGGTTGGAGAAGCTCGACGTGCGGAACAGACGATCGATCGCGGCGCGCGGGCGACGGACCGCGAGCGCCGACGACGTGGTCGCGGACGGCAGCGGTGGGCCGAGGACATCGCTCGCCGGGAACATCGACACGACGAATCGATCGCCGCCGCGCTCGCGCAGCGCAGCGAGCAGCGCCTCGTCGTCCATGTCGAGCGCCGGCGATCTGGTCGTGGCGGCGGCTCCCGGCTGCCCCGGTGGCGGCGACCACAGGAGTCGCCCCAGCGCCGAGTCGAACGCATGGTATGTCGGCGTCCACACCACGACGCAGCGGTGGCGCGCACGGGTGATCGCGACGTACAGCAGGCGCGCCGCTTCGGCGAGCCGCTCGCGATTCGCGAGCGCGATCGCGGGCCCCTTGATCGGGCTGGCGCCCGGCCGTACATCGAGCTCGAGGCGATGCTCGTCGTCGTCGGTGTGGTAGAGCAGATCCGCTTTGTCGTCGTTGGAGATGCTGTCGCCGTCCCACGAGAACGGGCAGTACACGATCGGGTACTCGAGACCTTTGCTGCGATGGATCGTGATGAGCTGCACCGCTCGATCGTCACGCTCGAGCCGGAGCTTGAACGCGTCGATCATCTTGTTGCAGATGCGGCGCTCCTCGGCGAACCACCGCTGCAGACCGAGCGGACCGAGGTGCTGCTCGCTCGCCGCCGCATGCAGCAGCTCGGCGAGGTGCAAGAGGTTGGTCATGCGTCGCTCGCCGTCGGCGAGCGCGAGCAGCCGCGACTGCGCCGCCGTCTCGACGAGCAGCGCGCGGAACATCTGCACGAAGCCTCGCGTCGCCCAGGTCTCGCGCAGGCGGCGGAACACGTCGATCCAGTGCTCCCACGCGTCGTCGTCGCGATCGAGGCCGGCGAGCTCGGTCGCGGTGAGGCCGAGCAGCTCGGTCGCGAGCGCCGCCCGGACGCCACGGATGCGCGTCGGCTCCGCGACGGCATCGAGCACGTGCGCGAGCTCCTCGGCCTCGGGCGACTCGAACACCGTCGAGTCGCCATAGACGACGCTCGGAATCCCACGGCCGCGCAGCGACGTCTGCACCTCGAGCGCCTGCGCGTTCGTTCGCGTGAGCACCGCGATGTCACCCGCATGCACGGGCCTCGATCCGGCGGGCTCGTCGATCTGCGCGCCCGACCCGAGCAGCCTCGCGATGTCGGCGGCGACACGGTCGGGCAGCTCGTCCTTCGCCCACGCACCGCACATGAAGCCCTTGTTCGTGAGCTTCGCGCCGTCGCGCCCGAGCAGCATCAGCTCGAGCGCCGAAAGCGGTGTGCCCGCGTGATGCAGCCTCGCGCGGGCATCGGGTCGCGCGGAGACCGGAACGAACTCGATGCCGTCGAACACGAACGAGCCGGGCACGCCGAACAGGTGCTCGACCGCGGCGAGCAGCGGCGGATCGGAACGCCAGTTGCTGCCCATCGTCACGCGGCGCTTGCCGGTCGCTTGCGCGGCGCGCAGATACGCGAAGATGTCCGCGCCGCGGAACCCATAGATCGCCTGCTTCGGATCGCCGATGAGCAGCAGCGTCGACGCAATCCCGCGCGCCGCGAACACCTTGAGGAAGATCTCGCACTGGACCGGGTCGGTGTCCTGGAACTCGTCGATCAGTGCGGCGCCGAACCGAGCACGGAGCTGCTCGCCGAGCCGTTTCGCGACGCGAGGGTTGCCAAGGGCGGTGCGTAGCTGGAGCAGCAGATCGTCGAATGACTGCACGCCGGCCTTGCGCTTGCGCTTGGGCGCCTCGGCGCGCGCGTACTTGACCATCGCGAGCTTGAACGCGAGCAGGCGCGCGTCGAGATTCTGGGCGACATCGGCGTGCGCCGCCGCGAACCCCGAGCACGCCGCGAAGAACGGGTGCACAGGCGTGCGGCCCGCGTCCTTCATGGGCTTGAGCGTCTTGGCGGCGATCGTCTCGCTCGCCATGAACTCGAACGGCCCGCGGCCGACCAACGCCAGCGGCGACGGGTCGCGGAAGATCGCGTCGAGATGCGCGATCTGGGTGGGCAACAGCTCGCGGTGCGCCTTGTACAGCACCTTGTCGGCGCCGAGCATCGCCGCGATCGCGGACTTGTCGGTGATCCAGATGCGGCGACACTCGGCGTACGCGCCATCGTACGCGGTGCGGTCGAGCGCGCCGACACTCGCCGCGGCAACCGGCAGCACGGGCAGGTCGGGACGAGCGACCGTGAGACGCACGAGGCGCAGCGCGCGGTCCGGCGGCTGCTTCGAGTGCATCACCCACGACGCGAACATCGGGTCGGTCGTGTAGAGCTCGCGCGCGATGAAGTCGCGGACGATCTCCTCGAGCAGCGGTCCGTCGTCGACGATGAGCTCGGTGTGCAGCGAGACGCCGGTCTCGAACGCATTGCGCTGCAGCACACCCTGACAAAACCCGTGGATCGTCGAGATCGTCGCGAGGTCGAAGCCACGGATCGCCGCTGTCAGTCGCGGCGCGTCGTCGTGGCCGGCCGCGCGACGACGATCGAGCAGGCGTCGCAGGTCGTCGTCGGCCTGGCCTGGGCTCGACAGCTCGGCGAGCGCCATGGCGAGCCGGCGGCGGATCCGATCGCGGAGCTCGGCGGCCGCCGCCTCGGTGAACGTGACCACCAGGATCCGATCGACGGTCAGCGCCGACTCGAGCAACAGGCGCACGAACAGCGTCGCGATCGCGTGGGTCTTGCCGGTCCCGGCGCTCGCCTCGATGAGCGTCGTGCCCGACAGATCGATCGTGAGCGGATCGAGCGTCGCGGTCACGAGGTCCTCCGATGCTCGAACAGGGGCGTGAAGACGTCGAGCGTCACGGTCTCGAAGTCACCCGCCGCCATGGGCCGATCGAACAGCGAGTAGCCCGGCACCAGCGGATCGTGGTCACCGAAGATCCGAACCACGGCTGGGTCGCGAGCGTCGCCGCCGTTGCGATCACCGAGCTTCCTGCGCGCGGCCACCAGCGCCGCCTGACGATCACCGGACTCGCGCAGCGCCTCGACGTACGCCATCGACGCGCGGGGAAAGAGCAGCACCGGCTCGCGCATCGCGATGGCGAAGAGCGCCGCGAGCCGCTGCAGCACGACCATCGGCTGGTGCACGGCGCCGAAGCGGACGACGCCGGGGATCTCGTCGTCGGTCGTACGCGCGACGACGGTCGACTCGGCCGCGCGATCGAGCGCGCACGCGACCAGGTGCAGCACCCACAGCTCGAGCTCGTGCCGCGCGGACAGCTTGCCGAAGTGAACCATCGCCAGCCCGTGCTCGCGGCGGTGACGGAGGTGACCGACCAGGCGCAGCTCGCCGATGCGCAGATCGACGTCGCGCGGTGGCAGGGTTGCGCCACCGCCGACCTCGATGCTCGCGCGCACCAGCGGATCGACCTGCCGCGAGAGCGCCGCGAACGTCGCCTCGCCGAGCGCACCGAGCGGGAGACCACCGCCTTGTCGCAGCAGCTCGCGGCAGCGATCGACGGGTGTGCCGGCCAGTCGCAGCTCGAGCAGACGCCCGCCGAGCTGCCACTCGTCGAGACCACCGAGCTCCATCGGCTCGCGATCGGTGCGCTGGCGCGACCAGTCCTTGAGGTCGACGTCGAGTCGACGCTTGAGCAGCTCGGACTGCGGCCGCTGCAAGAGCCGCACGAACCGATCGAGATCGATCGGCACCGCCGGATCGAGCGGCGGCAGAGCATCGGTGAAGAGCGCCGCGCGCTCGTGCCGAGTGCCACCCGCGAGCGCGCGGGCCCCCTCGAGGTACGGTGCCGCGTAGCTGAAGAGGCGCGCGTCCGCATCCGCACCGAAGTTGCGCGGGCTGAACGGCTGCATCGGTTGCCGCGTAACGAGGCGGCGCCGCACCGCCGTCGCGCGATCACTCGGCGGCAGCGCCTCGGAGCCGGGCACGAAGAATCCCGCGCCGAGCACGTCGAGCAGCTCGGCGAGCGCAACCGACGGCGGCAGGTCGCGATCGTCCTGGCTGCTCTGACCGACGTAGCCGAGCAACAACCGCTCGCCGGCGGCGACGAGCACCTCGAGGAACGCGTAGCGATCGTCGTCGCGTCGGTTGCGATCGCCGGGTCGCGGCGTCTTGCGCATGTGATCGAAGTCGACGCCGTGATCGGCCCGCGGGAACACACCGTCGGAGAGCCCGAGCACCACGACCACGCGCGAGGGCACCGCGCGCATCGGCTGCAGCCCGGCGAAGCCGATGCCGATGTTCGTCGAGCCGCGGGCGACGGCCGCATCGTCGAGACACGCGACGACCGCATCGCGCAGCACCGGCAGCGGCACCTCGCCGTCGAACCCGGCCTGCGCCGCCGCGCGGGCGACCCGTGCGAGCGCTTCGCGGATGTCCGCGAGCTCCCAGTGCGCGCCGGCGCGACCTGCCAGCATCGCGGTCATCGCGCGCTCGAGATCGACGTGCCACGTCGCGACCGCTCGCGGCGCGGCGAGGCGATCCGCGAGCTGGAACATCGTCTCGCAGGCATCGACGAGCCGTCCGAGCAGCGCGCTCGTGCTGCCCTCGATGCCATCGAACGGCAGCACGCCCGCGAAGCTGGTGTCGCCGCCCGGCAGCGCATGACCGAGCAGCAGGCGCCGCAGTCCGAAGCGCCAGGTGTTCTCGTCGATCGCCGGCTGGCCGTGCTCGCGCCGATGCGCCGCATCGATGCCCCAGCGCACGCCCGCGTCGTCGACCCAGCGACCGATGCGATCGAGCTCGTCGGCGGCGAAGCCGAAGCGCGCCGCGACCGGCTCGAGCGCGAGCAGGTCGAGGATCTCGCTCGCCGTCATGCGCCCACCGACGAGCGCGAGGATCCGCAGCCACGCCTCGAGCGTCGGGTTGCACGCGCGCGGCGATCGATCGGCGATCGAGAACGGCACGAACGTCGCGTCGTCGCGGTCGCGCTCGAACACCGCCTCGACGAGCGGCGCATAGCCGTCCACGTCGGTGAGGTAAACCGCGATGTCGCGCGGCTCGAGCGTCGGATCGGCGGCGAGCAGCGCGAGCACGCGATCGTGCAGCACCTCGACCTCGCGCAGTCGCGAGTGACACGAGAACACCGCGATCGACTCGTCGTCGTCGGCGATCGGACGCGCGGGCTCGCCACCCTCGCCACGCACCCGCAGGTGCAGCAGATCGGATTGCAGGCACCCGAGCATCGTCGTCGGGTCCGGCTCGCGATACATGTCGGCGGCGGCGTCGACGTAGGTGCACTCGGTCTCGAGCAGGCGCTGGAAGTCGCCGCCGAGCGTGCCGAGCGACGCGAGCAGCGGGTGGCCGTCGTCACCCGCGACCGACAGGTCCTCGGGTGCGGCGCGGCGCCGATGCCGACGGATCTCCGCCCACCAGCCCATCGACGGCGAGGGGACGAACAGGTGCACGTCGATCGCCTCGGCGAGCGCACCGACGAGCTGCAGGTACGAAGGCGGCAGGCTCGCGATGCCGAAGAACGCGACGCGCGAGGGCAGGGCGTCGCGGCTCATCGGCAACGGTCCGCGCCGGCGCAGCCGGGTCACGCAGGACTCGAGCAGCGCCGCGAAGTGATCACCGCCGCGGCTCACCGCGATGTCGCGCCACAGCGCCGCCTGCCAGTCGTCGGCCGCCGCGCCGCGTTCCCAGCCGAGCACCATCTCGGGCCGGTGCACGAGATAGCGATCGAACAGCCCCGCGATCTTCGCAGCGAGGCCGAAGCGCGCGAGGCCGGTCGGGTCGTCCTTGCAGTAGCGCTTGAGGTCGGCGAACGCCGGATCGGCCATGCGCACCTCGAGACGCGGCAGCACCAACCACTGCAGCGCGCCCTGCTCGTCGAGCACGAGTCCTTCGCTGCGCTCGGGCTCGATCCACTTGATCACCTGTGCGACGAAGCGCCGCGGAAACGGGAACTGGGCGCCCGACCACACGCCGAAACGCTCGGCCAGTCGCATCGACAGCCAGCCCGCAACGCGTCGACCACCGACGACGACGCACTCGGTCTCGAGCGGCGACAACGGACGATCGGCCACCACGTCGCCGAGCGCCTGCGCGAGCACGCCGGCGTCGTTGCTGCGGTGGACGACGAGGGCCAAAGCGGTGGATTACGTTGCCGTCCGAGCGGCTCGCACGCAAGGCCCGCGCGCCGTGGTAATCGTTCGTCATCATGGCAAGGACGAGCTTGTTTTCCCGCTTGCGCATCATCGCCGCCCAGTGCCGCGCCGCACGTGACGAAGGTCTGACCGACCCCAAGGAGATCGCAGCTTGGGTCCGCGCGCTGCCGATGCCGCGTCGCGCGTTCACACGTGGTCTGCTCGGCGCAGCCGTCGTCACGGCGTGCGGCGACGATGGCAGCGCCGACGGCACCGGGACGGATGCGAGCACCGGTCCGAGCACGACCGATCCCACGACGACCACGATGACGACGGAGGTCGACACGACTGGCTCGTCGTCGTCGGACACCCAGGCGGACACCACGACCGGCGAGCCCGGGATCGCGCGCGTGGCAGTCATCGGTGGCGGCATGGCCGGGTTGCACTGCGCCTATCGTCTGAGCGAGGCCGGCGTCGACGTCACCGTCTACGAGTCCAGCGATCGCACCGGCGGTCGCATGTTCACCGCGCGCAAGATGTTCGCCGACGATCAGGTCGCGGAGCTCGGCGGCGAGTTCATCGACAGCGTGCACCTCACGCTGCTGGATCTCGCGACCGAGCTCGACATCGAGCTCGACGATCGCGAGGCTTTCTTCGACGAGACGACCGCGCGCGATACGTGGTTCATCGATGGTGTCGCCGTGCCCGATGAGACCGTGATCGAGCAGTTTTCGCTGGTCGCGGGCACGATGGCCGAGCAGGTCGAGCTAGCCGACACCGACGACGAGGCGTACGCGATGCTCGACCTCATCCCGCTGTCGACGTGGCTCGACGACAACGTGCCGCCGTTGATGTACCCGGAGCTTCACGCGATCCTTTCTTCTGCGTACCGCGGCGAGTACGGACTCGAGAACGACGAGCAGTCCGCGCTGAACCTGCTCTACCTCATCGGCTCGGACACACCGGACGAGTTCCGCATCTTCGGCGTCTCCGACGAGCGCTACCATACACGCCTCGGTAACGACACGTTCACGACGACCCTCGCGACGGCGCTCGGCGACGCGATCCAGACCGGCATGACGCTCACCGCGGCGCGCGACAACGACACGGGCGCGTATACGCTCGTGCTCAGCGGCCCGGATGGCGAGGTCGAGGTCGAGTGCGATCACATCGTGTTCGCGCTGCCGTTCACGCGGCTGCGTGGCGTCGATCTGAATGCACTCACCCTCACCGACGAGAAGCGTCAGGTGATCGACGAGGTCGGCTACGGCACGAACGCGAAGGTGATGGGTGGCTTCACGTCACGGGTGTGGCGCGAGATGTACGACGCGTCCGGCAGCGCGACGACCGATCTCGACGCCCAGCAGTTCTGGGACACGTCGGTCGGCCAGGACGGCACGAGCGGTCTCATCACGAATTTCCTCGGCGGCGATCAGGGCGTTGCGTCCGGCGCCGGCGAGGCCGAGGACTGGTACACGAGCGTCGCGCTACCGGATCTCGAGACCGTGTTCCCCGGCGCCGCCGATGCGTACGTCGCCGACTCGGCGGTGCGCATGCACTGGCCGACGCATCCGCACACGCTCGGCAGCTACGGCTGCTACCGCCCCGGCCAGTGGGCGTTCTACGGGCTCGAGGGCGCGCGCGAGGGCAACGTGCACTTTTGCGGCGAGCACACGTCGCTCGAGTTCCAGGGCTTCATGGAAGGCGCGGCCGAGACCGGCATGCTCGTCGCGACCGCGATCCTCGGCGACCTCGGGCTGAAGATGTCGCGCGCGCACCAGCGCATGGCGGATCGCGTGATGGTCCGACCGCAGCCTGCGATCGAAGGCCGACTCGCCGAGCGTCCGCGGTGGTCGCAGCGTCGGCGAACGCTCGCGCGCCTCAGGTAGGACGAAGGGCCCCGGTCACCGGCTGAACCGGTGCTGTGCGAAGCCGACCTGCCCGCACGGATCCTCGACCTGTGCCTGCAGGACGACTGCCCCTTCACCGGGGCTGACCACGAGCTGATCCTGCTCGATGGTTTGCTCGTCCGTCGCTTCGAGCTCGGTGTCGTCGCCGAGCACCCAACGACCCTGGCCGAACTCGGGATAGTCGATGCACGCCGTGCCCGGTGCACCGCACTGATGCGAGTCGAACACGGATAGCTCGAGCAGCACGATGTCGTAGCGATCGAGCGCGAGGCCGCCGATGCGCACGCCGACGAACGAGTGCGTGCCACCTTGCGGTCCGGAGTGCATGACGGGACCGAGCCCGGGCGACAGCTCGGCGAAGCCCGACGTACCGTCACCGAGCGTGATCGTCAGTGCGTCGTTCGAGGTGCAGCTCGGATCGTGCTCGAATGCGCCGCCCTGGGCCACGCCCGTTGGTGCGGATGACGTCGGACAACCGAGCAGCAAGATGCTCGTCGCACCGCCGAAGATCGCTCGCACTGCTGCCTGCCGCATGCGCCCGGAACATAGCGCGGACGCGATGCCTGGGCCCGCAGAGTTCGTTCTCGCGACGTAGCGGCCGTCGGCCCACTGCCGCGCTACCCCGAGACACCGATCCGCGTGCCGCGCCGCGCGTGTGCCCCGATTGCCTCGCGAGCATCGGCGAGGGCGCGCCGTGCAACTCGCCCAACGCACCATCCGTTCGCGCAGTTTTGCGGGGCGATTCGTGCAATCGAAGGCGAACATGCTCGCGCGATCCGATCAAAGCGCGTAGCCCCCCGAAAAAGCCGACGGGCACGACAAGCGGCTCGCTACTGTCGTGCTGGAAGAGGGATGTCCATGCTCCGCCGCACGACGCTCGCTCGCTACTGCTGTCTCGCTCCGTTCTTCATCGCCGGCCTCGTCGGTGGCTGCACCAAAGGCGGAGGTCTCGTCGAAGGCTTCGGCTCGTACACCGGCCCCGGTGCTGACGACGGCGGCACCGACGACGGTGACGATGGTGACGACGATGACGACGACGACGGCGGCGAAGACCCGAGCGGTCCCGTCGACGAAGGCGGCGAGGATCCGAGCGGTGTCGACGACGGCGATCCGCCGGCGGGCGAGGGTGATTGCTGCGTCGGTCACGAGACTCCCGGCTGCGCCGACATGGCGATCGCCGAGTGCGTGTGCGCGCAGGATGACTTCTGCTGCACGTCAGTCTGGGATGATCTGTGCGCGTCGCTCGTCGTCGAGAACGGCTGTGGCGTGTGCATGCCCGGCGGTGACGACTCGGGCGCAGAAACCGGCGGCGGTGAAGAGTCCGGCGGCGTCGAGTCCGGCGGCGTCGAAGAAGGCGGCGTCGAAGAAGGCGGCGTCGAAGAGGGCGGCGTCGAAGAGGGTGGCGCGGAAGCGGGCGGCGGCATGGGTGAGTGCGTGTGCGAGCAGGACGACTTCTGTTGCACGACCGAGTGGGACGACCTCTGCGTCGGCGAAGTGGACGAATTCGGCTGCGGGGCGTGCTGAGGCACGCCTTCGTGCCGCTGCTGCTCACCCTGATCGCAACGCCGGTGATCTACTCGTGGCTCGACGACGCAGCGCACTCGAGGATGCTCGGCTGGGTGTGGCGCGCGCTCGAGTGGCGGCTCGTGCAGATCGACCGGCTCGTCAGTCGGTAGGTTGCGGCGGCACCAGCGGCACCGTGACCGGTTGGCCGATGGCCTCGTCGAGGACATGCTTCGGAACCTCCCGCAGGTCCCACACGATGCCGAACACCGCGAGCACGCGAAGCATGTAGTAGTTCACGTCCACCTCCCACCAATAGAAGCCGCAGCGGGCCGCCGACTGGTAGCGGTGATGGTTGTTGTGCCACCCCTCGCCCATCATGATGATGGCCAAGATCCAGTTGTTGCGGCTGTCGTCGGAGGTCGCGAACCGGCGGCTGCCGAACATGTGCGACAGCGAATTGATCGCGAACGTCGCGTGGCACACCAGCACCACCGACAGCGCGAACACGACGCACAGACCCGACCACCCCATCGTCAGGTAGCAGACGGTGCCGAACAACACCGGTGGCACGAGCCACAGCCGGTTGAGCATGACCAGTTCAGGGTAGCGCGCGAAGTCGTGGATCTTCGAGTAGTCCGTCTCGTGGTTGCGGTCGTAGACCCAGCCGATGTGCGAGTGCCAAAAGCCCCAGCGGCCCGGCGAGTGGATGTCGGGAAGCTTGTCGGAGTGGCGGTGGTGGCCGCGGTGGTGATGCGCCCACCACAGCACGCCACGCTGCGCCGTGCACTGCGCGAGCACAGCGAGCAGGAATTGGAAGACGCGGCTGGTCTTGAACGCGCGATGCGAGAAGTAGCGGTGGTAGCCGGCACCGACACCGAACATCAGCACCACGAAGGCGATCGCGCAGCCGACCCAATAGGCGGCGTCCGGCTGGGTGAATGGTGCAGCGATCGCAGCGACATGCACAGCCGCGAACGAGATCATCCGCGGCCACTCGTACTCACCGATCGACTGCGCCCGTTTTCCAAGGGCACGTGGCGGCGACGCTGCTGGAGAAGTTGGAGAGACCACGCGCACTTCGCGGTGTGTCACCTGCGGCCCCGCGACACAATCGCCGCGCCCATCGGCCGATTGGCAGCATCGTGCGGCCCCGCAGAGGGGCGTGAGCACCGGTGGGGCCGGGGAAACCGCCCGAGAAATTTGCATGCCGTGACGCGGGGTGCGCGTGATTCGGGTTGTCAGCCGCTCGCCACGCGCGCGATCCGAAACGGCAGGTCAGGCGCGCTGCCGAGCGCGAACGCGGTCACCTCGCTCTTCACGACATAGACCTCGCCCTCGGCGACGGTCGCGGTCGAGAGGCCGGCGTATGGCGGCGTCAGGATCGACACGTCGCCCGCCGTCCATTCCACGTTCAGCACGACCTGCGCGACGACGTCGTCGAACACGACGAAAAGCACGTCGCCGGCGAACACGATGCCGTCGGGGCCGGCGATGAGCGAGCCGCCACCGAAGTCCTCGCCGCCGAGTTCGATCTCGACGATCTGCGTCGGGTCGTCCATCGCGACTCGCAACAGCCGTTTCGCGATGAACTTCGTCACGATCACCGCGGTGCCGTCCGGGGTGACCGCGATGCCGTTGAGGCCGAGGTCCATGAACTCGGGATCGAATTCGGGGTCGGTCGCCCAGACCGACGCATCGCCGCCGGCTGCCAGGCGATGAATCGCGGACGACGGTGGATCGGTGACGTACGCGACACCGCTGCCATCGAGCGCGAGGTCGTTGCACGACGCGGTGTCGACGAGCAGCCCGAGCTCGAACGTCTCGAGGAGTGACGCGTCGTCGAGATCGTAGACGTAGACCTGCGACTGCTCCTGGTCGTTGCTGCCGCACACCCACAGGCGCCGCGCGACATCATCGACCTTCATGCCCGCGCTCCCCAGCATCGTCGGGCTCGACGCCACGAACACCGATTGCGTGCCGTCCGCGTCGACGCGGGTGATGCCGGCGTCGGTGAGGCTGCCGACGAAGAACCCACGCTGGGTCGGGTCGAACGCGACGCCCTCGGGGAACATCATGTCGCCGTCGAGCGGATAGTCGTCGAGCAACGCAGGGCCGCCGCCGGTGGTGTCGGCGCCGGTCGTGTCGGCGCCGGTGGTGTCGGGGCCTGTGGTGTCGGGGCCGGTGGTGTCGGGGCCGGTGGTGTCGGGATCGGACGAGGTCGACGTCCCCTCGGTCGCAGGGCTCGGATCGCCACAGCTCGCGAGCACGCCGCAGATCGCGACGATGCGCGCCTTCACTTGGTGCCCAACTGCTCGGCGAGCGTCGCCATGAAGCTCGACTCTTCCGGCGTCACCGTGCCGTCGACCGCGGCGAGGTCGCCGAGGTCCGCGAGGATCGCCATTTTCTGCTCGTCGGTCAGCGTCTTCGCGAGCGTGGCCGCGCAGCGCTCCGCCTCGGCGAGTCGTGTGTCGCGATCACCGAGCTTCTTGTAGCGCTCGACGGTCGCCTTGATCTGCCCGCCGATCGCATCGAGTGCGACGTCCGGCTGCCAGCTGCGCAGCTTCTCGGCGACCATTCGCATCTCGTCGCCCGTGAGCGTGCCGTCGGTCGCGTGCGCGAAGGTCAGGTAGAGCAGCGCGATCGCTTCGATTCGCGGGTCCATGCGCGCCCGAGCCTACGACAAGTCAGAGCGCGAGGTCGACCTCGTGGCCGGTCGCGGGGTCGCGCAAGATGATCCGCTGCCCCCGCGCGCTTGCCTGACGCACGAGCTGCAGCAGGCCGAGCGCCTGCCCGACGACCTCGCCGGGCGCCTTCGCACCGAGCTCGGTCGCGAGCGACACCAGCAGCATCGCGGTCTTGCCGGGGATCTCGATCGCGACCGGACCCGGATCCCCGGGCCCGATCATCGACTTGGGATCGAGGGACAAGGAGTTAGTCGCCCTTGATCTCGCCGCGCGCGAAGATCGACGCGACGTACGTCAGCACGTCGGTCGCCGAGATTTCGTCGTAGCCGTAGTTGCGGATGAGCCGCTGCTTCACGACCTCGATCTTCTCCTGGGCTTCCTTGTCGACGACGTTCGACACCAGGCTCGTGAGCTTGATGCTGTCCTTCTGATCCTCGAACAGCTTCAGCTCGAGCGCCTTGTAGAGGCGCTCGTTGGTGCGAAAGTCGAACTGCTTGCCCTCGATCGCGAGCGCGCCGATGTAGTTCATGATCTCACGGCGGAAGTCGTCCTTGCGGCTCTCCGGGATGTCGATCTTGGTCTCGATCGATCGCATCAGCCGCTCGTCCGGCTCCTCGTCCTGGCCGGTGCACGGGTTCTTGACCTTCTCGCGCTGCGTGTACGCCTTGACGTTGTCGATGTAGTTGCCGCAAAGCCGGGCGATCGCCTCGTCGTCGGCACTGATCGCGCGCTGGACCTCGTTCTTCACGATGTCCTCGTACTCTTGCTTCACGACGGCGAGCAGCTCGGTGTAGCGCTTGCGATCGTCCTCGTTGGTGATGAGGCTGTGGCTGCGCAGGCCGGAGTCGAGCTCGTTCATCACCATGAACGGGTTGATGCTCATCTGCCCGCGGTCGCTGACGAGGCAGTTCGCGATCTTGTCCTGGACATAGCGCGCGCTGATGCCGTCCATGCCCTCGCGGCTCGCCTCTTTGCGCAGCTCCTTCACCGTGTCCTGCGTGAAGCCGGGCAGGGTCTTGCCGTCGTAGAGCTTCAGCTTCTGCAGCAGCGACAGCTGGTGCTTCTTCGGCTCCTCGAGGCGAGTGAGGCACGCCCACATCGCGGCCATCTCGAGGGTGTGCGGCGCGATGAAGCGACCACGCACTTTGCGTGGGTTGTAGTCCTTCGTGTAGATCTTGATCTCTTCGGAGAGCTTCGTGATGTACGGGATGTCGATCTTCACCGTACGGTCGCGGAGCGCCTCCATGAACCGGTTCTCGAGCAACCGCTGGTACTCGGCCTCGTTGGTGTGGCCGATGATCACCTCGTCGATGTCGGTCTGCGCGAACTTCTTCGGCTTGATCTTCTGCTCCTGCGTCGCGCCGAGCAGATCGTAGAGGAACGCGACGTCGAGCTTCAGGATCTCGACGAACTCGATCACGCCGCGGTTCGCGACGTTGAACTCGCCGTCGAAGTTGAACGCGCGCGGATCGGAGTCGCTGCCGTACTCGGCGATGCGGCGGTAGTTGATCTCGCCGGTGAGCTCCGTCGAGTCCTGGTTCTTCTCGTCCTTGGGCTGGAAGGTGCCGATGCCGACGCGGTTCTGCTCGCTGATGAGCAGCCGCTTGACGCGGATGTGCTTGACGACCTGCGCCCAGTCACCTTTGTAGTGCTTGAGCAGGTCGTCGAAGATGAAGCGGCACGCGGGATTGAGCTCGCCGCGGATGTGCGGGCGGTAGCCATCGCGCTCGAGCCCGAGCTCCGTGATCGCGCTCTCGCGCCACTCGGGCGGGATGAGCTTGAGCGGCTCCTCGTGCATCGCCGACGGGAAGGTCTCGTTGCCGGCGGTGAGGTAGCGGAGCTCGGACGGGATCACCCACTCGTACGTGAACAGCGCGCCCTCGGGCGTGCGGCTGTACTCCTCGATGCCCTGCTTGAGCAGGCGCACGATCGTGCTCTTCGCGGAGCCGACCGGGCCGTGCAGCAGCAAGATGCGCTTCTCGGTGCCGAAGCGCATCGCGGCGGCCTTGAGCACCGCGACCAGTCGCATCAGCGGGATGTCGAGGCCGAAGATCGCATCGCGGCCGCCGTGGGTCTCGTCGTCGAAGAAGCAAAAGTGCGTGACCTTCTTCTTGTTGTCGACGTACTCCTCGCTGCCGTAGCTGATGATCATGTCGTACAGCCGCTCGTGGGCGGTCCGTGCGATGCGCGGATTCTTCCGCACGATCTCGAGGTAGTCCTCGAAAGACCCGCTCCAGTGCAGGTCTTCGTACTTCTTGTAATCCTGGAGGGCGGCGATCCGGTCGACGAGCTGAGGCATGTTCCGTCTCGGGTTGGTTGAAAGCGGACGCGCAGGGTAACAGGTTCGGCAACGCGGGGCGTCGACCGCCAGAATTGGCCGCGCCACAGTGGCCTTGGCGCGGTGCTACGCTGTGCCGCAGACAGATCGGCGCGCGCGATCGATGGGTGGTGCGCGAGGTCGCCAATCGAGTCGTTGGGGGTTGGTCCCGTGGGCGACAGCGACCTATTGCGCACGCGTCGGCTGCTTCGTGGTCGCGGACGATTGATCCACTGTGCGCGAATTGCCCAGACGGCCGCGGTGTGGCCGCAGCCTTGCAGCTACCGCCCGCGCGCTGGTTCGCGTAGGCTTGGTCTCGTGCTCACGCTCACCCGCAAGCCCGGACAGAAGATCTTCATCGGTGGCGGCATCGAGATCGAAGTCCGCGAGGTCCGCGGCGCGCAGGTTCGACTCGGCATCACGGCGCCCAAGGGATTGCCGGTGTACCGCGAAGAGCTGTACCTGCAGATCGCGGACGCGAACCGGCGCGCGATGAGCGACGTCGCGGTCGATCGGTTGCTGAAGCTCGAGAAGGAGTGACGGCGAGAGCGAGGGGGACGCATGGAGATCCCCGAGCGCATGCGCCACATGCTCGACCGCACCGGCTTGGTGGAGGTCGGGCGCGTCACGGCACAGCAAGCGCTTCGCGCGATAGGCAACAGCGTACCGACGTTCGCCGATGCGCGTCGGCTGACCGACGCGACCATCGCGGCGCTTGGTGAACGTGCGATCGTCGAGCACGAGAACGGACCGCAGCGGTGGGTCTATCTCCGCGACCCGGAGGATGACGCGTGGCTCGTCGCGCCGGCGATCCTCGATGAGCAGGGTTGGGGACCGACGGGCGATGTGCCGGTACCGCGGCGCGATCGGATCGTGCCGAAGGGGCCCGACATGCACGCAGGCAAGCTCGTGCTGAGCCTCGGTGGCGCGCGGCTCTCACTCGAGTTCGACGCCGTGGGTATGCGTTGCGGTTTCGCCGACGTGGGTGGCGACACGTTCGCGCTCTGCTACGAGCGCAACACTCGACCGTTCGTGATCGATCCGAGTGCCCGACCGCCGACGCCGCTGCCGCTGCCGTTGTTGTTGCGCGCGGACTTGCAGGAGGACGGTCATGAGATCGAGCAGCTTGCGGTGTGGATCGCCGAGCTCGCTGTCGCGGTGACGGACGGGGTGCGGCTGCGCGCGCCTGCCCGGCTGCCGCTCGGGAGCCAGGCCATCGTGCTGCGTGCGCGACACAGCGCTGCCGTCGCGTTGTGGCAGGGGCTCGTCGATCGGGACGCGCGGTGGTTGGTTCTGGACGGGCTGTGCGGCCGCGCGTTCTCGAGTGGATCGACGCGAGAGGAAGCTTGGTCGCGGTTCGGACCTGCGGTGTGGCGAGAAAAGCCGGGCCTGCTCGGTACCCTGGCCGGCGAGCCGCTCGGGTTCGAGCTACCGCCGCGACGCGTCGACGAGGGCGAAAGACCGCTGCACCTGCCGACGCGTGCGCGCTCTGCCGAGGACGGAGGGCCGGTGACGGCCCTGTCGTTCGAGGGCTCGTTCTCCTTCGGACCGTTCGTCAGCGCGCATGAGTGGCCGAGCGCCGAGCCCGAGACGATGCCGGCGCTGCTGGTGCCGATTCCACCGGCGCCGCGAGTGGACGAGCGGTGGACGAGCGCGGGGTTCGAAGCGGTCGCGATCGTCGGCGAGGGTGGCACGCTGGGGTGGATGCTGCGTCGCGAGGAAGGCGATGGTTGGACGCTCGTCGGTGCGGACGTCGCCGATCTCGTGGATCCGGAGACGCTGCTCGAGGGTCTCGAGTGCGAGCAGCGACGCTATGTCGATGACTGGCGCGAGATGTTCCCCGATGGGTGGGACGCACTGCCGCCTCCGCGGGTGATGCGGTTCGGCGTGTGGAACGTGGAGCGTCAGCACGCGATGTCGCCACGGTGCACGCAGTTGGCGAGCGGCGGTTTCCATCCGGTGGACTTGGATGCGACGAAGGATCGGTGGGGACTCGTGCGAGTTTGGTTGTGACGAGGGCGGGAGCGCGGCGGTGTGCAGGTGAGCGCGGTCGTCGGATCGCGGGAGAGATGGGGCGCCGCGACTTGGGCTGTGGTCGGCGCCTTGCCACTGCGGCGGCGCTGCGCTCGCGTCTTGAGCAATAAAATAATTCCTTCGCGCCCGGGAGGGCGCGGAGGTTTCCGCTTCAATGAGGCCGCGTCGTTGTCGACGCGGAAGGGGTCGAGCAACCGCACGGCCGCAGCGCGGACGTCCGGGGCTTCAATGAGGCCGCGTCGTTGTCGACGCGGAAGGATCCCACGTCGCGAGCAGGAGCAGCAGCGGCCCGATAGCTTCAATGAGGCCGCGTCGTTGTCGACGCGGAAGGGTCGGCCGTACGACGCCAGTTCGGCGTCGGTCAGGTCCGTGCTTCAATGAGGCCGCGTCGTTGTCGACGCGGAAGGGAAAAGGCTGTGACG
>Ga0105048_10003707_pt1 | contig 24994 bp, 28 predicted proteins | sample MAT05_FD_78382 | JGI IMG/M metagenome (GOLD analysis project Ga0105048, IMG submission 78382) | Freshwater microbial communities from Lake Fryxell liftoff mats and glacier meltwater in Antarctica - MAT-05 | ecosystem: Environmental > Aquatic > Freshwater > Ice > Liftoff microbial mat | place... | reverse complement strand
AACAATTAATACTAGTAAAATGAACTAAAAGAGTACTCAAAGAAAACAAATTCAAATAATTTTCTAAAAAAATAATTAGAAAAATTAAACTAATTTTAAAATGCAATTTTTAGAGGTGCCCTTAAATAATTCATGAAAAAATGAAAACTAAAAATTAATAAAACTAAATCAACAAAAATGTCTCTCCAACTTGCACCCAACACCAAAAACAATACAGCCTAAATATTTATTCCAACTGAAGATTGCTAAATTTGCGCAAAAAATATTCTGAATAGCAAAAAAAGGAAATAGAAAATAATAGTGAATTAGTACTCGGCAAAAATAAATTATTGATGAGCATTTGGATGAATATTATTCAAACCAAAATAATTTATCTGATTTTGATAAAGCGGTAAACGACATTGAAAATGGTTTAAGTTCTAATCCATAAATACTTATATTTGAATTCAAATTATACACATGAGTACAAAAGAAATTTTAGCCGAAATGCTTTCTCTGCCTGCCGAACAACGTGCTTTTGTTGCAGACTCTCTATTGAAAAGTTTGAATGCACCTGAAACTGAAATTGATAAACAACGGATGTATGTTGCAAAACTTCGCTTGGAAGAAATTAGAAATGGAAAAGTAAAATTGATTAACAGCGAAGATGTTTTCAATAAAATTTGGAGTAAATATTCTGCATGATTTTTACATTTCATCCCGATGCAGAACTTGAATTGATTGCTGCCATTGATTATTACGAAGAATGCGAAACAGGACTGGGTTATGATTTTGCTTTAGAAGTTTATGCAAAAATCAAAAGAATTATTCAGTTTCCAGAAGCTTGCAAATTATAGAATCAACTATAAGACGCACACTATTGAACAGGTTGCCTTTCGGAATTATTTATACAATTGAAAATAATAACATCGTTATTATTGCTATCATGCACTTGCATAGAGAACCAAACTATTGGAAGAATCGTACATTGTAATAATTTCTGCAACAAATTTTGCATTATTCATCTACCATAAAATACTCCGAATGGCCCACTATCAAAGACGTAGCGTTTATCAAAGATGAAATAGCTTTTATTTTAGATAATGATAGAATTGTTTACAATTTATAATTGTAAAATCATTTAACTTTTAATTGGATGCAAAAAAAGCGGTTGAAATAGTAAGATTTCAACCGCTTTTTTCATTTGCTAAATTTAATTAGTTTTTAGCCTAATTGCACACGTTTAAAACCTGTGGCAACTAAATCCTTGTCAGCTGATTTTATGTATTGTGCAACGTTCATTTTGTTGTCTTTTATAAATTCTTGATTCAATAAGGTACTTTCTTTATAAAACTTTTGCAATTTACCTTGCGCAATTTTCTCTAACATTTCTTCTGGTTTACCTTCGGCACGTGCTTGCTCTTTACCAATTTCAATTTCACGCTCTAATGTAGATGCGTCCACATCGTCTTTGTCTAATGCAACCGGAGCCATAGCTGCAGCTTGCATTGCCACATCTTTCCCAATTTGTGCATCAACATCGACTTTGTTGAAACCAATTAATGTTGCCAATTTATTACCTGGGTGTATGTAAGAAATTACTCTCTCTGCATTAACTACTTCGTAGCGCGACAATTCAATTTTTTCGCCAATTTTACCTACGTAGTCAATAATTTTATTTTCAATGGTTTCTCCATTTAATTCTAATGCTTTTAAGGCATCTAATGATGCTGGGTTTTGAGAAATTGCGGCATCTAAAATTGATTGTGCAAAGCCAGCAAAGTCAGCGTTTATTGCAACAAAATCAGTTTCGCAGTTTAAGCATATAATTGCACCACGTTTACCATCGGGTGTTACTGCAGCTATAACTTGTCCTTCTTTTGCGTCACGGTCACCGCGGTTTGCAGCTACTTTTTGTCCTTTTTTTCGCAAGTAATCAACGGCTTTTTCAAAGTCGCCATCACTTTCCATTAATGCTTTTTTGCAGTCCATCATACCCGCACCAGTTTGTGTGCGTAGTTTGTTTACATCGGCTGCTGTAATTGTTACTGTTGACATGTTTTTATTTATTTTATGTTATTATTTTGTGTATTAAAAAAGTCCAAAATCTAAAAAGGATTTCCTCTCTGATTTTGGACTTTATTTTATTAAAGCCCCTCTATTTGGAGGGGAATATTTTTAGTATTACGCTTTTGTTTCTTTGGTTCTGCGTTTGCGTTTTCCGTCTTCGCCTACTTCGCCTCTTTCTGCTTTAGTAGCGTCGGCTGCACCTTCTGCTTCGTCACCATCTTTATCCTTGTCAACTTTGCGTTCTGATAAACCTTCAACTACTGCTGCACCAATCACATCCAATATTAATTGAATAGATTTTGTAGCATCGTCATTAGCTGGTATAGCATAATCAACTACATTAGGATTAGAGTTTGTATCAACAATAGCAAATGTTACAATACCTAACCTTTTAGCTTCTGCTACTGCAATATGTTCTTTTGTAATATCTACAATAAACAATGCCTGTGGCAAGCGTGTAAGGTCAGAAATACTTCCTAAAGTTTTTTCTAGCTTCTCACGTTCACGCGTAATAAGTAGCTTTTCTTTCTTTGCAATTACGTCAAACGTGCCATCAGTTTTCATTTTGTCAATCATCGACATTTTTTTAACTGCTTTACGAATAGTTGCAAAGTTAGTAAGCATACCACCTGGCCAACGCTCAGTTACATAAGGCATGTTTATACCTTTTGCAACAGTTGCTACTGCTTCTTTTGCTTGTTTTTTTGTGGCAACAAACATTATTTTCTTACCCGATTTGGCTATCTGCTTTAATGCTTCTGCTGCTTCGTCTAGTTTTACTGCTGTTTTATTAAGGTCAATAATATGAATACCGTTTTTTTCCATGAAAATATACGGGGCCATATTAGGATTCCACTTCCTTTTAAGGTGTCCAAAATGTACACCTGCTTCTAACAAATCGTTGTACGATGCTCTTGACATGTATCTGAATTAAATTTAAGATTAAAATATTAACGTTTACTAAATTGGAAGCGTTTCCTTGCTTTTTTCTGACCCGGTTTCTTACGTTCCACCATTTTAGGGTTACGTGTAAGTAATCCTGCTGGTTTCAGTAATGGTCGGTTTTCAGCGTTAAGCTCTACCAATGCTTTTGATATACCTAAGCGCACTGCTTCGGCTTGTCCTTTTACACCACCGCCAGCAACATTTGCTTTTACATCATATTGCTCCAAGTTGCTTGTTAATTCAAACGGTTGGTTAATAATGTATTGCAATGTTCCGGTAGGGAAATAGTTTTTGTAATCGCGGCCGTTTATAATAATTGTTCCACTGCCTTTAGAAAGATAAATTCTAGCAACAGCGGTTTTTCTACGACCCGACGTGTTTGTAACTTCCATTGTTTTTTATTAATTATTTTAAAGTATTCAAATCTAATTTGTTAGGCTGTTGTGCATCGTGCGGATGAGCACCACCTGCATAAACGTGCAAGTTTTTATTTATAGCACGGCCTAATTTAGTTTTAGGTAGCATACCATGAACTGCATTAGTAATAATACGCTCAGGGTGTTTAGCCAATAATTCTTTGGGGCTAGCAAAACGCTGACCACCCGGGTAGCCCGTATGGCGAATATATCTTTTGTCTTCAGTTTTGTTACCTGTAATAACAACTTTTTCTGCGTTTATTACAACTACATTATCACCACAATCAACGTGTGGTGTGTAATTTGTTTTGTATTTACCACGAACCAATTTAGCAACCTTAGAAGCTAAACGTCCTAATACTTCATTTTCTGCATCAATCAAAACCCAGTTTTTTGTAACTGTAGCTTTGTTTGCCGATACTGTTTTATAACTTAATGCGTCCACTTTTTTATCAAAAAAATTGTTGAATAATTCTATTTACCTTTTTTATAGGGGGTGCAAATGTATAAATTATTTAAAATGCAACAAATTAAATATATTCTTTCTTTTGAAAAATATACAACTTATTGAATTTGAGCAATTTAAACTACAGCAAATAAATCTTATTTCGTTAAAAAAAATATTTGTGTGTTATTTGTACACTCAAAAAGTATTAAGAAAATGGTTGATTTAAAAGAAAGTTTTGATAGTAGTGGCAATAAAATAAGCCCAAGTTTGCCTGAGGGTGTTACAAATTTTTTGGTTGATATAGATGGCACAATTTGCGATGATATTCCTAATGAAGAACCCGAAAGAATGTTGACTGCCATTGAAATACCTGGTGCAAAAGATATGTTGAACAAGTGGTATGACGAAGGACATATAATTACATTTTTTACTTCGCGATTAGAGTCGCACCGCGCATACACTGAGTCGTGGTTAAATGCGCATGGCTTTAAATACCATGGTGTAATGTTTGGCAAACCACGTGGTGGCAACTATCATTGGATTGATGACCGTGTAGTAAAAGCTACTCGTTTTAGTGGGCAATTCACTGAGTTAGTAGAACGTGAAAAAACCATTTGGGTGTTTGATAATGGTGGGGAATAGTGGTTGGAAAATAGTATTTGGTATTTAGTATTTTTTGCTAGTTTGTAATTCCGCATTTCTAATAATCTGGTATTAAATATTCAAATTTCGATACTTTATCTTGAATAATAAATGTTTGTACATTAGAAATTTTTACTAAAAAAACTTGGTAATTTTTAACACAAAGTGCAACAAGTTAGATTAGCTGAGCATAGAGCGCACCTACTTTTTGCTCAACAATATCAAAAGTTAGAAATTTTAAATGTAAAAGAATAGGCCAATAAAATAAGCTGGTAAACTCTTTGTAGCTCAACTTCACTGCGAGAAATGAAGCAAAAATTCCGTGAACTTTGTATTGAGAAATGTTAAGCTGGAAAAATTTCTAAGATTACTTTAGAGTCTTGTTGCAAAACATTAAATTTTACGCAAAACCATTTTGCAAATTTTAATTTATGGTGCATAATAAATATCTAGTTTAGCCAAATTATATAAAATACAATGAACAAAACATATTTTACATTTACATTGATAGTCGCTGCTCTTATGAGTTGTAACAATGTTTCGAGTGGAGTTGAGCTAAAAGGCACTTTTAAAAATTGTGCCCAACAAAAAGTGTATATCGAAGCTTTGAGTATAAGCGGAGTATTGCCAAAGGACTCTGTTATAGCGAATGAAAAAGGAGAGTTTGTACTAAAAGTAGATGTAAAAGAATCAGGTTTTTATAGACTTAGAACGGAAAAGGCAAATAGCTTTTTAATAATGCTTTTAAATACAAATGAAAAGGTAGAAATTACTGCCGATGCTGCCGGAATACAATACACTGCTGTTGTAAAAGGTTCGCCCGAAACCGAAAAAATGATTGCGGTAAATAGGGTTACGCAAATAAACATGATGCGTGGCGACTCACTAAATAAAGTGTTTGAGCAATATAAAAATACACCTGCGCAAGATTCTATTTTGCCAATATTACAAGCCGACTTTCAAAATATACAAACCAACGAAGTTAAGTTTTTGAAAAAATTTATTAATGAAAATTTAAGTTCATTGGTAAGCCTTACTTTTATTGAAAAATTAGACAAAGACAAGGATTTTGCAATATTTAGAAAGTTAGACGATGGCTTGCAAAAATCTTTCCCAAAAAGTTCGTATGTAGTTGATTTTCATAAACGCGTGCTTGATATGGGTAAATTGATGGAAGGCAGCCCTGCACCCGACTTTACGTTGAATACACCTGAAGGCAAACCATTAAGTTTGTCATCATTTAAAGGCAAAGTTGTGTTAATAGATTTTTGGGCTTCGTGGTGTGGCCCTTGTCGTGCCGAAAACCCCAATGTAGTTAAAGTATATAAGCAATTTCACGACAAAGGTTTTGAGATTTTGAGTGTTTCGCTTGACAAAGACAAAGACAAATGGATTGCCGCTATTGCGAAGGATGGCCTTACTTGGAGCCATGTTAGCGATTTGGCACAATGGAGTTCCAAAGTAGTTCCGCTTTATAATATTTCGGGTATTCCGTTTGCAGTATTGCTTGACCGCAACGGAAATATTGTTGCCAAAAGCCTTCGTGGCAAAGACCTTGAAACGAAAGTTGCCGAATTGGTAAATGCCAAATAAGCAAGCTATGAATCTTGAAATTGGCAAAAAAATATATTTCGCTTCCGATTTTCATTTGGGTGTACCAAACTCCATAACAAGCAAACAACGCGAACTGCTTATTTGCAAATGGTTAAAAGAAATAAAACCTACTTGCCAAGAATTATTTTTGGTGGGCGACGTGTTTGATTTTTGGTTTGAATACAAACATGTAATACCAAAAGGATTTGTGCGCCTCCAAGCTGCAATAGCTAATTTTACTGACAATGGAATACCTGTACATTATTTTATTGGTAACCACGATATGTGGGTTTTCAATTATTTTGAGAAAGAATTGGGTGTAACAATGCACCGGAAACCTTTTGAAATTTCGATAAATAACAAATCATTTTTTATTGCGCATGGCGATGGTTTAGGCCATGGCGACAATGGCTACAAATTTATAAAAAAAGTATTTGCCAGTAAATTATGCCAATGGGCTTTTGCCCGATTACATCCGAATTTTGGTATTGGTTTAGGTAACTATTGGAGTGGTAAAAGTAGAATTGCCACTGGCAATACCGACGAAGTTTTTTTAGGGAATGACAAAGAATTTTTGGTTGTTTTTTGCAATGAAATGTTACAAAAAAAACATGTTGATTATTTTGTTTTTGGGCATAGACATTTGGTTTTAGATATTGAATTAAATAACAAAAAATCACATTACGTAAACATTGGCGATTGGTTTAAAAGCAACACTTATGCTGTATTTGATGGCGACAATTTAAGGGTTGAGTATTATAGAAGTAATTTTTAACGGAGTGGATTTTATTTTTTGAAATACACTATTTACTAATCGGTAATCATTAGTTTTCCGTTTGCTATAGGAACATTATTTGTATTAATTATTCTGTAAAAGTATAAGCCATTTACTAAACTTTTGCGGTTCAATAGAATTGTATTACCATTAATATTTTCAAGTTGTATTACATTTTTTCCCAAAGCATTGTCTAAATAAAATATTGCATTTGTAAGCATCACTTTTGTTTTAATTGTGGTTGATGTTGATAGTGGGTTTGGCGAAATTGTAATTTGCTGTTCCGTATTTTTGGCTTTGTTTATTGAGGTTGTATAGTTTTCAATTACATTTTGTAGTTGATAAAATACCGCTTTATTAATCTTAAAATGGTTATAATTATTGCTATAACTCATAGTGCCAAAATTGTAATATTCATTGTTATCGGTAAATAAAAAAGTGCTTCGACTTTGCCCCGGAATACCAAGTGCCTCGGGGCTATTTACTCTAATATTAGTTGTTGATAAATTATGAATATATCCGAAATTATAATATAACGTATCGCCATTATAAACCAATGTTGAGTCAAAGGGGGCTTGTAACACTTGGATAGCTAAATTTATGAAATACTTTATTAGTAAAATAACTTGTATCGGCACTAAATGCAATACCCGTATAACCTATTTGCGCTCCAATAGGCTCGGATAGCTGCAATAAAGCTATATCGTCAAACTTTGTCTTATTATAAAACGTTTTAAAAATATATACTTTACTAGACATTGATGAAATAATTGCAGGTTGAGTAGTGCCATAATTATATGCTGGGGAAGCTAAAATGTAATCGAAATTCCATGTTTGATGATTATATTGATATAAAGCATGTGCAGATGTAAGCACCATATTATTCGAGACCATCATACCGCTACATGAACCAATAATTGTATCGTTTTTGAAGAAAGTTAGTTTTGTCGATGTACGAATTGGATAATCTGTAACACCAAATTTAATGTCAGCGTTTTCCAATTTCGTAAATAATGAATTGCTAAATAAATTTATGGTAGGTGGCTGTAAACTTAGCAATGTTTAATTTCCCAAACTACCAATAGTTGAATTAGTATGTGCAAAAATTTGGTTGTTGTTAACTGCTACAGGCAAAATTGTATCAATAATATGAGTACCTATGTTATAACCAATAATGGTATCGGTAGTTTGCGCAAATGTACATTTGCTAATAATTGATATTCCAATTAAAAAAGATACTGCGTATTTCATTGTAATTTATTTTTTGAAAGTTGATAACGATAATTTTGCATTTTTATTGCAAAGTAGCGTGTGATTTTTTGATATATTGCAATTGAATATTCCAATATTAAATCTTCAAATAAAATATTTTTTGAAATAATTATTTTTGTTTCTTTAGGCAATTAAAAAATTATTTTATGAAAAAATTATGGTTTGCAATTGCAAGTATTGCAGTGGTGGGATTGGCTGGCTGTGGTGGTGTTGAAAATAGTAATCTTAAGAGTGTTTGTAGCTTAACTAAAAGTGAGTGTATTGTTATGGAAACTGCAGCAAAAGGCATTAGCTATGAGCCATTTATTACAATTTTAGATGGAGATACAGACACAATAGTAGAATCATATACTGCAATTGCATTAAATGAAGCCGACGGTTATACTCATTATACAAAATTATCTTCTGAGGTTGATATTCAAGGTGTTAAATTAAACAGAGTATTAATTACATTCTCTAAAACGAATAATGGTACAGAATTACTATATTCTAACATTTTTATGTTCAGCGAAAAGGTTAATGCAAAGAACAAAGGCATAATAGTGGATATTGAATTTGATGACAATTCCAAAAAAAAACCAAAAGGAGTTGCAATAAGAGACAATGCACAACCGTTTGCACCTTCACCACCAGCTATTACCCCAACCCACTAAATGTTTAAGGTTTTTCTATTTTTGTTGACTCTCTTATTTTTTTCTTCCATTTATGGAGAAGAAAATTCTTCTATAAAAATCAAACTAAAAGTGGCAGCAAAATTAGTTACAACTGATGTTGATTCTGCAAACATATTAATTGGTGAAATTTTAAAAAGCAAAGAAATTAAGCAAACAGAATATATTGCTTACGCTCATGCAATAAAAGGTCAAGTATATTTTAGTAAAGGAAATTATCAAGAAGCTTTGCAAGAGTCGCAATTGGCAATTGAATTGTCTTACAACGCCAATTCTGATAGTATTATTGAGAAGTGTGCGATATTAATTTCCGACATTTTCATTATCCAAAAAGATTTTAACAAAGCAATTTATTACTTAGAGAAGTCTTTAGATATTGCTAAAAAAATTAATGACAATAATACTTGGGGTAAATACCACTATACATATTCTTCGTATTTATTAGATTTTGGAGATACAACAAAGGCCAAAGAGGAACTGAATAACGCGTTGCAATCTTACATGAAATCTTCCAATTTAACAGGTATTGCGCTTGTGTATAATCAAATGGGTATGATATTATTTGCGAACGGAATTTATACCGAAGCAAATAAAAAATTTCTTTACGCTAGGAGTTACGCTTTAAAAAATAGAAACCTAAAAACTCTCACAAAAATTTACAATAATATAGGCCTTTGCGCATGGAATTTAAACAAACTTGATACCGCTATTTATTATTTTAAAAAAGCAATTGATATTGCAAATAAAGTAGGGATTAAAAACACCTTACCACCTTGTTACCTTAACCTTTCGGGCGTTTATGAAGAGCAAGGAAAATGGGCCGAAGCACTCGAAAAATATAAGCAATACCACAACTTAAATGATAGTATTTTTAGTATAGAACAAGTGAGATTAGTAAAAGCTATTTCAGAAAAATATGAAAATCAAAAAAAGGAAAATGAAATACAAAACCTGCAATGGCAAAGAAATATAACGATTGCCAGTATTATTTTGGCGTTATTTATTGCAGCATTTGTTTGGAGACAAAATAGAATTGTTAATGCTCAAAAAAGAGAAGTAGAAGCCCAAAAACTTATTGTAGAACGCAAAAGTAAGGAAACCACCGACTCTATAAACTATGCACTTCATCTGCAAAAAGCAATATTGCCGCAGCACAACCAAATAAAAAAACATTACAAAAACTATTTTATTTATTACCAACCAAAAGATATTGTGGCAGGCGATTTTTATTGGTTTTACCCCTCGCCAAACAACCCTAATAAATATTATTTAGCAGCGGCCGATTGCACTGGGCATGGTGTGCCTGGCGCAATGGTTAGCGTGGTTTGCGCCAATGCACTTAACAGAACCGTTAAGGATTTGCAGATAATTGAACCAGGTAAAATTTTAGATAATGTAGCTAATTTAATTATCGAAACTTTTGAAAAAAGCGAAAGTCAAGTAAAAGACGGAATGGATATTTCAATGTGCCTTATTGATACCGAAACCCTACAAATGCAATGGGCTGGCGCAAATAATAATTTGCTAATTATTAGAAATAATGAATTGATAGAAATTAAAGCAGACAAACAGCCTGTGGCGGTTTATGAAAACCGCGAACTATTTACTACACAAATTATTCAACTTCAAAAAGACGATTGTGTATATTTATTTACGGATGGATATGCTGACCAGTTTGGACAAATTACGGGTAAAAAATTAATGCGTAAAAATTTCTATAAAATACTACAACAAGCAAGCAGTTTACCCTGCATAAAGCAATATGACGTTGTTGCAGAAACCATGCATAATTGGAAAGGAACACAAGAACAGGTGGACGATATGTGTGTGATTGGATTAAAAATAGGATAGCTTTATAAGCTATTAATCAAGGTACAATTGGTATGAACACTAAAATTCCTTAACCGCTTTTGCCTCATTGCCTTTTTGGTCGGTAACAATTATGGCAAATTTGTGAGGCAATTCATCGTTGTATTTTTCATCAAAAGTGTATATTAAACGGGCATTTTTGTAATCATATTCCATTAAAATCCACTTGCCATCAACAGTACCTTTATAGCTTTTGATACCCGAAAAATTATCTGATATTTTTACTATTATATTTCTAATTTTTGCGGATGGTTTATCTATAATAATATTTCCGACAAATGGTTTTACAGTATCTATTGCAACAGTAAAATAACCAAAATTTTTAAGGTTTGCATCCACAGTATTTGTTGTAGTATTATATGAACCGCCTTCGGCACTTAGGCCACCACCGTGGTTTACGGATGCAATAAGTAGTTTTGATTTTAATTTGTCGCTGATACTTTTTGTTGGTTTTATTTTTAATGAATATGCTGCAAGAAGTCCTTCTTCTTCGTGATGAATTTTATATATTGGAGAGTAATTTTTATGGCTTACTTCCATTTTATATTCAAATGAAATATCGTTTTGCAAAACACTATTTGGTATATTTATTTTAATGCCATCTCTACTAAAGTAATTATCAATATTATGATAAAAATAATCTTGTGTTTGCCCTTTGTTTTTATCTTTTTCTTTGGCAATATTTTTATGACTTTGTACTAAAAATAGAAGTGTATTTTGATTACTACTTACATCAGAAACCACAATTTTTACAAGGTGAATGCTGTCATCGGTAAAGTTTACAAAACCACGGTTTTTATCAAATTTATAACACGGAAATTTGTTGTTGGGTTCTACAAAACATTTCTGTATTAGTTTACCACTTTTCTTTTTTAGTTGATAGTCGATATGAGCATTAATATTACGTGTTTGTTCAAAAGCAAATGCTGCAATTTTGTACTCGTACCTCAATTCATTATCAACATAAAGTTGAATATTATATGTTCCATTTTTACCCGCATGGTCATTTTCTTCATCGTTTGTTTCTATTGCAAAACCAACTATTCCGCTTACTTCAATGGGTTTATTATTTACTAAACTTAAATTGCCCCTCACATTTTTTACATCATAATTTATTCTTTCATTTTCATTATTTACGGCTGCATGTATATTTTTGGGATACAATACTAATTCGGTAATAGTAGGTTTAATAGAATCGGGTACAAAAAAACCATTTAGCAATGGGTTTTTTATTTGTTCGGTTTTATCGTCTCGAATTTCAAAATGTAAATGCGGTGCCTCTGAACCACCTGTATTTCCTGATAGAGCAACTGTATCTCCTTTGTTGACTTTTAGTATATTTTTTTGCGGAAATAAATCAACTTCAAAAGATTCTACATTGTATTGTTGTGTACGAATGTACTCCGTTATTTTTTTATTATATTGTTGCAAATGCCCATAAACACTAACTTGCCCGTTGGGATGGGTAATATATAAAGCATTGCCATAACCATAAGCAGAAACTTTTATGCGCGACACAAAACCATCTGCCACAGCATAAACTACTTTGCCCTCTTCTCCTTTTGTTCTGATATCAATACCACTATGAAAATGATTGCTGCGTAACTCTCCAAAATTACCACTCAAACTAATTGGAAAATCAATTGGACTGCGATAATACGAAGAGTCAATTTTTTGTGAAAAGCTAAAATTTATTTGAACTAAAAATGAGAGTATAAAGAGTATGAATAATGTAAATTTCATAAAATAGTAGCAGATAATATTAAGTTTTCTTAGGTTGAAAAATTTAATTGATTGGATATAATTATTGCATCTTTCCTTAATGCCGCATCATTATTTTAAAGTATAATATTATATGTATATTACACTTTAAAATTACATAAAATACCAATTACACAAAATTAATTACAAAAAGATAGGTAAAAACAAAGGGTGTGGCATAAAGCAAACTATCAAATCTGTCGAGTATTCCGCCATGCCCTGGCAATATAGTACCAGAGTCTTTTATGTTTTTGCTGCGCTTATAAAGTGATTCTATTAAATCGCCAAAGTTACCTGCTAGTACAACAATTATAGCTAGTGCAAACCAATGTTCTTGGGCAAGTATTGTGTAAAATTTAGAAACAATAAATGCAGTTAGTAATGCTGCAAAACCACCACCAACAGCACCTTCCCAAGTTTTTTTAGGTGAAATGCGTTCAAATAATTTTTTCTTTCCCAAAAAGCGACCCGCTAAATATGCACCAGTATCATTTGCCCAAATCATGAAAATAACACCCAACAAAACCGAGGGTTCATAGTTGGATACAAACATATTTTGATGCACAATATAATTGAGTAAACTAAAAGGTAATGCCACATAAACCAAGCCTAAAACTGTGTAAGCAATATCCCGAAAAGGAGCCGATTTTTTTAAATATAATTCTGTAAAAAACAATAGATAAACAAATGGAATTAATATTAAAATTATGCGCGAATTGTGCACGAAAAAGGCATCGGCAAAAAACAATAAAAACATAAATGCCGATAGAAATGTACCGTAAATTGGTTGAGGTTTGTTGTCTCCTATTTTCGCAATTGTGTAAAATTCTTTGACTCCTAAAACAGTAATCACAAAGAATAACGCAGCGAATGTATATTGATTAAATGAAATACAACTAAGCAAAACAACAACAAATACAGCACCTGTAATACTTCGCTGCAACATTGTTAGGCTTCAATTAATGAGGTAAGTAAAAACGTAGCAAGGCTAGAATCTTTGGCATTTACCATAATTTCTATATACCCAAAAAGCATTGTTGCACTGTCTTGCTTATTTATATTAACAGCTTCAATGCCATTATCTTGTAGCACCGCCATTGCAATACTTGCATTGTAGTTGTTTGTAAATTTTGCAACGCTTGTCCAGTTTTCAGCTATCATAAAAATATTAGTTTACAGAATCATCAATTAAAAAAACGTACACGTCTTTCAAATTATCCTTGTCAGTTTTATTTTCCGAAAGTAGGGTGTTACCGCGAATAAACGTAAAGTTATTTGGTAAATTATTGTTATATTTTTGCTTCAAAAAGCAAATTGCATCTTTTGTTTCGCTGCAAATTTGTGATGTGTGTGCAAGCACAATATGCGTGTGCGCAGAGAATGGTAAAATACGCATAGAAGGTTGCAATGACGATACCATAATACTTCCCGTTTTACCCACCAATTGTTCGCATGATGTGATAGACACTTTCACATCTTTTAAATCATTTTCATCACTCACAAAATTAATGTTACTTTGTTTTATAAGCTCTTGAATTCCTGCTTCGGCGCAATATAATTTTGCCCATTCATTTTCAGAAACTACATACTGCAGGTTTTCTAAAAACTCAGACTCATCTAAACAGAAAACAAATTTTCCGTGCGATTGCGTGAAACTTTTTGCAAACTGTATCTCAATAGAATCTTCGGCTTCGGCAGTAATATTACTTTCAAAATCTACTGCGTAATCGGCTGTTTCAATAATGTTGTTCATCAGCGAATTTTTTATTTTCTTAATTAATTTTTCTTTGTTACCTAAACTCTCCATTTCTATTTATTTTAATGGATTTTATTTTTGTCAAAAGTACGGCATAATAAAAGCTTACGACTATTACAAATAAAACTTATCAACCGTTTTCTTAACAATGAATTAATACGGTAAATTATTGGTAATATTTATATAATAAAAATATTTACTAATTGCGTTTGTTAGTATCGACTTAAAAAATGAAGTTAATAATTGAGGAGAAATATTTTTTTATGTTTCTCACTAATTCAAAATATTTATTGTAAAATTGTAACCATTGTATAAGGTTAAACAACTTGGTTATGAATAATTATTTAACACTATCGGAAGCATCCGAAGTAATTGGGAAAAGCAAAGAAACGCTTAGACGTTGGGACAAGGAAGGCAAGTTGTGCGCATTCAGAGAACCTATTAGCAACTACCGTGTTTATAAACGCGAAGATGTTGAGACTCTTTTTGCTAATTTTTATGCATCAAACTCTGATGATGAAATTACTAACAATATTGAACCTCACAATGAATATACGGTTCTTGAATTATTTGCTGGTGCAGGGGGGTTGGCTGTTGGCATGGAGAAAGCTGGCTTGAAATGTGTTGCATTAAATGAGATTGATAAATGGGCCTGTAAAACATTACGCAATAACCGCCCAAACTGGAATGTATTAGAGGGTGATATTAAGTCTTTTGATTTTTCGGAATATAAAAATAAAGTTGATGTTGTTACTGGCGGCTTTCCATGCCAAGCATTTAGTTATGCAGGAAAAAAATTAGGACTTGCAGATGCCAGAGGAACACTATTTTACGAGTTTGCAAGAGTTGTAAAAGAAGTAAATCCTCCGATTTGTATAGGCGAAAATGTAAGAGGTTTGTTGAGCCACGAAAATGGAAAAACATTGCAAGGAATGATTTCAATATTAGATGAGATTGGATATAATGTAGTACCTGTGCAGGTTTTGAAGGCAATAAATTATAAAGTACCACAAAAGAGGGAGAGATTAATTGTTGTGGGAATTCGCAAAGACATTGAATTAAAATACGAATATCCTAAGCCTTACAAAAAAGTTTATAACCTATTAGACGCTCTCAAAAAAGGTGAATTATTTGATAAGAATGTTCCAAAATCATTGGGGGCAAAATATCCTGAAAGCAAAAAAAAGGTTTTAGATTTAGTACCACAAAAAGGCTATTGGAGAGATTTACCTTTAGAAATTCAAAAAGAATTTATGGGTGGCAGTTTTCATTTAGGTGGCGGAAAAACTGGTATAGCCAGAAGAATTGGTTGGTACGAACCTTGCTTAACATTAACTTGTAGCCCAGCACAAAAACAAACCGAAAGGTGCCACCCCGAGGAAACGCGCCCGTTTACAGTTCGTGAATACGCGAGAATACAAACCTTCCCCGACAATTGGATATTTGAAGGTTCAATGGCACAACAATATAAACAAATAGGAAACGCTGTTCCAGTAAATTTGGGTTGTGAAGTTGGCTATTCAATTATTAAATTTTTGAATAGTTATTACAATTTATTGAAAGTTAAATAAGCTTGAATTTCTTATTTCTTCGGCAAGTTTATCGCAGCCTTTTTTAATAAAATCTTTTGTATCTAAATCATTAATACAATTTTGCAATTCACTAACCAAACCGTTATAGAAATTTGGAAAACCTGTAACCCTATGCCAAAAATCTTCACCAATAATAACGGGGTGTGTAGCATCTATTAATTTATAATGCATGCTTTACTCAGCAACTTCGCCATATAAAACACCTACAACAAAATCGGTATTCCGAATTCCTTTAAAAGCATTATTTGTACGCGCCAAATTAATAGTATTTGTAAATTTTAAAATTAATGGTTTAACATCTTCTGAGTTAATTGTATTAGGCCCCGATTTTAATTGACACCATTTTTTTCTATTATCAATTTTATCCACAAATTCAATGTGCATTCCCTTAATTAATGAACCATCAGCTATTCCCAGTTCCACGAACATATTTTGAATTCTTGTTCCAAAAGAAGTATTAATTGACGTGCCTAAAACCCGCGGATAGAAAAGAGCTTTTGCAACACCCTGCGGGCTATAATTATTTTCTAAAACCTTTGATAGATACCTAACAACAATAGGATTAATGTTGTACGACTTCAATTTTGAATGTACATTCAATGAAGCATTAATGTGATTTTCAAAAATATATTTTTCGAAATAAGTTACGATACTTATCAATAATTCACTCTCATTCATCCAATACAAATTTTAAATTCTAGCTAATGTATAATGGTATTTTGAGTCTGCAAATTTAAGTATTTAACTTTATGCATTTCAAAGCAACATTCTTTAATTTTAATTACAAAATTTCCAATAATTTTCAATAATTTGCTTCAAAAGACTTTTTCAATTTTCGACTTTTCAATCCTTTACGTGGCCACATTTAAACCTTTTGAAGTAACCAACTAAAAAACTACATTTGCAATCCAAAATTAAATAGAATGGAAACTGTAACAAAAGGTGTAACATTAAATGAATTGCACCAGCACCAAGCAAATGATTTTTTGCCGCTTAACGGCACCGATTATGTAGAGTTTTATGTTGGCAATGCAAAGCAAAGTGCATATTACTACCAAGCTGCATTTGGCTTTGAGTTGGTTGCTTACGCAGGACTTGAAACTGGTGTAAAAGACCGTGCAAGCTATGTGTTGCAGCAAGGTAAAGTACACATTGTGCTTACAACTTCATTCGACCCTAACAGCGAAATTTCTGAACACGTGCGCCTACATGGCGATGGCGTAAAAGTATTGGCACTTTGGGTAGATGATGCTGAATATTCATACCAAGCAACTACCCAGCGTGGCGCGCAAAGTGCTATTGCGCCAGCTGTTTTAAAGGATGAATTTGGCGAAGTAAAAACTGCTTCAATAAAAACGTATGGCGAAACGCTTCACACTTTTATTGAACGTAAAAATTATAAAGGCGCATTTTTACCGGGCTACAAACCAGCAAAATCAACATTTAAAACAGTGCCAGTTGGCCTGCAACACATAGACCATTGCGTAGGAAATGTAGAGCTTGGCAAGATGAATGAATGGGTGAAATTTTATGAAGATGTAATGGGTTTTAAACTCATTATTACTTTTGATGACAATGATATTTCTACTGAATATACATCGTTGATGAGTAAGGTTGTTAGCAATGGAAATGGTTACGTAAAATTCCCAATTAACGAACCTGCCAATGGTAAGAAAAAATCGCAAATAGAAGAATATTTAGATTTTTATAAAAGTGCGGGCGTGCAACATATTGCAATTGCTACCAATGATATTTTGCAAACCGTATCAGCCCTAAGGGAGCGTGGTGTAGAGTTTTTATATGTGCCCGATAATTATTACAGCGAAGCTGCCGAACGTGTTGGTAAAATTGATGAAGACTACGCCGATTTAAAAAAATTAAACATACTTGTTGACCGTGACGAAGAAGGATATTTACTACAAATTTTTACTAAACCAGTAGAAGATAGGCCAACCGTTTTTTATGAAATAATACAACGCAAAGGCGCAAAATCGTTTGGCAAAGGCAACTTTAAAGCATTATTCGAAAGTATAGAGCGTGAGCAAGAAGTAAGGGGAACATTGTAACAAATGAGTTTAGATACACAAATGGAAGAGGCTTTGCAAGGCACTGCCACCTTAGTTGCAATTGATACTAATCTAAAGCAATTTTCAAAAAAATTATACTTAGAAAGTTATGGTTGCGCAATGAATTTTGCCGATAGCGAAATTGTTGCATCAATACTTGGCAAACATGGTTTCGAAACGATTGATAACTTTGAGAATGCCGATGTTATATTTTTGAACACGTGCAGCATTCGCGAAAATGCAGAGCTTCGCGTTAGAAACCGATTACACGATTTTAAAAAACTAAAACACAAAAAACCAGGATTAATTGTTGGCATTTTGGGCTGCATGGCCGAACGTGTAAAAGGCAATTTATTAGAAGAAGAAAAATTGGTTGACATTGTTGTAGGCCCCGATGCCTACCGCGATTTACCAAACTTAATAGAAACGGTTGAAGGTGGGCAAAAAGCGGTAAACGTAATTTTATCGAAAGAAGAAACCTATGCCGACATAAGCCCTGTGCGCCTAAGTAATAGTGGCATTACAGCTTTTATTTCTATTACTCGTGGTTGCGATAATATGTGTGCTTTTTGCGTGGTGCCATTTACACGCGGGCGCGAACGCAGCCGCGAACCAAAAACAATTGTTGAAGAAGCCCGCGATTTATTTTTGCGTGGTTACAAAGAAGTTACTTTGCTTGGGCAGAATGTAAATTCTTATTTATGGACTGGAGGCGGGTTAAAAAAAGACAACCCTACAAAAGAAGAATTAGAAAATGCAACCACCTTTGCACAACTGTTAGAAATGGTAGCGTTAGTAAGTTCAAAATTGCGTGTACGCTACAGTACAAGCCACCCCAAAGACATGCAAAACGATGTGCTTGAGGTAATGGCAAATCACAATAATATTTGCAAAAATATACACTTACCTGTACAAAGTGGAAGCAGCAATGTGCTCAATAAAATGAACAGGGGTTACACCCGCGAATGGTATTTAGAACGCATTGCAGCAATAAAAAAATACATGCCAAATTGTGGTATTAGTACAGATATTATTACTGGTTTTTGTGGCGAAACTGAAGAGGAACACAGAGAAACTTTAAGCCTAATACAAGCCGTTGGTTTTGATTATGCGTATATGTTTAAGTACAGCGAACGCCCAAAAACATTGGCAGAACGCAAGTATGACGACGATATTCCAGAGGACGTAAAAAGCCGCCGCCTAAATGATATTATTGATTTACAAAAAGAACTTTCTCTGCAAAGTAATTTGCGTGATGTAGGTAAAACATTTGAAGTTTTAGTTGAGTCGGTTTCTAAACGCGATACCGAAAGTTTTAGCGGACGAAGCTCAGAGGGAAAAGTAATTATTTTTCCGAAAGTAGATTGCAAAAAAGGTGATTACGTAAATGTAAAAGTTACGAATTGCACCGCCGCAACACTTATGGGTATTATAGTTTAAGTAATTTACAAAAATATTATCTCAAATATTAATGCTTTTTTTGAAACGAAATTTACCTTATTTCATTATTAGTATTAGCTATTTGTTGTTGTTTTATTTCACTCAATTTTGTTTTCAGCAACCCCAAATTTACGATGCCACTTTAGGTAAAATATCGGCAAATTATGCTTTTGATGGTGACACAATAATAGAAGTAAAAACACCATTTATTGTTCAAAACAATGACAATACATTGCAATGGGATGCACTACACTATTTTCACATAAAAAATTATTTGTATGATAAAAGTAAAAATGAGATTACGGTAATAACGCCTGCTTTTTTTCCCTTGTTTCCAATAGTTTGGCGTGCAAGTATGCTTGGTGGATTTGCAATTTCTATTCTAAATTATTTTATTTTTTGCACAGCTCTAGCCATTCTACTATCTATATTTATTGATGATAATAAGCAAAAATATTTGATGTTTTCATTATCAATAATGCTACCTCAAACTGTTAGTTTTATTATTCCTTATTCTGAATCTGTTTTTATGCTTTGTATTGCTATTGTTGCTTTGGCGATGCATAAACAAAACTATTTATTGTTTTTTTGGGGTATGTTTTTAATTGGATTATGCCGCCCAGCATCTTCATTTATTGCAATTGCATTTGTTGGAGTAGAACTTATATTTTTTTACAAAAATAAAAATATGCTCGCGTTTATTAAAAACTGTTTTATAAATATTACGCCATTAATTTTAGGATATTTTGTTGCAATATTTATTCAATTTATTGGTACAAATAATTGGCATTCTCTTGCCGATGCACAGAAAAATTGGCCATACAACTTGGGCATTCCAAAAAGAATTTATGATTGGTCCGTTGAAGGATATGGTTTAAGTAGCTTTTGCATATTCTTCGTAATTTTTATTATACTTTTTGCAATTATCGGTAATTTCAAAAAAGTAATCGCAATTGGTAATGATGTTAAATATGCCTCAAAAGCGCATTTGTCAAGCATTACTGCGAAAAAATACCTGCAAATTCTTTCGTGTTTCTACTTGCTATTAATTGCTGTTTTTACTTTTTTTTATCGCAATGGAAGCCTCAATAGTTTTCAGCGTTACACACTTGGAACAGGATTTTTTTATATTCTTTTTTACTCATTCCCAACGTTCCTAGAAAATAATAAAAGGCTGTTTGCAAAATATTTTATTGGCGCTTTGATAGGATTAGTATTATTTTTAATTGTTATGGATTATGGTCAGAATCATGGTTTTTTTAAATACCTCGGTATGTATCTTTTTATTGTTTCAATAATTCTGAATTATTTTTTCTGCTCCAATATTACTTTAAAATATAAGGTTGCGTTATTGGTTACTTTCCTAGTACCATCATTGGTTTGGAATACCTACTTATTAAATATGTATTTAAGTAATGCTTGGATTTTTACTTAATGAAAACCGAAAATTTTTAATTTCAATTATCCGATTGTAACCACAAGAATATGATGTATAGATTATTATTATTTGCATTTATTATTACTAAATTTTGTATTGCGCAACCTGCGTATATACTTATAGAACGAGGCTCAGAACATTTTGCGAAAAAGGCTTATGCCGATGCACTTATTGAGTTTGATAAGGCAATAACTGCCGAACCTAAAAATGCAAAAGCCTTATGCTTTAGGGCCAGGTGCAAACAAGCTTTAAACAGAAAAGACGAGGCATTAAAAGATTATAATGAAGCCGTTAAAAATGCTGGAAAAGAATTTTCGCCTTATTTTTTCCGTGCTATTTACTTTGAACAAAACAATAAAGCGGACGATGCAATTTCGGATTACACTTCGGCTATTAACTTAAACGCAAATAACACCGATTGTTTTGTGAACAGAGGTTTTTTATATTTCAATAAAAAGCAAAATGCCGATGCAAACAAAGACTTTGATACAGCAATAAAATTAGGAACAAAAAATGCAAAAGTATTTGCCACAAAAGCAAAAATAGAAAGCGAAAACAATGCTTTAGTGTCTGCAATTGGCAGCTATACAAAAGCAATTGCATTAGATGCTAATACTGCACAATACTATTTCGAAAGAGGAGAAATATATTTTAATCAGAAAAAATATAAAGAGGCAATTGTTGATTTTAATAATGCAGCAAATAAAAACTTGAAAGAGCAAAAACTATTTAATTATCGTGCGCAAGCATACATAAACCAAGGTAAATACGATGAAGCACTTACTGACTTAAATACTTTAATTGTAACCTATAAAAGCAAAGATGCACAAGTGTTTTTTAATAGCGGATATGCAAAGTTTTTGAAAAATGATTGGGGCAATGCGGCAAAAGATTATGGCAAAGCTATAAGTTACAAACCTGGTTATATTGAAGCAATTGTTGAACGTGGCAAGTGTTATTTATTGATGGGAAAAACAAAATACCAATTGGCACAAACCGATTTTATGCAAGCACTAAAATTACAACCTACTTGTGAAGAAGCGGCTTATGGAATGGGCAAAGTTTTTTTTGAAACAAGTAAATTTGAACAAGCGGCGGAATACCTTTCTAAATCAATAAAAATGCGCCCCGATGCAACAACATATTATTTGAGAAGTAAGTGTTATTACAAACTTAAAAAGAACAAAGAATGCTGCAACGACCTTGAAAAGGCAGCAGAAATGGGCAATGGAGAAGCTAAAAAGGATATTGCTTTGGTTTGTAAATAAGATTAGTATGTACAATTTTCAAAATACTTTTTTTACAATATCAATTCAAATAATCATAACATTACAAGCAAAATAAATATGTTAGAACCAATAAAAGTTGCCGACGAAATGTTGTTTTTTTTTATCAACGGCAAGCATAATTATGTGAGTGATAATGTTGCAATAATGCTAAGTAGCAAAATATTGTGGTTGCCCCTTTACACTTGGTTAGCATTTTGTATTTTTAAAAAATATGGAGAAAAAATTTGGGCTTATTTACTTTCCATTTTCATTTTAATATTGTGTAGTGACCAATTAAGTCGATTAGTAAAAAATAGTGTAATGCGTTTTCGCCCTTGTCATAATCAAACGATAAAAGAATTAGTGCATATTGTAAATAATGATTGTGGCGGAAATTATGGTTTTGTATCATCGCACGCAGCTAATAGTGCGGCTTTGGCAACATTTATTATATTACTTAAATTGAAAAATAAAAAGCAAATGCAAATTATTATGATTGCATATTGCTTCTTAATTTCCGTTAGCAGAATAATGCTTGGCAGGCACTACCCACTTGATATATTAGGTGGCTGGTTCATTGGTATTTCATTAGCGATTGTGGTATTTAATATTCAAGAAAAATTAGTGAAAAAAAATGGGTAACTATTGCTTAGGCACAGCTTTATTTGGTACTAAAATAGCAGAGGCAGAAGTTAATTCAATGCTGAAATTATTTGTTGAATCGGGTAACGAATACATTGACACTGCTTTATTCTATGCCGATTGGATTGATGGAAAAAGCGAATGCGAAAAAGTAATTGGTAAATTTTTAGAAGCAAACAATTGCAGAAAAAAAGTAAAAATAATTACAAAATGTTGCCATCCCAAAATTGAAAATTTACAAGCTAAACGATTAAATGCAAAAGCTATAAACGATGATTTACAGCAGAGTTTAGAAAATTTAAAAACGAACTACATTGATATATTAATGTTGCACAAAGACGATGTAAATGTTGGGGTTGAGGAACTTATTGACGAGTTGGAAACGCTTATTTCCCAAAATATTATCAAAGAATATGGTTTTTCTAATTGGAGTGCAAAAAGGATAAATGAAGTGATAAATTATTGCCAACAAAAAAATTACAAAGGCTTTACTTCACTACAATTGATGTGGAGTTTAGCAAAACCAAATGCAAATTATTTTGATGAGAATGAACACGTTTCTTACTCGGAAAAATTTGATGCTATTTTTAAAAAGCTATCATTAAAAATATTTACGTATTCATCATTAGGTAGAGGTGTATTCAGTAAGCTTAAAAGCAAGAAGACATTGGTAAGACGCTCCGTTTATAATGCATATTTTAACTACAACAATTTAGCTATTTTTCATTATTTATTGCGAAACGGTAAATCGGTACTTGAATGTGAATTTGGATATTTAGTTTCGCAACCTAAGGCCACTATTATTCCAATTGTTGGCGTAAGCAACTTACAACAACTACGTGAAATAGTAAATTCAAAACCAGTTGAGTTTGCCCAAACTCAAATAAAAAAGTTTTCTAAATTTAGGAACGAAGAAATATCAGTCTTGAAAAAAATATTTCTAAAATGGAAGTACAAAACTTTTTTCGAAACAAAAAACCTTATATAGTGCTTGCATAGTTTAATGGCACATAAATATTATTAAAATGAATTTATTAAGCACACTACCCAAATACATTGGCACTGAAACTGGCTTCCCATTTGATGAAGAGCAAGATTTTAATGTTTATAAATCCTTCACTTATCTTCCTAAAATTTCAATAGTAACACCTAGTTATGGGCAGGGAGAATATATTGAAACAACAATCCGTTCCATCTTATTACAAAACTATCCTAACTTAGAATATATAGTTATTGATGGAGGAAGCAAGGACAATACGGTTGATGTTATAAAAAAATATGAAAACAATATAACTTATTGGATTAGCGAAAAAGATAGCGGGCAAAGTGATGCTATAAACAAAGGCATTGCTAAGTGTACAGGCGATGTTTTTAACTGGCTAAACAGCGATGATTATTACGACAAAAATTGTTTCTACAATTTAGTAAAGCGCATCAATGAAAACCCAAATTGGCACTGCATTTCTGGTGAAATTTTTATGTTTGGCGGTAATTACGAAAGCAAGGTTTTTGATGGCACTAAACTAAAGCCTACGTTATTAGAGACCATGCTTTATACAGTTTTGGTGCAGCCTGTGAGCTTTTTTAATTTTCAAAAATTGAAATCAACGATTTATGTAAATATTAATTTTCATTATTGCATGGACCAAGAATTATGGCTTCGTTTTTTAATAGAATATGGGCAGAAAAATATATTTTATACCGAAAATATTTTCACTTATTTCAGGGTGCACAACAATAGCAAAACCGGCATTGAAGAGAACAATAACGGTAAGGACTTTTATAGCGCTAATTCAGGTTTTTTTATTGAACGTAATTTATTTTTTTCAAACCTTGCAATGCACATTGGTGAAGGAAAAATAGCCAAGGCGATAAACGCTTTTGCGCCAAAAATAATTGAAACACATTTATCTAAACTTAATGCGGAACAAATAAAATTTTCAAAAGAATTGCTGCACCGCTATTTATATTTGTTGAGCAAAAATTTTAATGAAGAAAAGCAACTTATTACCATTAAAAAGGCGCTATTGCTGTTAGACAAAAAGTATTTTAGTGTAGCTGAAAATAAGCATATTAAAGCAACGATAATTCGTCTTAAATTTCCAAAAATATATAACTACTTGTCATCAATAAAAGGTATGTTGAATAAATAATTAAGGTTTAATAATTTTGTTTTATTTTTCTTAATATTGGCAATATAGAAAACACCTAAGGCAAAATTCGGTTTAAGGGCACCTCTAAAAATTGCATTTTAAAATTAGTTTAATTTTTCTAATTATTTTTTTAGAAAATTATTTGAATTTGTTTTCTTTGAGTACTCTTTTAGGTCATTTTACTAGTATTAATTGTTT
>Ga0105048_10003701_pt1 | contig 25020 bp, 22 predicted proteins | sample MAT05_FD_78382 | JGI IMG/M metagenome (GOLD analysis project Ga0105048, IMG submission 78382) | Freshwater microbial communities from Lake Fryxell liftoff mats and glacier meltwater in Antarctica - MAT-05 | ecosystem: Environmental > Aquatic > Freshwater > Ice > Liftoff microbial mat | place... | reverse complement strand
CGTCCAACGACGCGCTCTGCGCGTGCTCTACCGATCCTGCGCGCTGTGTGAGACAGCGTTCGACCTGTGCCAAATCCACCACGTCGGCTGGTACTCGCTCGGCGGGTTCACCGACATTGGCAAGCTGAGACGTCCGTAGTGTGCCCGCTTCTGAGATGTCGTCGAAGCCCAGATTTCGGAAGAGGGCGTCGGGGCCGGGACTCCTTCGTCGCCCCGACCACACCGGCGCCCCAACAACCCAAACCACCACAGCCGTGAGAACTTTCTCTACGTGTTCAAGCGTGTGACCGATCGGTGCCTGTGGACCTCGATGAACGCAACGCCAACGAGACCAAGGAAACAGATTCCGAGCCGGGGAAACCAGCGTTGCTCAGCCACAAGCACAGCACAGATCGCAGCGACCACCACCAAAGCTTGAAGAAGGCGGTATGGCCCGCCACGTGAGGCAATAGCGACGAGGACGGGAATCAACCCTGAGAGAACCACGGCGAAGGGCGTCACTTGCAGTTCCGTTCGCCGCGCTTGTGGCGCTCCGGAATGATGGGGCCACCGGTGACAAAGACCTTCAGTTTGACGCAGTTTCCTTCTTCGTAGTAGCGCCCCGCATAGGCATTGATCGCACCCGCCTGGGCAGCAATGGCCACTGCACAAACAGGTGCGGCCGGTCCGCTCAGAAAGAAGCAAGCGCTTGCGCCGGCACCTGTCAGCCACCAGAAATCTCGCGCATTGCGAGTTTGCGCCCTATCGAAGTAGAGCTTGCAGCTCACAATTCCGCAGTTTGTTTCGAACGCCGGGTCGGCAACAACCGGGTAGGTCGCGCCAATGTGGTCCACTGTTTGGATGAGCGTTGCACCCTCGAGGCGATAGCTGGTGGCGAGGTCAATTCCTCTGGCGTCGCGTGCCCATGGCGCGGGAACCGTAATCTGCGTGGTGCCGCTGATGTCATAGATCTCGACCGATCCATCGTCTTGAAGCGCGATCCCATAGCCCGGCGGGAGGCTTATCGGAAACTGGTACTCGGTGGGGGCGTTGGCCGCCTCGATGACCACTAGGGCGCGAATTCCTCCGTCGCGGAGCGCTTGGGCAGCGATGCTCGTTCCCGGCAGGGCATCGGTATAAACCGCAGTAGTGCTATCCACCGAGCGCGCATCGTCGGCAGCGTTGGCACCTGGCAAGTCGATCCCAATCTGTGCGCCTTCAGCGTTGGTGAGTGCGAGACCGTCGGTCGGATCAGATGGAATCTCAGCCGTGACCCCATTGTCGGTGGCGCTCAGGGTGTCTCCAACCGGATGAATGATGATCGCTTCCTCCTCACCAACAGGCGTCAACGCTTCAATTGCGATCGATGCAGCTGCCGACTGAGCATCATCCGACAACGGCGGCGACGCCGCAGCGCTGACCGAGCTCGCGCCGCTCGTGACGATCAGTGCGCACGCCAGCGACGCACTGAGAATGGTGGCAACGCCACGTTGAACCTACATCGAATATCTCCTTGGTCTGAGTGATATTGGTGTGGACCGGATGCGACCCGTCTCCGCCGAGAGACCCACGTTTGCAACGCTACACACAACTCTCGTGCAGCGTGCTCGCGGTTGAGTGCAGCGCAGTCAGCATCCACTGCAGTTCCTACCTGTGACCTCCGAGACCAGCGGTGCCACTAGCAATGTGTCGGCAACCTGCTGCCACTGTGCTCACGACACCACCATCTCGTCCACGAAGGCGGCTGGATACTGCACCTCGCACCCGACCGCGCACTCACCATCACCAAACCAGGCCACAACATCTCCGTACACCCACCACCCAACGCATGGGCCGCCTGACCGCAGGCGAGTACCGTCCGGGCATGGCCGATGATGTGACCCACTACGACGCGGTCGAGGCGTACTGCGGCCAGCTCAGCTACTTGCCCGGCGAGGGCGCCAGTCTGCACGTCTGGTGCGCCACCACTTCGTACGACGTCGAGGTGCGACGCTGGGGGGCACCTGGCGCAGCCGGCGAGCCGGTGTGGGCGCAGGCAGGGTTGGTGGGCACAGCGCATGAGACGCCCGAGGACGCTGACTCGAATGGGTGCGGATGGCCGGTGGCGCTGACGATTCCCGTGGGCGACACGTGGGCCAGCGGCATGTACCTCGTCACGCTGCACGCTCACGGGGCACCGCCCGACAGGGCTACCGGGTACGCCATGTTCGTCGTCCGCGCGAACAGCACCGCCCGCACCTCGGGCAACCCGCTGCTGGTCATCGCCACCAACACCTACAACGCCTACAACAACTGGGGCGGCCACAGCCTGTACACGGGAGGGCATCAGGTCAGCTTCGAGCGGCCGTTCGGGCGCGGCATGTTGCTGCGCGAGCGCACCGAGCGCGACGACCGCAAAAGTCGGCCGGCGCACCCGGGCGAACAGCCCGACGTCGACGGCGAGGTGTACCAGGCGTACCGCAAGGCCCACGGCTACCCGGGCTACATGAGCTCGGCGGGCTGGTTCACGTACGAGCGCCGCTTCGTGGAGTGGGCGCAAGCCAAGGGCATCGCGCTGGACTACGCCGTCTCCAGCGACCTCGAGCGCCACCCGTCAGTGGTCGACGGCTACCGGCTGGTGATCGGTGTCGGTCACGACGAGTACTGGTCGGCAGCGCAGCGCGACACGGTGGAGGCGCACGTCGCCGGTGGCGGCAACTACGCCAGCCTTTCCGGCAACACCATGTTCTGGCAGGTGCGGCTCACCGACGAGGGCCGCACGATGACGGCGCACAAGTACTCGGCGCACCGCAACGACCCCGTGCTGGGCACCGACCGTGAAGGTGAGATGACCGGCATGTGGTGCGACCCAGTGGTCGGGCGGCCGGAGTGGCGCTTCCTCGGTGCTGGCTCTGCGTACGGCCTGTACAGCCGGTTCGGGCAGGCCACGCCACGTGCCAGCGGCGGCTTCACCGTCTACCGCGACGATCACTGGCTGTTCGAGGGCACCGGGCTGCGCTACGGCGACCAACTGGGCTCGTCCCTGGGCGCGGTCGGGTATGAAACGGTCGGCGTGCGGCTGGGGTTCGACGAGTTCGGCCTGCCCGTCGCCACGCACCCCGACGCGGCACCGAACACCGAGGTGGTCGCCTTCGCACCTGCCTCCAGCCTGGGCGAGGGCGAGTACCCGGCATCCGTCGCGGCCAGCGCCGACCAGTGCGATCTGGAATTCGTCGCCGAGCGCCTGTACGGCGACATCAGCGCCGACTCGATCGCGAGAGTCCGGCACGGCAACGCCGTCATGCTGACCTGCAAGCCGGCGGGCGACAACGGCGGCACGGTGGCCACGATCGGCTCGACCGATTGGGTCTACGCACTCTCCGACCCTGCCGTCAGCCAAGTGACCACCAACGTCATCGCACGACTCAACGAGTAGCTACGCGGGCATCGTGTCACCGAAGTTGATCGCCATGTCGCGGGCCGTCAACATCGTGTCGCAATCCAACGGCACCGTCTTCTGGCGAGAGCTGATCTGACTGAGGGGCACGTACTTCACGGTCGGCGAGGCGAGCGCGACCATGACGCCGTCTTCACCCTCGTCCAACGCCCGCACCGCCGCCGCACCGAAGCGTAGGCCCAGCAGCCGGTCGAACGCCGTGGGGGTGCCGCCGCGTAGCAGGTGGCCCAGTACGACGGTGCGGGCTTCCTTACCGGTCAGCAACTCCAGTTCGGCGGCCACCTTCTCGCCGACGCCACCCAGTCGCTCGGCCTGGCCGACCGCCTTACCCATCACCGAAGCGCTACCGCCCATCGGACGGGCGCCCTCGGCGACGATCACGATCGAGAACTTCGCACCTCGCTCCTCGCGCTCGCGGATGGTGTCGGCCACCGGCGCCAGGTCAAACGGAATCTCCGGAATCAGAATCGCGTGCGCGCCACAGGCAACACCGGCGTTGAGCGCAATCCAGCCTGCGTAGCGACCCATCACCTCCACGACGATCACTCGCCCATGAGAGGCCGCAGTCGAGAACAGGCGGTCGATGCACTCCGAGGCGAAGCTGACGGCGGTGTCGAAGCCGAAGGTCGCGTCGGTGCCTTCCAGATCGTTGTCAATCGTCTTGGGCACACCGATCACCCGCAACCCTGCCTGATGGAGGTGATTGGCAATGGTCAACGAGCCGTCGCCGCCGATCGTGATCAGCGCGTCGATGCCCTGTTGCTCGAAAATGGCCAGCAACTCGGGTGTGCGATCGACCTCCACCCAGCTGCCATCCGGCTGTTGAATGGGATAGGCGGTCGGGTTGCCACGGTTGGTGGTACCGAGAATGGTGCCGCCGAGGTGCACGATGCCGCGCACGTCGTCGCGGCCGAGATTCATCAAGCCGCCCTTTGGGTACAGCTCGGGGCGAAAGAGGCCGTTGAAGCCGTCACGGATGCCGACGACTTCCCACCCGCGGTTGAGCGAGGCCAGCGTCGCTGCTCGGATCACAGCGTTCAGGCCGGGTGCATCGCCACCACCCGTGGAGAGGGCGATACGGCGAATCGGAGACGTCATGCCAGCGACCCTAATTGCAAGCTGCCGGTACTCGGCCCGATTCGAAGCAGTTCACGCCGTGATCGCGGTGGGCCCACTGATGAGGCAGAACTCATTGCCCTCTGGATCAACCATCACCTGGAAGCCGCCCAAGTCGTCATAGACGACCTCCCCCACCCTGGTGCCCCCTGCTGCGATCGTCGCGATCGCAGCCTCCTCCAGGTTGCCGACGTCCACATCGAGGTGCACCCGATTCTTCACCGACTTCACTTCGGGAACCAGTTGAAACGAGACGGTGATGCCAGTGGGCGGTTCGAGCGCGACCCACTCGTGGCTCTGGCGCACGATGTAGCCACCGAGCACGCGTTGCCAGAACTCGGCCAGCAGCACCGGGTCGTGACAGTCGATCACGACCTCGTCCAGACGACCGATCACTGACGCTCCCCCAGTGGCCTGTCCGCCCGCCCGAAGATGAAGAACGCATCGATGTACGGCGTCGGGTCGGCTGACCACGTGTACGCAGTGACCTCGGCGACCGTGCGTCGGCCGAGACGTGCACGGAACCATTCGAAGTCACTCGCTTCGAGCTCGACAGGCGGCAACCCGGCCTCAGCGACGGCCTCCGCAAAACCGTTTCGCATCGCCGGCGCGGCCCACGCCAGGAACTCCGCAGGTACGGCGACCGGCAGGCCCAACGCTAGGCGTACGTCGGCCTCATGAGTGTGGATGTCCATCACCGCCGCTGAAGCAGCACTACCAGCGGGCGACGACAGGAAGCTCTCCATGAAGGGGCCGGTCTGCTCCCACTCGGCGACCATCTCGGCAATGGTTCGGCCGGCGCCACGGGCGATCTGTGCAGCCGTCCACGCCTCACCCGGTGCGCCCTCCATGTTGCCGGTGCTGGCATCGTTGGCGATGCCCGACAGGTGCGCGATCACGCACTGGACGTTCCACTCCGGAGTGGCGGCGACGAGTAGCGCCGGGTCGACATCGTCACCTGCGACCAGCTGCGAGATTCGCTCGCGTGCTGTTCTGTATGCATCACCGAGATCAATTGTCATGCGGGGCAGCGTAGAACGGTGCCGTAGTCTTGGCTAGATGCCCGACGAAGTCTCGCCTTCACCAACGACTGCACCAACGACGGTGCCAGCGACGGCTTCAACGACGGTGCCAGCAACGGCTTCACAGCGGCCGCTCACCCGCGCGATCACGGCTGGGCGCGGTCACAGCGGGCGCTCGCTGGCACCTGCGCTGTGGGCCAGCAGCGTATGGGAATCCGACAACATGCACGATGCCCGTCGACGTGCCACCGGTGTGCGGTCAGAAGAGTTCTACGGACGCTATGCCAACCCGACCGTTGCCTCCTTCGAGGATGCGGTCGCTGCGCTCGAGGGCTCCGAGTCGTCGCTCGCCTTTGCGAGTGGCATGGGCGCCATCAGCACCGTCGTGCTCGCACTGTGCGGTCAAGGCAGCCACATCGTCGCCCAGCGCCAGCTGTACTCGGCCACGCTCGCGTTTCTGCAGGGGCCCTGTGCGCGTTTCGGCATCGAGGTCACGTTCGTCGATGGCACCGAGCCCGGTGCGTTTGGCGCAGCAGTGAAGCCCGGCCGCACGATGCTGGCCATCGCCGAAACCCCCTCGAACCCGCTGCTCGAGCTGGTCGACCTCGACGAGTTGGGCGCACTGCGCGGCCCGATCACGCTGGTCGACTCCACGTTCGCCACCCCGCTCGGCCAGCAACCGTTGGCGCACGGGGTGCACCTCTCGCTGCATTCCGCCACGAAGGGCATCGCCGGCCACAACGATGCCACGCTGGGCGTGGTCAGCGGCGAGCGCGATCTCCTCAACGAAATCTGGGCCTACAGCGTGCTGCACGGGGCCACGCCGTCGCCGTTCGATGCGCTGAATGCGCTGCGTGGCATCCGCACCCTCGGCGTTCGCATCAACCATCAGGCGGCCAGCGCGCTGCAACTCGCCGAAGAGCTGCAGCGCCACCCGGCAGTGGCCGCGGTGCACTATCCGGGCCTCCCCTCACACCCGCAGCACGACCTGGCCGAGCGGCAGATGCGACAGTTCGGCACGGTGCTGGCCATCGATCTCGCAGGCGGTATCACCGCTGCCGAGCACCTGCTCAGCAGGGTTGCTCTGGTCCGCGTCGCCACGTCGCTGGGCGGCCCGGAGACGCTGGTGTGCCACCCGCGCAGCACCACCCACGCCAGCCTCACCGACGAGGAGGCCGCCCAACAAGGCGTCTCGGGCGGCCTGCTGCGGTTGTCCGTCGGCCTCGAAGACCCGTCGGACGTGCTGGCCGATCTGCTCGCGGCACTGCCCGCCTGAGGGCTCAGTGATGACGCGAGTACTCCTGCTGCACGGCCTCGGCGGCACAGCTGCCACGATGCAACCGTTGGTGGCCGGCCTCGACGCACTTGGCTACCTCGCTCATGCTCCCACCCTGCCCGGTCACGGAACGGTGGCGGAAGCGTTGGAGACCGTGCGTTGGGCGAACTGGATGGCAGCCGCTCAGGAGTGGCCGGCCGACGTGATCGTCGGTCAGTCGCTGGGCGCCTCGCTCGCGCTGGCGATAGCGGCCGTCGGCGGCTGCCGAGCGGTGATCGCAATCAACCCGCCGGCGCCGGATCCCGACGCCGCAGACGGCCTGGAATGGCGCCAGACACGCGGCCACGACTGGCTCGACGGGCCACCGCTCGCCGACGGAGAGGTCGGGTACACACGCCTACCGATCACGGCGCTGCTGGCGATGACCAACGGCGTGCTCGGCACTGACTTCGGCGCGGTGATCTGCCCGGTGCTGCTCGTCACCAGCGCGCTCGATGATGTCGTCGACCCGGCCGGCGCAGGTGTCATGGCGACATTGGTCAGCGGCCCGGTCGTTCGGCTGTCGCTGACCAACAGCGGCCACGTCGCCACGCTCGGCCCCGACGTCGCGGCGCTGCTGACCGCCATCACCACCTTCATCGACGAGTACGCCGCGACCGTCTGAGTCCGATGCAGGTCTCGCCGCGGACCTACAGTTCGGAACATGCGAAACCGTTCACGGGTGGCCCTCGCCGCCTTGCTTCTCATCGCCGCGTGCAGCAACGACGGCTCATCGTCGTCGACCTCGGAGGCCACGGCCGACACGTCGACCGGCGCCACCGACCTGGCGACCACCACGACCGAGGCAGTGCCGGGATACTCAGCCGACATCACGCGCACCGAATTCGGCATACCGCACATCGTCGCCGACGACTGGGGCAGCCTCGGCTTCGGCCAGGGATACGCCTACTCGCAGGATCGTGCGTGCACACTGTTGGATCAGATCCTCAAGGTGCGCGGTGAGCGGGCGAAGTGGTTCGGACCCGGGGAGAACGACGCCAACATCGACTCCGACTTCGCGTATCGGCACCTGCACCTCTGGGACGACGCCGACGAGCGCTTCGGGGACCAGTCGGAACAGGTCAGCGAGATGGTCACCGGCTACGTCGCCGGCTTCAACGCCGCGCTCGCGGCGCAAGGCGCCCACGGCTGGTGTGCCGGCCAAGACTGGGTACTGCCGATCACGACCACCGATCTGTACGCCAACCTCAACGACATCACCCTCTACGCCAGCGCCGGCAACCTGATCGGCCCCATCGCCACCGCTCAGCCCCCCGACACAGCCGCCACTGACACAACCACCGACACGACGGCAGCAACGACGTCCGACACCACCGCTGCCACTGACTCGACCACGACGCTGGGCAGCAACGGCTGGTCCATCGCCAGCGCCGGCAGCGAGACCGGTGGCGGCATGTTGATCGCCAATCCGCACTTCCCGTGGGAGGGCGAGAAGCGCCTGTGGGAGAGCCAACTGACACTGACCACCGGCGAACTCAACGTCTATGGCGTTGGCCTGACCGGCGTACCTGGTGTGTTGATCGGCTTCAACGACGCCGTCGCGTGGACGCACACGGTCAGCGCTGGGTACCGCATGACGCTGTACCAACTGGCGCTCACCCCGGGCGACCCGACCAGCTTCACCTACGGCACCGCCGCCGAACTCGCCGCCGGCACCGCTGCCACCGAGCAGATGACCGCCGAGGAGGTCAGCGTGGACATCTTGCTCGCCGACGGCACCTACGACACGCAGACGCGCACCATGTACGCGAGCCATTACGGCCCGATGCTGAACCTGCCCTTCGGCTGGACCGACACGACGGCGTACACGATGCGCGACGCCAACATCGACAACACCGACATCCTCGATCAGTTCGTGGGGATGTACACGGCAACCAGCATGGACGAATTCATCGACGCCCACCGCACCGCCAACGGCATCCCGTGGGTCAACACGATTGCCACCTCCGCGGACGGCCGCGCCTGGTACGCGGATACAGCGGCAACACCGAACCTCTCGCCCGAGGCCATCACCGCGTGGCAGACCGAGGTGTTCGTCGGCGGCCTCGCCAAGACGGTGCTCGACAACGGCGCCATCCTGCTCGACGGCAACGATTCGATGAACGAGTGGGTCGATGACCCGACGGCGACGCGCCCCGGTATCTTGCCGTTCGATCAGCAGCCGCAGTTGGAACGCGACGACTACGTGTTCAACTCCAACGACTCGCATTGGCTGGCCAACCCAGCCGAGCTACTCACCGGCTACTCCCCACTCACCGGCCCCGAGGGAGTGCCACAGTCCAGCCGCACGCGCGAAAATGCCTTCCTGCTGGCCGATCCGTCGCTGCGCGGCGACGACGGCAAATTCAACCTGGAGGAGCTGCAGGCTGCCTGGTTCAGCAACCGGGGGCTTCACGCCGACCTGCTGCGCGATCAGGTGGTCAAGGCCTGCGACGAGCAGAAGGTGGTGTTGGTGGAGGGCTTGCCGTTCGACATCACGCCTGCGTGCGACACGCTGCGCATTTGGGACGGCCGCTTGAACAACGACTCCAAGGGCGCTGTGCTGTGGCGCGAGTTCCTGATCGGGTTCACCCAGCAAGACCGTAGCAACGCCGGCAATCTGTACTCGGTGCCGTTCGATCCGGCGGACCCGGTGGGTACACCCAACACGATCGCGAAGAACACCGTCACCATCAGCAACAACCTCGCAGCAGCAATGATGGCGCTGCGGTCCCAGGGCTGGGCGCTGGACATCGCATTGGGCGACGTGCAATACGACGGCCGTGCGATCGACGAACGCATCTCCATCCCCGGTGGCACCAACATGGAGGGCGCCATCTCCATCGTCGATTGCTGCAGCGGCGCCAACACGCTCGCACCCAGAGGCGACCCCGGCGACAACATCGACGGTCGCTACTTCACCAGCAATGGCTACCCGGTGACGTTCGGCAACAGCTTCGTGATGGCCATGGAGTTCAGCGCCGACGGACCGCGAGCGCGAGCAATCCTGACCTACGGCCAACCGGACGATCCGGCCGACCCCAACTTCACCGCCCAGACCAAGGTCTACGCCGGCAAGAGCCTGCGTGACGTGCTGTTCACTCCCGACGAAGTCGCCGCAGGAGCGGTGGGCGAGACCCTCACCGTGTCAGGGGAACGTGGTTGACCTGGCAGTCCTTGGCGCTGCCTCGACCGCGACAACCCAGTAGGTGTGCGTAACCCACCACCGTCTCGTTCAACGCCACAGCACCCACCACACCCGCAGCCGGCACGCCACCACGACCAGCCAACAACACCGTCGTCACCGACAACGCACCAACCGGCCCACCACCCTGCGACACACCATCAACAGTCGACCCACCAACACGCGTATCCAACACACGCGCCGGATTCAACCCCGTGAAACGTCACCGCAAACGGAGGACCAGCAACAACCGGCCCCGTCTCGACAACCGACCCGCCAACAACGACACGACCGAAACGCAGCAAACCGGAAACATCCGCATCGGGCGAAGATGGCGCAATTCGAAAACCGTGCTTCCCAACTCAGTGGTAGAAGGGATTCTCGCCGGACGTGTGGTCCGTGAGATCGCGCACCCGCTCGATCGCGGGCAACGCCTCGACGATCATCGTCTGCACGCCTTCCAGCATCGTCATCCGGCTCATCGAACAGCCGTGACACCCGCCGCCCATGGTGAGATACGCAGTGCCTTCGTTGTCGTGGCCGACGTAGGTGACGAACCCACCATGCGCCGCCAGCGCCGGGTTGACCTCGGCGGTGACGATGGCTTCCACCTCCGCGCTGAGCGCATCGTCGGCGACAAGACCTTCGATGACCGGTGCTTGCGGCTTGTTGGGGTTACGAATGATGAGGCCGGCCGACGACGAGTGGTCGAGCGTGCCACCCTCCAGCAACTCGCGACTCTCGGCGGGGATGATGACCTTCAGCGTGGTGGCCACACCTGCATCATCGGTGCCTGTGTGCGTGCGCACCTCATCAGTGAACGCAGCCTTGGTGACCACGTCGAAGCTGAGGTCGTACTTGAAGTCCTCGCCCGGGGCGCTGATGATCTCCAGGCGCAGGCCGAGGCGATCGGCGTCGGGCTCGGTGTCGCGCAGTGCCGCCAACTCGACCAGCGCAGTCGGCGTGATCGTGATGATCGAGCTGGTGACTTCAGTAGCGAGGGGGCTAACGGCAAGAGGGCTCACCGCACCAACGCTATCTGCCTGCCAGGCCGATGATCTCGCGCCGGAAGGGAGTCGCCCCCACCGCAAGGTCGGGCGCGTGCAGCGATTCTGCGTACAGACGTCCGCTGTGGACCGCCTCCGCGATCGTGCCCGGGTTGTAGGCGTCACCGATGGCCTGAACGTACTGAAGGCCAAGGGATTGCAGCTGGCCGACGAGCGGTGCGTGCGGCTCGCGAAACGTGACCGAGACGACGGCGTCGCAGGCCAACGAGTGCTCACGACCGGTGTACGTGCACGCAAGGCGAGCGACGTCACCCTCGTGCCCCAGCACCGCCGTGTCGGTGAGGATCGCGACGCCGGCGGCAACCAACCGACGGTGAATCTTGTGCTGCTCCATCGTGTTCACCGTCCAGGCTGACACCTTCGACTCCGGCGTCACGATCGTGACCTGGAACCCCTCACCGGCCAGTAGCTCGGCCAGCACTCCCCCGATGTAGAACAGCTCGTCGTCGTACACCACGACTCGATTGCCGGCCGGCCTCTGGCCCGCAAGCAGGTCGTCAGGGGTCATCGCGCCGCCGAACACGCCGCTGGCGTGAAAGCGTCCGACACCGTCAGCCCGCCAGGTCGCACCGGTTGCAACTGCGACATGCGTGAAGTCGTACTCGACAATCTCCTCGGCCGTCATCGGGCTCTCCAGGGTCACGAGCACCGTGTCCATCTTCTCCAGCTGCAGCACGCGGTGGTCGCGGACACGACCCCACTCGGCCAAGCCCGGGAGTGCGGCCTCCTGCACGACGCGGCCGCCGAGCGTGCGCGACGCCTCCGTCAACACGACTTCGTAGCCACGACGACCGAGCCACATCGCAGCCTCCAGGCCGGCAGGGCCGGCTCCGATGATCAGCACCTTCGTGTCGCCACCGTCGACCGGCTTGGGAGCAATTCGCTCCGGGTGCCATCCGCGGCGCCACTCCTCGCCCATCGACGAGTTCTGTGTACAGCGAATCGGCACGCTCATCCAGTCGCCGCTCACGCAGATGTTGCAGCCGATGCATTCCCGGATGTCCTCGGCGCGACCCTCTGCGATCTTGTTCGGCAGGAACGGGTCGGCGATCGACGGGCGGGCGGCACCGATGAAATCGGTGATGCCTTGATTGACCAGACGCACCATCGTGTCGGGCGACGTGTAGCGACCGACGATGACGACCGGCTTGGTGGTCAGCTGCTTGAAGCCGTGGACGAACGGCTCGCTGTACCCCTCCTGCTCGAAGCGCGATGTGCTGCTGTCGAAGTCCCACTCACCGACCATCAGGTCCCACAGGTCCGGCAGCTCACCGATCAGACCGAACACGTCCTCCATCTCCGACCGGCCGAGGCCCACCGCGCGACCCTGGCCGTCCACCCCCAGTAACTCGTCGACGATGATGCGACACGCGACTGCGGCGCGCCCGGCACACAGTTCCAATGTGTCGTCCAACACCTCGCGCAGCAGACGCACACGATTCTCCAGCGTGCCGCCGTACTCATCGGTCCGCGCATTGAACCGCGGTGACAGAAACTGCTGAAAGATGGTGAGGCCGTGCGCGGCATAGACGTACACCACGTCATAGCCGGCCTCCAGCGAGCGACGCACGGCCGCGCGGTGCCATTCGCGCAGGTTGGCGATGTCGGCCAACGTCATCTCCCGCCCCACCGATGGAGTGCCGGAGGTGACCGGCCGAACCGACGGGCCGATGGCGGGCACCCGCGAATACGTGTTCGGCGCATTCAGGCCGCTGTGGACCAGCTCGATGCCGGCGAGGCTTCCATGCGCGTGGACGCGCTCGACGGTCAGGCGGTGCGCAGGAATGTCCATGTCGTCCCACAGGCGCCCTTCGACTGCTCCATCGAGTGCCGAGGTGTGGTGGATCTCGACCTCCTCGGTGCACACGACCGCCCATCCGCCTTCGGCCTTCACGCCGCGCATTTCTGCCAGCGACGATGGGTGGCGGTGGCCCATCCCATTGCAGTGCGGCACCTGAAAGAAGCGGTTGCGAGCGATCACGGGACCGATGGGAACGGGCTCGAAGAGGACGTCGTAGCGAGGATCGCGCATTCCCACTCAATAGCACGCGGCGGTGTGCCATCGGGCAGGCGCCACTGTTTGGGTGCCCACGAGTGCCACAATCGACAGATGCGCCTTTCTCGCACCCTTCCATTCCTCGTCGCTGCCGCGGCGCTGGTCGCCGCCTGTAGTGACGGCGGCTCCGATGCCACCGCCACCACCCCGCCGGAGACCATCGAGCTCTCCACCCTGCCTGCGGCCACCACCACCGACCCGCCTGCGACCACGACCACCGAAGCTGCGACAACCACCACCGAAGCCCCAGCTCCCGTATTCCCACTGACTGGGCTACCGATCACCGGCGACAATCCGTTGATCGGTCTTCGCCCGATTGTCGTCGCCAAGGTCGGCAACTACGACTCTCATCCACAGTCCGGCGCCAACCTGGCCGACATGGTCTACGAAGAGATCATCAACGACAACGTCTCGCGGTTTGCGATGGTTTTCCAGAGCCAAGGTGCAGCCGAGGTCGGGCCGATTCGGTCGGGACGACTGCAGGACGTCGACCTGCTCGGTTCCCTCGGCAGCCCGATCCTGGCCTGGTCGGGTGGCAACGGCACCGTCACCAACGCGATCCGCAACAGCGACCTGGTCGACATGAGTCAGACCTACTGTGCCGGCGCGTGCTTCCGGGTCGGGTTCGACAAGGCCCCGTACAACCTCTACTTCAACATCGATCTGGCGTGGGAGCGCGCTCCCGCCGGCGCCGGCCTTCCCCCGGCGCAGTTCCAGTTCCGTGCTGCCGGGGCCAAGGCCGCAGGCACCCCGTCGATCGGCGTGACCCTGTCGATGGACAGCTACGGCATCGACTGGACGTGGAACGACATCTCCGGTCTCTACGAGCGAGGCCAGAACGGCCGGCCCGACGAGGAACGCAACGGCGATCTGGTCACCACCAACAACGTCGTGATCCTGGAGATGATCTACAACAAGGGAATCTCGGGAAGCCCCGACGCTCAAAGCATCGGCAACGGGCGGGCATGGGTGTTCAGCGACGGCCAGATGGTGCAGGGCACCTGGAGCCGCGCCGATCGTTTGCAGCCCTTCACTCTCCTCGCCGATGACGGCAGCCCGATTCTGCTGACCCCCGGGCGCACCTTCGTGGAACTACCCCGCACCACCGGCAACGTCACCCCCAAGTGACGCAGTAGCGCTCCTAGCGGTTACTGCCGCCGTCCACCTCGATGCGTTGACCAGTGACATAGCCCGACCCTTCGCTGCACAACCACAGCACCACATTGGCAACGTCGGATGGTTGGCAGACACGTCCGAACGGCGACGCCGCGTCCATCGAACGCAAGTCCTCCATCGTGCGATTCCCGGTGAACGCTCGAGCCAAACGCAGACCCATGTCGGTTTCCACCAGCCCAGGTGCAACCACGTTGACGTGGATGCCGTACGGGCGCTCTTCTTTCGCAAGCGTCGATGCAAGGGCTTCCATGGCTGCCTTCCCCATGTTGTACGGAGCCCCGTTGGCCGAGTGATGGTTGGTGGCCACCGACGAGATCATCACGATGTCCGCGCGGCCACGAGTACGCATGGACGGCAGCGCTTCGCGGGCAAGGTGATGCGGGCCGAACGCGTGGGTGGTGACAACACGAATCATCTCCTGCGGCTCCGTGTCGGCCACCGCACGGCCACGAGAGGCAATGCCGGCGTTGCAGACCAGGATGTCGATGCCGCCGAAGTCCGCCACCACCGCGGCGACGAGCGCAGCGCAATCAGCTGCGTCATCCACCGAGCCGACGTAGGCGCGAGCGCTGCCGCCGGCGGCTTCGATGGCGGCCACGGTCGCAGACGCTGCATCGGCGTCCTTGCGGTAGTTCACGGCCACCGTTGCGCCGTTCGCAGCCAGCAGCTCACTGATACCACGCCCGATTCCACGTCCACCACCGGTGACGATGGCGACGCGACCGGCGAGTTCGTTGTTGTTCAGCATCGTTCAAGTCTCCCGCGCCGGGCCGCTGTGGCCGTGGTCGGAGCAGCGCGACTCCACGATCGGCACATGTTCCTTCGCACGAGCTGACGTAAACCCGCGTCACGCGGGATGGGTCGAGCAGGTTGTCGGTGATGGAGAGGTAGTAGCAGGCTCGCTGCACCCGCGTCGGTAGGGTTGCCGCCGTGCAAGACGGAAGCCGCAAGGCCATCATCGCTGCGTTCTTCGCCAACCTCGGTATCGCCATCGCGAAGTTCGTCGGTTTCATTCTCACCGGGTCGGCCGGCCTGTTGGCAGAGGCAGGGCACAGCGTTGCCGACACCGGCAACCAGGGTCTGCTCATGTTCGGCTCCAAGCGCGGCAAACGCCCCGCCGACCACGCGCACCCATTCGGGTACGGGCCCGAGCGCTACTTCTGGTCGTTCGTCGTCGCCCTCGTCTTGTTCAGCATGGGCGGGCTGTTCGCCCTCTACGAAGGCATCCAGAAGCTCGGCAACCCGCACGAGATCGAGAATGCGGTCATTGCGTACGTGATTCTCGGCATCTCCATCGCGCTCGAATCCTTCTCGCTGACCACGGCAGTTCGCGAGGCCAACCACGTTCGCAACGGCCGCTCGTGGTGGAACTTCATCCGCACCTCCAAGGCTCCGGAGTTACCGGTGGTACTGCTCGAGGACGTCGGTGCCGAGATCGGCCTGCTGTTCGCACTCGGTGGTCTGACGATGGCCGAGATCACCGGTGACGCCCGCTGGGATGCGGTCGGCTCGATTGCAATCGGTTTGCTGTTGGTCGCGATCGCGATCATCCTCGCAAGGGAAATGAAGGGCCTACTCATCGGCGAGGCTGCATCCGACGAAAACCTCGAGGCCATCAATGCCGCATTGTCCGGTGCCGCCAAGGTGAACGGCATCATCCACATGCGCACCATGCACCTCGGCCCCGACAATCTGCTCGTTGCCGCCAAGCTGGACTTCTCCCCCACCCTCACGGTGGTCGAGCTCGCCCTTGCGATCGACGGAGCAGAGGCGGCCTTGCGGGCGGCAGTGCCCCTCGCGACCACTGTCTACATCGAGCCCGACATCCGGCATCAGGCCGAAGATCAGCCGCCAGAGTGAGCGAGGAATCCGGCCTTCTCGTCGACGGCTCGCAGCCTGCGCAGCGACGATTCCGCAAGCCGGAAGGCCGTGCACTCGGGCTGACCGCGCTCGTTGCTGTGATTCTGTTGTTCAGCGCCGGCTCGACCTTGGTCAAGCTGGCCGAGACACCAGGCGTTGCGGTTGCGTTCTGGCGGATGATCCTGTGTTCGTTCATCTGGATCGGCATCCTGCGGGTGACCGAGCAGCGCTGGCTGAGCTGGGCCGACATCCGCCCTGCACTGATTCCGGGCGTCGCCTTCGGTCTCAACATCACCTTCTTCTTCACCGGCGTCACCAAGACCACGGTCGCCTCCGCCGAGTTCACCGGCGCGTTGACCCCGCTACTGGTGGTGCCGCTAGGTGCGTGGCTGTTCCACGAGCGCCTTCGCATCGGCGACTTGGCCTTCGGGCTGATCTCGCTCTGCGGGCTCGCGCTCGTGCTCTTCTTCGCCCCTGCCAATGGTGAGTTCCGGTGGGTGGGAGTCGCCTGGATTGCCGGCGCGTTGTGTCTCTGGTCGGTGTATCTGCTCACCAGCCGCCGGCTTCGGCAAGGGCGATCCGTTGCTGCCGTCATGGCCGCGATCACCCCGATCGCGGCGGTGGTCACGCTGCCATTGGGCCTGTTCATCTTTCCTGGCAGCCTCTCGCAGATCACATGGCGTTCGGTCGTGTTCATCGTCATCCTGGCAGTGCTCACCGGCACGGCTGCCCATGGGTTGATGGTGTTCGCGCAGAAGTCGGTCCCCGTCGGTGTCATCAGCATGCTGCAGGTCTCACAGCCGGCACTCGCCGTGATGTGGTCGGTCATCTTCCTGGGCAGCACGGTGCGGCCCATCCAGATCGGTGGCATGGCGTTGGTCATCATCGGTTTGGCGATGGTCACCATCCAGACACAGCGATCGCGCCTGTGACCTCGTCACGCCTCGCTGCGCTGACGGTTACACTCCTCCTCAACTGAATGGGGAGCTCGCGGATCGTGGGCTGAGAGGATGGCCGCCGCCATCGACCCGAGAACCTGATCTGGGTAATGCCAGCGGAGGGACGTGAATGGTGCAAGCAGTGGTGGTCATCGGTGGTGGTGCCCTTTCGGCGCGCGCTCTGGATGCCATTCGCGCCGACGCGGTCGTGATTGCTGCCGATAGCGGGCTGGACCATGCGGTCGCCGGTGGGCTGCGACCTGCTGTCCTGGTCGGCGATCTCGACAGCATCAGCGCATCGGGTCGCATGTGGGCCTACGCCCGCGGCGTGGAGATCCACGAACATCCGATGGACAAGGACGCCACGGACACCGAGATCGCCATCGCCCGCGCATTGGAGGTTCCCGACCTTCGCCAACTGCTGGTCGTCGGCGGCGTCGACGAGTCTGGCGAGCGCCGTCTGGACCATCAGCTGGCCACCATCCTCGCACTCGGGCATCGGTCACTGGCGGAGCTGGGAGCGGTTCGGGCCGTTCTGGGTGACACCCGGCTTTCGGTGCTGCACCCCGGTCGACACAGCGTGCTCGACGTGGAGCTGGGCCAGATGTTCTCACTACTTGCCCTTCACGGACCATGCAGTGGGGTGACGGTGACCGGTGCTCGGTGGCCCTTGGAAGACGGCATCTTCACCGGCACCGAGGCACGCGGCGTCAGCAACGAAGCAGGCGACAGAACCGAAGTGACTGTCACCACGGGTGTCCTGACGGTGGTGATCCCGTGAGGAAGGTACTACTCACCGGGTTGGCAGCGGGTCTGCTGCTCGTCGCCTGCGCGGATGACGGCGGCGGCACGGCAACGCCTGCTCCGGCGGCAGTCACCCTCGTCGCGTACGACTCGTTCCCCACCAAGGACACACCGATGAACGACGCGATCGCCGCCTTCACGGCGGACACTGGCATCGTCGTCAACATCGTCACGGCCGGAGATACGGGCACGATGGTCACCAAGGCCGTACTCACCGCCGGCAACCCGGAGGGCGACGTGATGTGGGGCGTCGACAACACGCTGCTCTCGGCCGCCACCGATGGCAATGTGTTCGAGGGCGAACCCAGCGAAGTCGACTTCGGCGATGTCTGTGTCAACTACGACATTGCCTGGTTCGCCGAACGCGGGGTCGAGCCGCCGACGACGATGGATGACCTGTTGCGGCCGCGGTACAAGGACCTTCTGGTGGTGCAGAACCCTGCCACCTCCTCACCTGGCCTTGCGTTCCTGATGGCGACCATTGCTCACACCGGCGAGGACGACTGGCAGCAGTTCTGGACCGACCTGCGCGCCAACGGCGTCGAGGTCGTCGATTCGTGGGACAGCGCGTACTACGAGCGTTTCAGCGGCGCCGCGGGCAGTGCCGGCGACAAGCCGTTGGTCGTCAGTTACGGCAGTAGCCCGCCCGCCGAAGTCGTGTTTGCCGACCCACCTCGCGACGACGCTCCGACCGGCGTCGTCGGGTCCACGTGCTTCCGCCAGATCGAGTACGTCGGTGTGCTGCGTGGCACGAAGCACCCGGACGAGGCCGCGCGACTGACGTCGTTCCTTCTGAGCGAGCCGTTCCAGAAGGAACTGCCGCTGACGCTGTTCGTCTACCCGGCCAATCCTTCGGTGGCGCTGCCCGAGGTGTTCACGAAGTTCGCTGTCGTGCCCACCAATCCGTTCACGTTCGATCCTGAGACCATCGCCGCCAATCGTCAACAGTGGCAGGACCAGTGGACCGAGATCGTGCTGCGTTGAACCGTCGGCCCTGGTGGCTGGTCCCCGCGCTCGCGGGCGCGCCAGTGGCCGGGCTCGCGTTGTTCTACCTTTTGCCCGTGGCCACGCTGCTCGCACGCGTCGTGCAGCCGGGTTCGGTGAGCGACGCACTCGGCACACCCGGGCTCCGCCGAGTGTTGTGGTTCACGTTGTGGCAGGCGCTGGTCAGTACAGCGCTGACGATGATGGTGGGCTTTGCGCCTGCCTACCTACTGGCTCGCTTTCGATTCCGCTTCCGCGGAGCGCTGCTGGCGATGGTGACCGTGCCGTTCATGCTGCCCACCGTCGTTGTCGGCGCTGCATTCCTCGCGCTGCTGCCCAACTCGTGGCACGGGTCCGCGCGCGCCGTGATCGTGGCGCATGTGTTCTTCAACATTGCGGTCGTCGTGCGGCTGGTCGGCGCGATGTGGGCGGTGTTGCCCACCGATCTCACGGCCGCTGCGCGAACGCTCGGCGCCAAGCCCTCGCAGGTGCTTCGTTTCATCGTGCTGCCGCTGCTGCGGCCAGCGCTGTACGCAGCGTCGACCGTGGTGTTTCTGTTCACCTTCACGTCGTTCGGCGCCGTCAAGCTGCTCGGTGGCGCCGCCAACCCGACGCTCGAGGTGGAGATCGCGCGACGCGCCACACAGTTGGGCGATGTCGATGGCGCGGCGATGCTCTCGCTCGTGCAGTTGCTGATCCTCGGAGTCGTGGTGTGGTGGTCGTCGCGGTGGCAGCGACGATCGTCGCTGCATCTCACCGGTGGCGGCACCGCCCGCGTGGCCCGGTCCCGTCACGAACGCCACTTCGTCGCGGTCGCCAGCGGGTTGACCGCAGCAATCATGGTTGTCCCGTTGGTCGTGTTGGTCTCGCGGTCGATCCGCCTGGGCGGCGCCTGGTCATTGAACGCATGGCGCACGCTGGGCACGAGCGAGGTTCGGCCTGGGGTCAGCCTGGGTATCGACCCACTGGCGTCGCTACTGACGTCGCTGAGGTTCGCTGTCGTCGCAGCGGCGATCAGCGTTGCCATCGGCGCGCTGGCGTCGTTGGCCATCAGCGCGGCGCGACGCCACGGCTCGCTGCTCGACGTTGGCCTGATGCTGCCGCTGGGGACGTCGGCGGTGACGATCGGCCTTGGCATGTTGATCACGTTCGACACCGCACCCTTCGACTGGCGCGCGAGCTGGTGGCTGATTCCGCTCGGCCATGCTCTGGTGGCGACGCCATTCGTGGTGCGCGCGGTGCTGCCGGTGCTGCGCTCGATTCCTGCAGACCAGCGCGCGGCTGCCGCAACGCTGGGTGCCTCGCCGTTGCGGGCATGGCTGGCGGTTGACGTTCGTCGGGTCGCGCGGCCGCTCGCTGCCAGCGCTGGCCTGGCCGCAGCCATCTCGCTCGGCGAGTTCGGCGCCACCACCTTCCTCACCCGTGCTGGTCGCGAGACCATGCCGATCACCATCGGCCGCCTCCTCGGCCGTGCAGGTGAGATACCCCGCGCACAGGGCTTCGCACTCGCCACCATCCTGCTCGTCACGTGCGGGCTCATCATCGGCAGTGTGTCTCGCGCTGTGCGAGCGGACGGAGGCGTGCATGCTCGCGGCGAATGACATCACCGTTCGTTTCGGTGAGCGCACGGTGCTGGATCGCGTTTCGCTCGAGGTTGCGAGCGGTGAAGTGGTTGCCCTGCTGGGGCCTTCAGGGGTTGGGAAGAGCACACTGCTGCGTGTCATCGCTGGCTTACTGCTCGCCGACGGCGGCACGGTGTCGCTGGACGGCCACGACGTCACGATGCTGCCGTCTCATCGGCGAAACATCGGGCTCGTGTTCCAGGACGAGCAGCTTTTCCCGCATCTGACGGTGGCGGAGAACGTCGGCTTCGGTCTTCGAATGCAGCACGTGGGCCGTACCGATGCCGCAGAACGCGTCCAAGAGTTGCTGCGGTTGGTCGGTCTTGAACCCTTGGCGAATCTCCACGTGACGAAACTGAGTGGGGGTGAGGCGAAGCGGGTGGCGTTGGCTCGATCGTTGGCACCGCGTCCAGCGGTACTGCTGCTCGACGAGCCGCTCACCGGGCTCGATCGCGAGCTGCACGACCGTCTGGCCGCGGAACTGGCGGTGCTACTACGCGCCACCTGCACGACTGCGCTGTTGGTCACTCACGACTTCGACGAAGCAACCACCATCGCCGACCGCATCGAACGGCTGTAGCTCGCTCGCCGGCTGTCGGTCTGGCAAGCTGACCGGCCATGACGATGACTACGCCAACGGCCACGACAGAGCCCATTCGGGTCGGCTTCCTCGGCGCCGGCCTGATCGCCACCTACCACTCGAAGAGCCTCAAGCACAGTGGTGCCAACGTCGTGCGCGCCGGCGTCTACGACCCCGACACGGACCGCGCAACGGCCTTCGCGGCTGCCAGCGGCCACACCGTCTACGAGAGTGACGGCGCAGTCATCGCCGACTGCGACGCCGTCTACATCTGCACGTGGACCAACGAACACCCCCGGCTGTTGGTGAAAGCGGTCGCAGCCGGACGGCACGTGTTCTGCGAGAAGCCGCTGGCGTTCACCACCGGCCAGGCGCTGCAGATGGCGCAGGCCGCGGAGGCTGCTGGTGTCACTCATCAGGTCGGCTTGGTGCTGCGCCGATCGCCTGCATACCTGTGGGCCAAGCACCTCATCGACGAACCGGCATCCGGTCGCGTGATGACCGTGGTGTTCCGCGACGATCAGTTCATCCCGATCCAGGGCCACTACGCCAGCACGTGGCGCGCCGACAAGGCGTTGGTCGGTGCGGGCACGTTGCTGGAACACAGCATCCACGATGTCGACATGCTGCGCTATCTGGTCGGCGAGGTGCGCCGCATCAGCGCCCACACCGAGAACTTCCACGGCTACGACGGCATCGAGGACGTGGCGACCTCATCGCTGAGGTTCAGCAACGGTGCCACCGGCACGCTGACCAGCGTGTGGCACGACAATCTCGCGCGGCCCAGCCTGCGTCGAGTGGAGATCTTCTGCGAGCGGCGCCACATCGTCATCGAAGGCGACGACTGGTTCGGCCCCATCAGCTGGACCGACGCTGACGGTACCAGCTGCTCGTTGAGCAACGACGAGCTCGTCGCTGCGGTCGCCCCGCTGCGCGACGGCAGCGACAACCCCGACGGCGAGTTCATCCGTGCCGTCCAGGAGGGGCGTGCGGCAACCCCGGATCTGTTCACCGCCGTGAAAGCGCACCGGATCGTGGACGCGATGTACGCCTCGGCCGCTGCCGACGGTGCCGCCATGGACATCCCCCGATGAGCGACGGGCGATAGGTGACGCGCGATGAGTGACGTCGAGATCGTCGAGCTGACTCCACAGGAGACCCACCCCCTGCGATTGGCGGTGCTGCGCGCCGACACACCCACGAAAGAGGTCGTTTTCCCGGAGGACACCTGGCCCGGCGCACTGCATCTCGGAGTGCGGCGCGACGGCGAACTGGTCGCCACCTCCAGCTGGATCCCGCGTGAACACGAGGGGCAGCCGGCAGTTCAGCTGCGGGGCATGGCCACTGCGCACGCAGTGCAGGGAACCGGCATCGGCGGGCTGCTCCTGGAGGCAGGCTGCGCCCGCTACCGGGCTGCGGGCAAGGCAACCGTATGGGCAAGGGCACGTGACGCCGCACTCGCGTTCTACCAGCGCAACGGCTTCGAAGTTGAAGGCGACGGCTTCATCGACAACGCCACCCAGCTCCCCCACCACCTGGTGGTCCGCCGCCTCTGATCGACAGCGAGTCTGCACGAGTTTTGCCGATTCGGGAGTCTCACCGTGCCCAGTACAGGTGAGATGCCAACTTCGCCCACCGCCACTCGCCTTCGCCAACGAGCCGTCGCGCTCGACACCGTCGCGTGGCGGTTGGGGCAGGTGTATGCGGTCGACCTGTACCGACTCGCCGGACCCGACACGTGGGTCGGGCCCTCCCCACAGGCGTGCGTGGACGACCTGCTCCAGCGACGCGCGGCGATCCTCCAACAGATCGATGTGCTGCGCGCCGAAAGCCGGCGCTTCACCCGCACTGCCGATGAGATGGACGCACGAGCGGCAGTGACTGCGGGAGTTCGCTGATGGCGCTCATGGCGTACCACCCGCAGAGCGTCGGCCGACTGCGCCGGGCGTTGGTCGAGGCCGCCGCCGACCTCCGTCGAGTCACGTGCGCCGACCCGGCAGCGGCCGATGCGATCCGGGTCGTAACAGCAGCGGTGACGCAACTCGAGACCACCTGGCTACCCCTGGTCGACCGACTCCTCGCCAGCGACCCGCTCTCGGGCGGTCAACGTCGCGCAGCGCAGATCGACGCCCTCGACCAATCGCTGGTTCGTGTGATGGCGGACGGCTATGGGTGGTCGGTGCAACGCGATCCGCTCTCGGACAACACGTCGATCGTCACGGTCGAAGAGGCGCGGGCCCTGGGAGCGGCACTCAATGGCATCGACCCGATGGCCTTGGCAGGCGATCCCGACCAACTGGCATGGCTCGCCCAGCAGTTGGCCGTCATCGGCCGCGACCCTGTGCTCAGCACACAGTTCCTCGCCAACTTCCACAACTGGGATGTGCTGCCCTTCGTGCTCGCCCACCGGCGCGCCGACTCGTACGGCAACGACTACGTCGGCGGCTCCTTCGCCCCTGACATCGATCCGGTGTTCGACGGGCTGATGTCGATCTGGCGGACCGCAGTTCCCGCCGCAACACTGAACGCCGGTGCCGCTTCCTCGATCACAGACCTCCTGCCACCGATGCGCGACCCTGACCCATACGTGCAGGCACTGCTACTGCGCTCGTTGCACCTCGACCCGATTGCCCTCGCCACCGTCGCCAACGATCTACTGCGCAGTTGGCTCGATGACAAGGAAACGCTCGGCGGCTCGCTGGATCTTGCCGTGGCCGTCGGCCCCAACACCGCCGACCTGCTGCTGGAGGACATTGCCGACAACGCGACGGCAAGCACCTACTTCCTGTCGCTGATCGTCGACCGCCCGGCGCTGCTGTTCCGAACACTCGACGACCCAGAGATCGGCTTTCAGCTGGCCCTTTCGGGCACCGGCCCAGCGCACACCTCGTCTGCAGCAGCGGAACGGGCGGTGCTGGCCATACTCGGCTACTTCCAGGTCGACCCGTATGCGACCGACCTCCAGACCGATGGGTACGCGGGCGACTACGGCCCCTTCCTGGGCCGGCTCGTGGCGCCATGGCTCTTGCAGTTCACCGGTGTCAAGGACGCGTGGACGACGGATGTCGCCACGAAGGTCCACCTGCTCGCCGTCGCGCTGAAGGACGAGCAAGCGCTACAGGCACTCGTCGCTGAGAGTACGCGCATCACGGACGGCTTCGCACACAGTGTCGGCACTGCCGAGAGCGACGCGGAGCTCCTCGCACTGTCGCGCAAGATCGGCGCGCTGGTCAGCCTGCTCGGCCAGCTGGTGGTCAACGAGCACATCCACGACGAGGCCGAACGCACTCACTTTCTCTGGGACCTCACCTGGACGATCCTCACTGCAGCGACCAACTTCGTGCCGGGCGGCGTGGTTGCCAACGTAGCCGCGGCGGCGACGGTCACCGTGCTGCAGGCCGAGCTCGCCCAGTACTTCGTCGCCAAGGATGCCGACGGCGTGCGCCACGACGGTGAGTTCGCAATGGACGTCGCGGTGACCCTCACCGCCGCGTACGCACTGAGCACACTTTTCGAGTCGTGGGTGCTGCACGGTCGGATCAACGAGGATGCACCTGCGCCGCCCCCGCCGTTGTCAGCCGATCACCGCAAGTGTCCGAGTGCGACCTATCGGGGCGCCGTCGAAGAGTGGGCAGCTCGGCTTCCGACCGAGCTCGAAGAAACCGCACTGGGCCTGGTCGAGAGTTTCATCGGTAGTGCGCAAGCCATCGAGCACTGCGCCGAGCTGTCGTTCTGAGCAGTCGTTCCGAGCTGTCGTTCTGAGCTGGAGACTCCGAGCTGTCGTTCTGAGCTGGAGACTCAGGGAATCGGCACGGTGGTCTTGAGCAGCACCGAGTCAGTGGCGGTGATCTGCACTACGACCTCGAAGGTCCAGTCACCCG
>Ga0105048_10003700_pt1 | contig 25028 bp, 20 predicted proteins | sample MAT05_FD_78382 | JGI IMG/M metagenome (GOLD analysis project Ga0105048, IMG submission 78382) | Freshwater microbial communities from Lake Fryxell liftoff mats and glacier meltwater in Antarctica - MAT-05 | ecosystem: Environmental > Aquatic > Freshwater > Ice > Liftoff microbial mat | place... | reverse complement strand
GGAGCGGCGGCTTCCATCTGTGGTGCGAGGTCGGACTCGAATGGAACGTCGCCCTCGAAGCCGGTGGCGTTGTGGTTGGCGAGAAGGTAAAGATCGTGCTGGAGATCGAAGCACTGAAGTCCTGAAAGCCGAATCCCGGAGCGAAAGTCCCGGAGGAAGAACGTGAGCAGCTATGTCAATCAAACGACTAAACCACGCAGTGCTGTACGTGCGCGACGCGAAAGCGTCGGCCGCGTTCTACACCCACGTGCTCGGCTTCACCGTTGAAGCCGACATGGGTGGGGGCAAGGCAATCTTCCTCCGGGCCGACGGCTCGGACAACGACCACGACCTCGGTCTGTTTTCGGTCGGCGAACGCGGCGCGCCCGCGCAGTCGATCGGGCTCTACCATCTTGCTTGGCAGGTGCACACGCTCGAGGAACTCGTCGCCCTGCGTGCCCGCTTGGTCGAGGCTGGCGCGCTGGTCGGCGAAAGCGACCACGGTGTCAGCAAGAGTTTGTACGCGAAAGATGTCGACGGAATCGAGTTCGAAATCATGTGGGCCGTGCCACGCGCCGACTGGCCGACGACTCCTGGCACCTGGCACCTCGACATGGACACTGCGCTCGCGCGCTGGCCGCAACTCGACACCGCCACTCCAGCTAACTGAGCGGTCTCATCTGCCAAGCACAGCGCGCAGCGCGATCTCGAGCGTTTCGTGTTGAAACGAGAAGCCGCTTGCCTGCAAGACACGCGGTACCGCACGTTGCCCACTCAACAGCAGCGCGTCGACCAACTCGCTGCCGAGCAGCAACTTTGGCGCGAACGAGGGGACGGGCAATAGCGATGGCCTATGCAAGACCTTGCCGAGTGTGCGAGCGAAATCGCTGCCTGTAACCGGCATTGGCCCGGTCAGGTTGACAGGGCCGCGGACGTCAGCGGTCAAGAGGTGACGAATCGCGCCGACCTCATCGGCCAGCGAGATCCAGCTTTGCCACTGGCGGCCGTTGCCGAAGCGTCCACCGAGGCCCAATTTGAACAGCGGCAGCATCTTGCTCAACGCCCCGCCATTGCCAGCCAACACGATGCCCGTCCGGAAATGCGCAACTCGTGTGCCAGCCGCTTCGGCTTCGGCAGTCGCGGCTTCCCATTGGACGCACACCTCGGCAAGGAAGTCGTGACCGGCCGGAGCCGTCTCGTCGAGTTCGCGATCACCGCTGTCTCCGTAGTAGCCGACTCCTGAGGCACTGAGCATTACCGTGGGGCCGCTCTTGCACTGGGCGATCGCCGTTGCCAGCAATTCGGTTGATTGAACTCGGCTGTCACGAATCTCGGCTTTGTATTCGTCGGTCCACCGATGGTCGCCGATGCCTGCGCCCGCCAGATGGACGACGGCCCCAGCCCCTTCCAATGCGCCTGCTGGTAGTGCACCTTGCTTCGGATCCCATTGGATCTCACCGTTGCCAGCGGGGCGCCGTACGAGTTTGACGACGTCGTGCCCGTCGGCGGTGAGTGAGGTACACAGAGCCGAGCCGATGAGGCCGCTGGCCCCAGAAACGATGATTCGCATGAGACTGAGCGTATGGCGGGTCGCCCCGCATGATGCATAGGCTCGCCAACATGTGCCGCCACGCAAGCAACCGCCGCCGACGCTGCCGCCGCTGCGCCGCATCAAGATCGCACGTCCTCCTGCTGTCGCGGCGAGCTAACCGCCCATGAAGACTCGGACGTTGTTGATCCTTGCTGTGACCTGCGGCCTTGCGATTCTGATTGCCGGTGGCCTGCAACTGCTGCGGCTTGCGAATCAGGACAAACCCGACCCGGCGCTCGAGCTCGAAGCGACGGCACAACTTGGCGACGCTGTGGTGACGGTGCACACCTTCGTGGTCACCACCGATGCGATCCTCGTGACCGTGACGCTGTCGGGCGTCGACGACCCCGATGGCGTCAACGGCTTCACGCTGATCGCGCCGGACGCAGCCATTTCGGCCGATCCTTCGTCGGCGGTGACCGAAGCGACCGATCTACCCGTTTGCGCAGGCTTCACCATCGAGCCGGTGGACTGCCTGCTGCGGTTCCCGGCGAGCGACCTCAAGGGCAGCGATCGGATGCTGTTGTTCCAGCGTGCCGGCGAGCGGGCGCGCTGGAGGTTGGCGTGATTTGCTGCGGTACCGTGAAGGTTCATTAGTCAGTCGCCAGTACTGAATTGGAGCCGGAATCGATGGAGCAGCAGCACTTCGACCTCGTCGTCATCGGCGGCGGCCCCGGGGGCTACGGCACTGCGTTGTACGCCACTTCGGCCGGGATGAACGTTGCGCTCGTCGAGAAAGACGTGCTGGGCGGCACTTGCCTCAACCGTGGTTGCATTCCGGCGAAGGCGTTCCTCGAAACCGCTGCCACGCAGCGCCACGTCAACCACGCGGCAGAGTTCGGAATCGAATCGAATCAGCCCGGTGCCACGTTCGCCGTCAACTTTTCGCTTGCGCAAGCGCGTAAACAAAAGGTCGTCGACGGCATCGTCAAGAGCCTCTCGGGCTTGCTGAAGTCGAAGAAGATCACCGTGCTTGATGGCGTCGGCAAGCTCGGCGCCAATCGCTCCGTCACCGTCACCCACTCCGATGGCACGAACAGCACGGTCACCGGCGACAACGTTGTGCTCGCCTCGGGAAGCGTGCCGCGCACGATTCCTGGTTTTGAGCCGTCAGGCCCGGTGATGACCAGCGACGAAGTGCTGATGCTCAACTTCTTGCCCGCGCGTGTTGCAGTGATTGGCGGCGGCGCGATTGGTTGTGAGTTCGCCAGTATGTTCGCCGACCTCGGTTCGAACGTCACGATTCTCGAAGGGATGTCGAAGGTCCTCCCTGGGCTCGACTCCGACGTTGCCAACATCGTCGTACGCAGCTTCAAGAAGCGCTCGATCGACATCAAGACCGACATCAAGATTCTTGGCCATACCCCTTCCACCGATGGCAAGACAACGACCGTGCACTACACGGCCGCTGGCGGTACCGACACGCAGAACCTGGAAGTTGATGCTGTCGTCGTCAGCATCGGTCGTCGTCCGTACGCCGATCTGCTCGGGGTGGAAGGCACCGCGGTCAAGGTGAGCGAGCGCGGCTTCGTCGAAGTCGACGAGTTCTGTCGCACTGACGAGCCAGGTGTGTACGCGGTTGGCGACCTGATCAACACCCCGGCGCTCGCACATGTCGGCTACGCGGAGGCGATTCTCGTCACCAAGCACATTCGCAACGAGAAGCCAACGCCGATTTCTTACGACCGCGTGCCCTGGGCCATCTATTGCCATCCGGAAGTTGCCTATGTCGGACCCAGCGAAGAAGCCGCTGTCGCTGCCGGGCATAACGTCGTTACCGCTCAGCATCAGTTCCGCGCCAACAGTCGCGCACAGATTCTCGGCGAGCTCGACGGTTTGGTGAAGGTAATCGCCAAGAAGAACGACGATGGCACCGCTGGGCAAGTCCTCGGCGTGCACATGGTTGGGCCGTGGGTGACCGAGCAATTGAGTGGCGGTTACCTCGCAGTCAACTGGGAAGCAACGGTCGCGGAAGTGGCCGAGTACATCCAGCCGCACCCAAGCCTGACCGAACTCTTCGGCGAGACGATGCTGTCGCTCACCGGTCGCAGCCTGAATTCATAAGGAGAAACGCACCATGGCCGACGTCATCCTGCCGCAACTCGGCGAGACAGTCACCGAAGGAACAATCACGCGCTGGTTTAAGAAGGTCGGCGACAAGATCAACGCCGATGAGCCGCTGTTCGAGATCAGCACCGACAAGGTCGACACCGAAGTGCCCTCACCCGTAACGGGCACAGTCACCGAGTTGCGCGTGAACGAAGGCGACACTGTCCCCGTCGGTGCCGTGATCGCAGTCGTAGAAGTTGATGCGGCCAACGCAGCGGCGCCTACCCCGGCGCCAGTCGCACCGGTAGCGCCGGTCGTTGAGGCTCAAGTTGCACCGGCAGTGCAAGTTGCACCGGCAGTGGAAGTTGCACCCGCGCCAGTAGCGGCCGCGCCGGTGTTGCCTCCGCTCGCTGCAGTCGTTGAAACTGCAGTCGTTGAAACTGCAGTCGTTGAAGCGGCAACTGTTCAGGACGCGGCCGTTCCAGATGCAGTCGCAGCCGAGGCACCAGCATCGACCGGCGATCATCGTCTGTTGTCGCCGGTCGTGCGCCGACTTATATCCGAGCACGCGATCAACCCCGACGACATCACCGGCACCGGCCCCGGTGGTCGCATTACTCGCGACGACGTGCTTGATTTCATCGATCGCAAGCAACTCGGCACCGGTACGGCTGCGCCAGCCGCTGCACCCGCAATGCCCGCACCAGTCGCAGCCGCTGCCGCGTCTGCCCCCGCCGCCGCCGCACCAGCACCAACCCCCGTTCCGGTTGTGCGCACCGGCGAGCGCGACACCACAGTCGCGCTCAGCAAGATCCGCAAGCTCACCGGCAGCCACATGGTGATGTCCAAGGGCGTCAGCCCGCACGCGTTCAGCGTTGTCGAGGTCGACTTTGCCAACGTCGACGTCACTCGCACCAGCGTGAAGACGGACTGGAAGGCCGCCGAAGGGTTCGGGCTCACTTATCTGCCGTTCATCACGCGCGCGGTCGTCGATGCGCTTGTCGAGTTCCCGCACCTCAACGCCAGTGTCGCCGACACCGATCTGGTGGTGCACAACTTCATCGACATCGGCATCGCCGTCGACCTCGACTATCAGGGTCTGCTCGTTCCGGTCGTGCGCTCGGCGGAGGGCAAGCGTCTGCGCGCCATTGCCCGCGAGATCAACGACCTTGCTGCGCGGACACGCACCCGCAAGTTGAGCCCCGACGAGATCACGGGCGGTACATTCACGATCAGCAACAACGGCTCGGCTGGCAGCGTCCTGACAATGCCAATCATCAATCAGCCGCAGGTCGCGATTCTGTCGACAGATGCAATCGTGCGCAAGCCGGTGGTCGCTCGCTTAAGCGATGGTGGCGAAGCCATCGTCATCCACCCCGTCGGCAACCTGGCGATGAGCTGGGATCACCGCGCGTTCGATGGCGCATACGCGGCTGGCTTCCTCGTGCGAGTGAAGGAACTGCTCGAAACCCGCGACTGGTCGCAGGAACTCTGAATCGGCGTGTCGCTGGCATGACCCTTCACGTTCGTTGGCTCGGTCGCGTGCCGTACCGCGAAGCGTTGGCCGTGCAACAGGCGATGTTCGCTAACGGCCGTACCGATCATTTGTTGCTGCTCGAGCATCCACACGTGTTCACCCATGGCCCGCGCGCCGACCTGGCGACCAACGTGCGCGTCGAGCCGGCATCGGTGAACGCCGAGTTGGTGTCGGTGAAGCGCGGTGGCGACGTCACGTATCACGGCCCCGGCCAACTGGTCGGCTATCCGATCGTCAACGTGCCCAACGCACTGGGCGCCGCCGATCACGTGTGCACCATTCAACGCGTCCTGGTCGCCGCGCTGCAGGAACTCGGTCTTGATGACGTCGGGTGCTTGCCGGACTACCCAGGCGTTTGGGTGGGGGTCGGTGGTGGCAACCCGCGCAAGATCGCGGCGATAGGTGTGCGATTGGCGAACGGGCGCACGATGCACGGCTTCGCGCTCAACGTGAGCCCTGACATGCGCTACATGCGCGACTACATCGTGCCGTGCGGTATCGCGGACAAGCCGGTCACCTCGTTGGCTGAAGAGGGCATCGTTGTCGATATGCAACACGTCGTTGATGTCGTTGCCCGTCACGCTGGCGAAGCATGGGGCAGCCCGAACGAACGGAACCTTGAACGGAACCTTGAACGGAACCTTGAACGGCAAGACGTTGCGTGGAAGCACCGGCCGGAAGACTTGGCACCGTTCTCGCGCGGTGAAGCAACCGTCAGCAGCAGAGCGACCGCACGTTTGCAGCAAGCCGGCGTCAGCGAAGGTCTTTCGATCGCGACGCGCAAGCCCGATTGGCTGCGGCCGAAGGTGAAGATAGGCAGCGAGGTACTGCAACTTCAGCGGACTGTGCGCGAGCACGGATTGGTCACCGTCTGCGAAGAGGCCGGTTGCCCGAACCTCAGCGACTGCTGGGCCGACGGCACCGCGACGTTCATGGTGTTGGGCGATCGCTGCACGCGGGCATGTGGCTTCTGTCTTGTCGACACCAGCAAGCCACTAGCGCCCGCGGCCGATGAGCCAACACGCGTTGCGGCCGCGATCAACGAAATGGCGTTAGATCACGCAGTGTTGACAATGGTTGCGCGCGACGACCTCGCCGATGGCGGGTTCGCTCACGTCGCTGCGTGCGTGCGCGCAATTCGTGCGGCGAGTCCGCGCACCGTCGTCGAGACGTTGGTCAGCGATGCGCGCGGCGACGATGCCGCGTTGCACTTGCTCTTCGACGATCCCGCCAGTCGACCCGATGTGTTCAACCACAACGTTGAGACCGTTGCGCGACTACAGCGCGCGGTGCGGCCCAGTGCTGGCTACGCGCGCAGCCTCTCTGTGTTGGCGCGTGCGAAACTCGCGGGCATGGTGGTCAAGACCGGATTCATGCTCGGCCTCGGCGAGACCGACGCAGAGGTGGCGGGCCTGCTCGTCGACCTCGCTGCGCTCGGAGTTGACATCGTCACCATCGGCCAGTACCTGCGTCCGACAGACAGCCATTTGCCGGTGGCGCGGTGGGCCGAGCCGACCGAGTTCGTCGGTTGGAAGGCGTTCGGCGAGGAACTGGGCATCGGTCACGTTGAAGCCAGCCCGCTGACGCGCAGCAGTTACCACGCAAAACAGGCCGCCGCTCAGGTGCTAGACGTTCAGGTGCTCGACGTTCAGGTGATGGGAACTACTGCGACCGGGTCGTACGTCTAACCGCCGTGCGTATCGCCGACACCGACCCCGACGAACTCGAAGACGACCTCGACGACGACGGTCGACCGCGTAAGGGGCCAGGTTCGCGTCGGCGCAAGTGGGCGGTGCTCGCTGGCGCGGCGGTCGCAATCGCGGGTGGTATCACCGGTGTGGTCGCGCTTTTCGGCGGCGACGATCCGGCCGCCGCCCCTGCGACATCCACCACAGCAGCCGCTGCGGACGTGATCATCGGTCCAGACGTAGCGCCGATCGACGTCGGTCCCGACCCAAACGGCTTCCCCGACTACGGCAGTGACTACATGGGACCGCAACTCGAGACGCTGTTCCAGAGGACTACCGACACCGGAATTCAGCTGACATTGCAGAACAGCGGCGATTGGCAGAACTTTGGTTTCGCGCAAGGCGGCGGTGTCGTCGAAGCCACCGCCGTTGCGATTGATGATTCGGGTGCAGCCATCCCGGTTCCCGTTCCACCACCGGGAACATCGACCGGTACCGACCAAGGCTGGGTGCCGCCCGCGTGGTGCAACCCGATCGGCGGTTTCCGGCTGTCGATGCTGTACAAGGAAGCGGTCGGTATCGCGAACGGAAGTCGCTACAGCGAACCGCGCGAAGGGCTCGCCGCCACGCTGTTCACTAGTGGCTACGCCGAGGGTGTTCCGTTCCGGGCGCTGGCACTCAACGTTGCCGACGATGTGATCAGTGCCACCGCAACTTGGGACGACGATGCTTCCGACACGGCGACGCCTTCGGACGGTTGGGTAGTGCTGGCGACGCCCGGTGTGGCGAGCGGCAAGTTTGAACTCGTGCTGCAAACCGAGGCTGGCGAGCGCACTATCTCGTGGGACGAGATACCGCAAGATGGTGATATCGAGTGGCAGAAGGATTGCACGCCGCCACCACCGGAACTTCCGCCCGCGGGCGAGCAACCTGACGATGCGCAGGGGGCGGAGGCACAGATCCGCGCCAACTTCGAGGCGCTGTTCGCGAACGACGTGCCGTTCGAGGACAAGGGTGACCAACTGCTCGATGACACTACGGGCGTTCAGGATGCGATCGAAGCGATGCAGGCCGGCGGTTTCGGCGACGCCGCGCAGACCTCGAACCACACGATGATCGATCTCGTGTTTGTGTCGCCCGACGAGGCGTGGTTTAGGTACGACCTCGAAACGCAGTTCGGCCTCTTCAACCGCTTCGGAATTTCCTACCTGATCGATGGCGAGTGGAGAATCGCGCGAGCGGTGATTTGTCAGGACCTTGCGCTCACTGGCATCTCGTGCAATCCGCCGGTAAACGACATCTATCCTTTCGTCGGCTAGCTCGTTGCGTTACGCGCGTGGTCGTTCGTTCCCCGGATCGAAGAGTGGCTCGCTGCCGACTGTTGCTGCGACCACCTCACCGAAGATCTTGATGTACACCTTCGCGCCTGGTTCTTCGAACTGTGGGCGGACGTAGCCCAAAGCGACGCTCTTGTTGAGCGTGAAACTCCATCCACCCGATGTTGCAAGTCCGATGTTGTTCGCGTTGTCGCCGGCGCCGTCGAAGATCGACGAGCAGAATGGAGCGTCGGCATCACCGGGCTGGTCGAGCGTCATCGACACAAATCGCCATGCCGGGCCCTGCTTCCACTCGGCAACTAGTGGTTCCTTGCCAACAAAGTCCGGCTTGCTGAGGTCGACGAAGCGGTCGAGCGATGCATCGAACGGGGAGTAGCCAATCTCGATGTCGCCCTTCCAGCCCCGGTAGCCCTTGTCGAGACGCAGGCTGTCGACGGCGTAGATGCCGAAATCGCGAATGCCGTATTGCTCGCCCGCGGCCCAGATCGATGTGTACAGCGCAACGAGCTGGTCGTTGGCGGCGTGTAGTTCCCAGCCGAGCTCGCCGACGTAGTTCACCCGCAACGCGCGCACCGGGCCAACAGCGGTGTCGATGTCGCGCACCGAGAGCCAAGGGAACGAATCATTGTCGAGCGGTGAGGTCGTGACTTGTGCCAGCACGTCGCGCGAGCGCGGGCCGACGACGATCAGTGACCCGTAGTCGGCCGTGACATTGGTCAGCGTCACCGAACCATCAGCAGGCAACGCTGCCTCCAACACGTCGAGATCGTGCCACTCGGCGCTCGCTGCGCCGACCGCGTAGAAATGCTGGTCGGCAATCTTGCTGAGCGTGAACTCGCTCAGCATCTTGCCGTCGGGCAGCAGCGCATAGCAGAGCGTGACCCGGCCCGTCTTGGGCAACTTGGTGCAGAGCAAGTGGTCGAGGTATGCCTCGGCGCCGGTGCCTTTGATCTCAATCTTGGTGAAGCCAGGCAGGTCGAGGACTGCAACTCCGTTGCGCGCAGCAGCGCACTCTTGTGCAACCTGCTCGCGCCAGCCATTGCGGCGAAAGAACGACAATGAATGATCGGTGACCGCCTTGGATGTGCCGACGTTCGTGTCGAACCACGTCGGGCGTTCCCACCCGCCGCGAGCGCCGAAGTACGCGCCCTTCGCCTTCAGCGTCTCGTAGAGCGGTGAGGTGTATGAGGGGCGGCCGGCTGGGCGTTCTTCGAACGGGAAGCCCATCGCATACTCGTTCTGGTATACCTCGATCGCCTTGTCGATCGTGTACTGCGTGGTTGCGTAGTACTTGTAGCGACGACGATCGATCGACCAGATATCGATCGCCGGGCGACCTTCGAGAATCCACTCGGCGATGGCCTTGCCCGCACCACCACCCTGCGCGATGCCGAAGCTGAACGTGTTGCAGTGGAAGAAGTTGCGCAAGCCGCGCTCGGGGCCGAGGTAGGGGTTGCCGTCGGGGGCGTAGGGGATCGGGCCGTTGACGACACGAGCGATGCCCGCCTCGCCGAGTACGGGCACGCGCTCGCCGGCATCGAGGATCTGCGGCTCGAGGCGGTCGAGATCTTCGCTCCACAGCTGGTTAGCGAATTGATCGGGGATGCGGTCTTGCCACATCGCAGTGGCCTTCCACTCGTACGGCCCAAGGATGAAGCTGTTGCGTTCCTGGCGCAGGTAGTAACTGGTATCGGGATCGCGCAGCAGCGGCAATGGGGTCTCGCGGGCCGCGAGTTCAGCAATTTCGTCGGTGACGTAGTACTGGTGCGACATGTGTGCAATTGGCAGGTGGCGACCGATCAGGCTCATCACCTCGCCGGCGCGATAGCCGGCGGCGTTGACGACGACTTCGCATTCGACGGTGTTCTCGTCGCCGTCAGCGGTGCGTGAGGTGACCGTCCACGAGTGGTTTGCGTGTTGCACAAGGCCGACGACACGTTCGAAGCGACGGACGCGCGCGCCCATCGCGCGCGCGGCGCGCGCCATCGCCTGTGTGACTTGCGAGGGGTCGATGTCGCCGTCGAGCGGATCCCACAGCGCGCCGACGAGGTCGTGCGTCTTCACCAGCGGGTAGCGCTCGACCAGTTGGGCAGGAGTCAACATGTCGTAGCCCATGCCCTGTGCGTTAGCCATGCTGGTCACGTGGCGGAACTCAGCGAAGCGTTCGTCGCTATGAGCCAGTCGTACCGAGCCGGTGACGTGGTAGCTGATCGGCGAGTCGGGATCCTGCGCAAGCTCGCGATACAGCGCAGCCGTGTACGACTGCACCTTCATCACGCTCCAGCTCGTGCTGTATGTGGGCACATTGCCAGCGGCGTGCCAGGTCGAGCCTGACGTCAGCTCGTCGCGCTCAAGCAGCAGTGCGTCGGTGCACCCCATCTTCGCGAGGTGGTACAGCGCGCTGCAGCCAGCGATGCCGCCACCGATGATCACGATTCGTACTTGTTCATTCATGGCATGTGAAGATAGGCGAAATCACTATGACTGACCTTCCCAGCTCTGCTCGTGTCGTCATTGTCGGCGGTGGCATCGTCGGCTGCAGCATCGCCTATCACCTTGCGATGCGGGGGGTAAACGACGTCGTAGTGCTCGAACGCAAGCAATTGACGAGTGGCACCACGTGGCACGCCGCAGGTCTGGTCGGCCAGCTGCGGGCGACCCACAACCTGACGCGATTGGCGCAGTACACGACCAACCTGTTCGCAACGCTCGAGCAGGAGACCGGTCAGGCCACCGGATTCCAACAGTGTGGCTCGATTCTGGTGGCACCGAACAGCGAGCGCTTCGAGGAAATCACCCGTGGTGCGTCGATGGCCCGCGTGTTCGGTGTCGAGGTGAACATCATTGGTCCGTCGGAGATCAAGGCGTTGGTACCGCTGGCGCACGTCGACGACTTGGTCGGTGGCGTTCACCTGCCCGGTGATGGCGTCACCAACCCGATCGACACGACGCAAGCGTTGGCGAAGGGCGCGCGTGCTCGTGGCGCGCGCATCGTCGAAAACGTAAAGGTGTCGCGGATCATCGTCGAGAGCGGTCGCGCTGTAGGCGTCGAGTACGAAGTCAATGGCACGGTCGGCGAGATTCGTGCCGACGCAGTCGTCAACGCGGCTGGCATGTGGGGCCGCGAGTTGGGCGATCAGGTTGGCGCGGTCGTGCCGTTGCACGCCGCCGAGCACTTCTACATCGTCACCGAAGCAGTGCCGGGCATCTCGCCGACGATGCCCGTGTTGCGCGATCCGGAAGGGTGTGGCTACTTCAAGTCAGATGCGGGCAAGCTGCTGATTGGCTGGTTCGAGCCAGTGGCGAAGCCGTGGGGAATGACGCGGCAGGGCGGCGCGAGTGGCATCCCGGAGGACTTTGCCTTCGGCACGTTGCCGGAAGACTTCGAGCACATCGCGCCATTGGTGGAAGCGGCGACACATCGCATGCCGATTCTCGGCGAGACCGGCATTCGCCTGTTCTTCAACGGCCCGGAATCGTTCACTCCCGACGATCGGTACTTGCTTGGCGAGTCGCCTGACGTGAAGAGCCTGTTCATGGCCTGCGGCTTCAACTCGATTGGCATCCAATCGTCGGGCGGCGCTGGCAAGGTGCTGGCTGATTGGATCATTGACGGCCATCCGCCGATGGATCTGTGGGATGTCGACATTCGGCGTGTGATGCCGTTTCAACGCAACGCGAGTTATCTGCACGATCGCACCGTCGAGGCGTTGGGCCTGTTGTACGCGATGCACTGGCCGTTTCGCCAACCCGAAACGGCGCGTGGTGTGCGGCGATCGACACTGCACGATCGGTTGGCAGCGAAGGGTGCGTGCTTCGGCGAGACCGCCGGGTGGGAACGCACCAACTGGTTCGCGCCCGCGGGCGTTGCTGCCGAGTACGAGTACACCTACGGACGCCAGAACTGGTTTCCATACTCGGCCGAGGAGCACCACGCCGTGCGCAACGCGGTCGGAGTCTTCGATCAGTCGTCGTTTGGCAAGTTCTCGGTTGAGGGCCACGATGCCGAAGCCGTGCTCAACCAGATCTGCGCCAACGACGTTGCGGTACCGGTCGGCAAGATCATCTACACGCAATGGCTCAACGAACGCGGTGGCATCGAGGCCGACCTGACGCTGACGCGAGAAGCTGCCGACCGCTACCTCGTGGTGACCGCGGCCGCGACGCAAGTGCGTGACTTCGCTTATCTAAAGGCAAACATTCCGGCGAGTGCGCGCGTCGTCGCCACGGACGTGACGTCGGGGTATGCGGTGCTCAGCGTGATGGGTCCCAACTCGCGTGCGCTGTTGCAATCGCTGACGAGTCGCGCGCTTGCCGACGATCTGTCGAACGAGGCTTTCCCGTTCGGGACGTCGCGCGTCATCGACTTGGCGTACGCCCGTGTGCGCGCCAGTCGCGTGACGTACGTCGGCGAGTTGGGTTGGGAGTTGTACATGCCAACCGAGTTCGCAATGGGTGTGTTCGATGCGATCGTTGCGGCTGGCCCCGAGTTCGGGTTGCGGCACGCCGGATATCACGCGCTCAACTCGCTGCGCATGGAGAAGGGCTATCGCCATTGGGGTCACGACATCGGGCCGGACGAGACACCGCTCGAGGCCGGACTTGGCTTCGCGGTTGCTTGGAACAAGCCCGCCGGTTTCATCGGTCGTGAGGCGCTGATGAATCAGAAGCTGGCTGGTGTTCATCAACGGCTTGCGCAGTTCTCGCTCGTCGACTCCGACAAGTTGCTGTTGCACAACGAACCGATAGTGCGTGATGGCGCGATCGTCGGACGCATCACGTCGGGGATGTACGGCCACACGATCGGTGCCGCGTTGGGCATGGGCTACGTTTCGCAGCCGGGCGGTGGCACGGTCGATCGCGACTTTGTGCTGGCTGGAAAATACGAAATCGAAGTGGCAGGCGAACGAGTCACCGCCAAAGTTTCCCTCGACCCCTGGTACGACCCAAAGAGCACCCGCGTCAAGCTCTAAGAGACCTCGACCTACTGGGGGTCTTGCAGGCTTGCCTGCGGGCAGAAGAAACCCTCGGTTGCCATTGATGCGATCCCTTCGTGCGGCTGATTGAGCGTAACCGATCTATCATCGCGGGGTGACCGACACACAAGAAGGACGGCGGGGCGGGCGCGCCGCGCGCCAGGCTTTACGGGCGGCGCCGTTAGCTCTCGATGTGCGGCCGGTGAACCCGGGCATGGTCGGCGGCCGCTATCAGGTGCTCACCGATGCAGAAGTGATGAAGGTGCACCTAGCTGCGCTCGACGTGCTGGCGAACATTGGGCTGGCCGACGCGATTCCGTCGTGCCTGGAAGTGTTGCTGCCGAAGGGTTGCACCATCAGCGATGAAGGCCGCTTGCTGTTTCCGCGCACGCTGATCGAAGACACGTTGGCGATGGCGGCGCGCAACTTTGTGCTGCACGCGCAAGACCCGAAGTACGACATGGAGCCGTGGGGCAAAAAGGTGTACTTCGGTACGGCCGGTGCAGCCGTGTACATCGTCGATCCGATCACCGGCGAGTACCGCGAGTCGACGTCGCAAGATGCGTACGACATCGCTCGCCTCGTGGACTCGCTGGAACACATCCACTTCTATCAACGCTCCGTCGTGCCCCGCGATCTGCCCGACCCCGCCGAGATGGACATCAACACCTGCTATCTCAGTGTGAGCGGCACGACCAAGCACGTTGGTACTTCATGGGTGCACCCCGATCATCTCGAAGCGTCACTGAAGATGTTGCACTACATCGCTGGCGGTGAAGACAAGTGGCGAGCGCGGCCATTCGTCAGCCAGTCGAACTGTTTCGTCGTTCCGCCGTTGAAGTTCGCTGCCGACGCTTGTCGTTGTTTGGAGGTGGCGGTGCACGGCGGAATGCCGGTGCTGTTGCTCTCCGCTGGCCAGGCTGGCGCTACGGCACCGGCGGCGCTCGCTGGCGCGCTCGTGCAAGAGGTCGCAGAAGTGCTTGCGGGGCTCGCGTACGTCAACGCGATCAAACCCGGTCATCCTGCAATCTTTGGACTGTGGCCGTTCGTCAGCGATCTGCGCAGTGGTGCGATGTCGGGCGGCAGTCCCGAGCAGGCCATCCTGTCGTCGGCATGCGCGCAGATGGCCCACTTCTACGACCTCACCGGCGGCACGTCGTCGGGCATCAGCGACGCAAAGATGCCCGACGCGCAAGCTGGCGCGGAGAAGGGCTATAACCACGCACTTGTTGGCAACTCGGGGGCCAATCTGATTTACGAATCAGCTGGAATGCACGGCAGCTTGCTCGGCTTCTCGCTTGAGGGTGTCGTGCTCGACAACGACATTGTCGGCGCCGTCCAACGCACAATCAAAGGAATCGACGTCACCGACGAAGCGCTGTCGGTCGACGTCATTCGCGCCGCAGTCATCGGCGGTCCGGGGCATTATTTGGGCTCGAAGCAGACGCTGTCGTTGATGCAGACCGAGTACATCTATCCGGCGATCGGCGACCGTCTGAGCCCGAAGGAGTGGAACGAGGTCGGGCGGCCGAAGGTGATTGACCGCGCAATTGCGAAGGTGCGCGACGTGCTGGCCACGTATTACCCCGATCACATCCCCGAATCCATCGACGAGCAGATCCGTGCCGAGCTTCCCATCCGGCTCCCCCGCGATCGGATGCGGCCACCGGTGCCCGTGGCGCCCGAGAGCATCGCTGGCGCGTAAGTTCACGCACCGTTCATCAAGGCGACGTTGCTGTAATGCGACATGCCTCTACGGTGTTCGTTGATGGTGCACGCACCTGACCGCTTACGACCGATACCCGTCATCGGTCCGCGACTTGAGGAACGTCGACGCATCGCGCTCGTCGCCCACGACAACAAGAAGGTCGATCTTCTCGATTGGGCTGTCTTCAACCGGGCAATCCTTGTGGAGCACACCTTGCTCGGCACAGGTACGACTGGGGCGATGGTCGCGCGCGAACTCGGCGTAGAAGTTGAACTGTTCAAGAGCGGTCCGCTCGGTGGCGACCAACAGTTGGGTGCCAAGATCAGCGATGGCGAGATCGATCTCGTGCTGTTCTTCTGGGACCCGCTTGAACCGCAACCGCACGACCCCGACGTACGAGCGCTGTTGCGCATTGCGGTTGTGTGGAACGTTCCGATCGCATGCAATCGTGCGACTGCGGATTACCTCATCTCATCACCGCTACTCGACAGCGACTACGCCCCGGATCGGCCGGAGTACAGCCTGGTCAATCAGCGTTCGCTTGCACCTCAGCCTCGATACGGCTGACGACGTTGCGCGTGAGTACGAGGTACGCGCATCCAGCGAAGAAAGCGACGGCGGCAAAGGTCGTGATCGTCCAACGCACGCCGATCGCCTCCGATAGCACTCCTGCGATCAACGCACTGACCGAGAGCGTGAGTGTGACAATCGCGTAGTCGCCGGCCATCACCCGGCCGCGGATGTAGTCGGGAGTGCGCAGCTGTAGCCCGTAGGTGCTCAGCGTCCATTGTGCGCCGCCACCCAGGTGGGCGAGGCCGATGAATGTTGCGGCGACAAAGATCACTGGTGACCACGCGGCAGCGACGTAGCAGACACTGAACGCGATGCCAGCGAGCCCACAGACGCGCAGCACTTTGGAAAGGTCGCCGCGGGTGAAGCGCGACGCGATCAACGGCCCCAGAGCGGTGCCGACGCCACGCACGCCGAACAGCAAGCCCGTGCCGCCGTCCTTCCATCCGTACACAGCTGTCGCGAGAACCGGCAGTTGGCTGACGGTGCCACTGCCGATTGCGAATGTTCCTTTGCTGGCAAGCAATGCGAGCACGGGCGTGTCTTTGCGCGCGTAGCGGACAGCCTCCGCCATGTCACCGAGCGGTTTGATCGAGCGCTTCGGCCCGACGCGGGCTTGCTGCATTGGTCGCCGAATGCGCGAGAGCAATCCAACGGCGATCAGAAACGTGATGGCATCGGCGACGAACGAGGCTCGGCGACCGAAGGTCTCGCTGAAGACTCCGCCTACCGCTGCACCGACCGCCAGCATCACGCCCCACGTGCTGCCGAACAGCACGGTCGCGAGCCGCAACTCCTCCGGGCTGCGCGCGAGGTTCGGCACTCCTGCGTCGATCGCAGGTTTGACGACTGCCGCGAGTGCACTGATGCAACCCTGAAAGAGAAAGAGCGGCCACACGCGATCGGCCGATGAGGTCAACAACCCGAGCGCGGCGAACGCCTGCAGAAAAGACACGACGATCACCAGTCGCCGGCGATCAAAGCGGTCGACGAGCGAGCCCGCGAGCGGCGACGCAAGAAACGCTGGCAGCGTGAATGCAACGTATGCGAGCGACACAAGGAACTCGCTGCCGGTCGCGTCCTTCACCATTCCAGTCATCGCGACGAACACGAACCAATCGCCCATAAACGAGATCACCTGCGCGAAGAAGAGAGCGCGCAGATCCGCATTGCTGCGGAGCAGTTTGATCATCGGGTCGCGTGTGCGTGCAGCAAGTGAGCGAGGCACTCGGTGACTCGCCGTGCCGTTGGCACGTGCAGGTACTCGTTCGGACCATGTGCGTTCGAACCGGGACCGAGCGCGCCGGTGATCACGAACTGGGCGGCGGGGAAGCGTTGGCCAAGCATGCCCATGAACGGGATCGATCCGCCTTCTCCGAACGCGCGGGTCGCCTTCCCAAACGTCTCTTGCCCGGTGCTCTCGAGCGCATTCCACAACCACGGTGCAAAGGGCGGCGCATTCCAACCGGGGCCAGCGTGACCATCGAGAAACTGCACCGTCGCGCCGTAGGGCGGATTGGCGGTGAGGCACTTCGCGATTGCTTGCAACGCGCGGTCGGAATCGCAGGTCGGTGGTAGGCGGACGCTGAGTTGCAGCGCGGTGTGCGGTCGCAACACGTTGCCAGCGGCCGCGATCGGCGGAATGCCATCGACGCCGGTGAGGCTGAGCGTCGGCTTCCACGTGCGCGCGAGTAACTGTTCCGTTGCGTCGAGCATCGCCGGTTGCGCACCTTGAACGAACGGGAAGTGACCGCCGATCGGGAACTCGGCCGCGGTTTCGGCGGCTTGCTCCTGACGGTCGGCTGGGATGTCGGAGTGCAGTTCCGGCAGCAGCAGTTCACCGGTGCTGCTGTCTTCCAAGCGATCGAGCAGCATTCGTGCGATGCGGAATGACGAGGGCACGACGCCGCTGGCCTCGCCGCTGTGGACACCTTCGGTCAGGATGTCGACGCGCAACGTGCCTGCGACGAGGCCGCGCAGCGACGTCGTGACCCACATGCGCTCGTAGTCGAGGCAGCCGGAGTCGAGGCAGAGCACGAACGTTGGCGAGCCGATGCGATCGGCATATGCCTCGAGGTATGCGGGCAGGTCGGGGCTGCCGCTCTCCTCGCTGGCCTCGATCAGCACGACGAGTCGCGCGTGTTGTAGGCCAGCGCGTTGCGCGGCTTCGATCGCGAGCAACGATGCGAATGCGGCGTAGCCATCGTCGGCGCCGCCTCGGCCGTACAGTCGGTCGCCTTCCAGCACGGGCTTCCACGGGCCGAGGTCTTCGCGCCAACCAGTCATCTCCGGTTGCTTGTCGCAGTGGCCGTAGAGCACGACGGTGTCGTCGGCAGGGCCGCCGTTGTGCGCAGGCACCTCGCACATGATGAGCGGAGTGCGGCCGGCGAGTTGCAGGACTTCCACCGAGAGCCCGGCGATCGGCCGCGCGGCACACCAATCGCGAATGAGTGCGACGGCCTGATCGAGATAGCCGTGCGCCTTCCAGTCTGGGTCGTAGAGCACCGACACGCACGGAATGCGGATGTAGTCGTGCAGCTTCGGCAAGATTTCGTTCGTCCACACCTTGTTGACGTGCTCGTGGATCGTGCTACCCGCGCTCATCGCCGCACCGCCGCGATGCGCTCCATCGTGCGCTCGGCTTCGCGCACCATCTCGCGCACGATGTCGCCCGCTGGTATCAATGTCTCGATTGCGCCAGCGCCTTGCCCGCACGGGAAGAACTCGCGACTCACGTCAACCTCCGTTCCGTCTTGGGCTCCCAAATGATTGACGCCAGCTTTCGAGCTGGCGATCACCTGTTGTGGGAACGGTTGTAGTTCTTCGGGGTGTTGCTCGAAGTGGTTAGTCCACTCGTTTCGTACGACGCGGCAGGTCTTGCCGGTGTACGAGCGACTGACGACGGTGCCGTCTTCGGCGACGCCGAGGATTGCTTCCTTGTAGCCCTTCACCGCGCGAGCTTCGGGCGTGGCGATGAAGCGCGTGCCGACCCACACGCCGTCGGCGCCGAGTGCGAGCGATGCGGCGAGGCCTCGTCCGTCGAACAGCCCGCCGGCCGCGACCACTGGCACCTTGCTGCCGACCGCGTCGACCACCATCGGGACCAGTGTGAGTGTTGCGACCGTGCCAGTGTGACCGCCCGCCTCGGTGCCCTGCGCGACAACGAAGTCGACACCACTGGCGACGGCGCTGACTGCGTGGCGCACCTTGCCGCACATGCTGCCGACGAGGATGTTCTTCGAGTGCAGTAGATCGATCACTTCGCGCGGCACGCCGAGGCCGGCGACGAAGATGCGCGCGCCACCGTCGATCACGTTTTGGATGCCCTGCTCGACTTGGCCAGGGAGTGCGGTGAGCAGGTCGACACCGAACGGCTTCTTGGTCGCCGCCCGCACCTTCGCCATCTCCTGCGGGAGTTCCTCAACGGCCATCGTGCTGGCCCCCAGCGTCCCGATGCCACCCGCTTCACTCACGGCTGCGACCAGCCGGTGGTAACTCACACCGCCCATCCCAGCCAACATCACGGGGTGTTCAATGTCCAACAGTTCCGTCAACCGCGTTCGCAAAGCCATGCAATGACCGTAGCCCCACCCGTGCAATGGATTCCTGTCCGGGGGTTTCATGCCGCACCGGGTGATGCGGGGGTTTCGTGCACGCCCACGGGCATGAAACCCCCGCAGTGCAGCAAACCCCCCGACCAGATCGCTTTGGACGGAGGTATGTTCGGCGCTGCGACTTCCCCCCGCTGGTTCCAATCACGGGGAGATTTCGCATGCCAGACTTTTCCGCAGCGACGCTGACGACGATGCAGCGCCAGATCGGCCACCTCACGTCGACGCAACTCGCGGCTGGCGGAATCGGCCGCACAGCGCGTCGACGTCTCGTCGACGATCGAGTCCTCGATCGGCCCTTCAAGTCGGTGTATCGCGTGTCAACGAAGCGCCCGACTTTCGAGCAACGACTCATCGCTCTGAGCCTGGCTCATCCTTCAGGGTTCATCACCGGGCCGACCTTGGGTGGCTATCAGAAGCTTCGCCGAATGCCTCGCGCGTCGCAACTCCACCTCTGTATAGGTCACGACTCGCGTATCGACATCCCAGCTGATGTCCGGGTGCGGCAGTCGACGCGCATCGGCTCGCTCGACGTGCGCATGCTCGACAACGGAATGCGCGTTGCCAGCTGGCCGCGACTGTTGTTCGACCTGGCCGCCGACCTGACCAAGACAAACCTAACGTCGGTGATCGATCAGGTGTTGCGCGACGGGCACTGCTCGTTGGAGGAACTTGGCGCGATCGCGCAGCGCCTGTGTCATCCGAATCGTCCGGGCTCGGAGTTGTTCATGCGCACGTTGATGGAACATGGCGGGCGAAAGCCGGTCGAGTCTCATCCGGAGTTGCAGATCATGAATGGACTCGTTGCCCGAGGGGTTCCGGTCGAGCCGCAGCATGAGGACATCCGACTGCACAATGGCAAGCGCGTTCGCGTCGACCTAGCTGTGCCTGCGGTTCGGTGGGGCGTTGAAGTCGACGTCCATCCAAGCCATCGGATGCCAGTCGGTGTCGTTCGTGACAAGCAACGTGATCGACAGCTCCACCGCGTCGACTGGCAGGTCGAACATGTCAGCGACGAAGAATTCGTTGATCTTGAGTCGCTTCTTGATGAACTTGCGGCCCTCTATCGCGATCGCGTTGCCGTCGTCGCGGCGTGATCGGGGGCTTACGTGCATGGCTGCGGGCACGAAACCCCCGGAGTGCACGAAACCCCCGCACTACTTGAAAGCCCCGCACTACTTGAAGGGGCCGGGGCGCTTTAGTAACTGACGGTGCCAGCGTCTGGGGGTGAAGAGGATGGCTCTGGGTTCGTCTTCGAACATCCACCTGGCGAACTTCTCGCGTGTCCACTTCGACGTTCCCACTACTCGCACTGCGCCCCTTGCTACCCACACGTGCGCCAACCAACTGTTCAACAGCTTGGACATGCGGTGGTCGGTCAGCAGATGTGCGCGCACCTCCTTTTCGTACGTGGAAGTGACCGCACTCGTCGCAAGGATCGCCTCGGCAGCTAGTCGGCCGGTGACGATTGCTTGGCCGATGCCCTCGCCGGTCATCACATCAGTAGCGCGCGCTGCGTCGCCGACGAATAACACGCGCCCGGCACTCAATGTTGCGCGGTCGATGCCCGCTGGAATCGGCCATGCAGCCACGCGATCGTGCAACTGCGCGTCGGGTCCGAGCGCGGCTCGAATGTGTGGACGCTCCAGCAGACTGGCCCACTCGGCGTTCATCGACTTTCCCGTGCGCTGGCCATCGCGCAGCACACCGAAACCCAGGTTCACCCGACCGTCGGGGAGCGGAAAGCTCCATGCGTAGCCGGGCAGGAAGTCGGGCTCGAACCAGACGTACAGCCGTTGCGCGGCCGGGCCGGTGACGCCGGTCGCGTACTGGCGAAACGCGTGCCACTCGCCGAGGTAGCCGGGCTCGGCTAGGCCGAGCGCCTTGCGCGTCGGCGACCACATACCGTCGGCGGCGATCGCGAACTTCGCGCGCACCGAACCGATTCCGTCGACTGCAACTTCCACACCCGTATCGCTCTGCGTCACGTCGGTCACTGCGCAGCCTTCGCGCACGTCGGCGCCCGCGTCGCGCGCCATGCGGAGCATTGCGTCGTCAAGCTCGCGGCGTGGCGCGGTCGCGCCAAAGATCCCGTCGCTCGGCATGGGCAAGCAGACCTCGCGCCCCGATGGTGAGCGCAACCACGCCTGCTGCACGGTCTGCCAGCTCGGCACCATCGACGGCTCGAAACCCAGCGCGTCTAGCTCGCGCAACGCCAACGTCGTCAATCCGTCGCCACAGCACTTGTCGCGCGGGAAGACCGCCTTGTCGACCACCATGACCGATCGCCCCGCCCTCGCCAACAAAGTTGCTGCAGTCGCGCCGGCCGGGCCGCCGCCAATCACAATTACATCGGTCGTTGACTCGCTCGCTGACATCGGGTCCACCTTATGATGCTTCGCATGAAACGACTGTGTGAAGACCGCGTTGTAATCGTCACCGGCTCTGGTCGCGGCATCGGCCGCGAGCATGCACTGAGCCTTGCCAAGCACGGAGCGAGGGTCGTGGTCAACGACCTCGGCGGCGGCGTCGATGGCACTGGCGGCGATGCCAGTCCGGCGCAGCAGGTCGTCGCCGAGATCGAAGCGATGGGCGGGCAAGCTGTTGCGAATGGCGACAGCGTGTCGTCATTTGAAGGAGCGCAGCGGCTGATTAACACCGCCGTCGAAGCGTTTGGAACGCTCGACGTCGTGGTCAACAACGCGGGCATTCTGCGCGACCGCATGTTGGCGAACATGACCGAGGAAGAGTGGGACGCAGTGATCAACGTCCACCTCAAGGGCACCTTCGCGCCGGCGCACTGGGCCGCCGCGTACTGGCGTGATCAGAGCAAAGCTGGCAAGCCGGTGAACGGTCGCATCATCAATACGACGTCGGTCAGCGGTATCTACGGCAACCCCGGTCAGACCAACTACGGCGCCGCCAAGGCTGGCATCGCAGCCTTTACACAAATTGCGTCGCTGGAACTCGCTCGCTACGGCGTGACGGTGAACGCGGTTGCGCCGGTCGCGCTCACACGTATGACCGAAGGGCTTGGCCCGGCACCCGAGACTGAGGAGGAGCGCGAGATGCGTTCACCGAAGTGGATTGCGCCGATCGTGACGTGGCTAGCCAGCGAAGAATCAGCGGGCGTCACCGGTCGCGTCTTCGAGGCCAGTGGGCAGACGCTCGCCATCGCCGAAGGGTGGGTGCGTGGCCCGCGTCATACGCCGGTCGACGATCCGACCAAGTTGGGCGCAATCGTTGAAGAACTACTGGCGACAGCGCGCCCGAATAGTGGCATGAACGGCGACCCCGGCGGCTGGCCGCAATTGAAGTCGTGACGCGATGCCGTTGAACCCTGAAGCGGTGGGCGCGCTCGGCGACCCACGCGAGATCTCGTGGAATTCGAAGGACGCGTTGCTGTACGCGGTTGGCATCGGCGCCGCGCACAACGACTTGCAGTTCTGCACCGAGAATACGAAAGACACGACCCAGGTCGTCTACCCGACGTTCGCAGTGGTTGCCGGTTCGGGTACGCCGTCGACGGGAGCGAGTGCGCTGAGCAAGATTGGCACTTTCAACTGGGCAATGCTCGTGCACGGTTCGCAAGCGATCACCTTGCATCGGCCTATTCCGGTCGAAGCGACCGCCACCGCGCAAGATCGTGTCGCCGCGATGTACGACAAAGGCAAGGCGGCGATCGTCGTCATCGAGAGCGACGTGAAGATGTTCTCGGGCGAACCGCTGTGGAGCACGCGTTCAGCAGTGTTCATCCGCGGTGAGGGCGGATGGGGTGGCGACCGTGGCCCCAGCGGCCCGCAAAACGAACCCCCCGATCGCGCCCCCGATCACGAAGTGACATTGCAGACGTCGCCCGATCAAGCATTCCTCTATCGCCTTTCTGGTGATCGCAACCCACTGCATACCGACCCATCGTTCGCTGCGCTCGGCGGTTTCGATCGACCGATCCTTCACGGATTGTGCTCGTACGGTTTCACCGGTCGCGCGTTGTTGGCAGAACTCGCCGGCAACGACGTGGCGCGCTTTCATGCGATGGACGCTCGTTTCACGTCGCCCGTCATGCCCGGCGATGCGCTGACCGTCCGTATCTGGCGTATCGCCGATGGCCAAGCGGTGTTCACGACGTCGGTCGGCGATCGAGCAGTAATCGATCAAGGATTGGCGAAGTTCAGCTGAAGCTCGAGTCCTGGCTGTCCGGAAAACACGCGACCGATACGTCGATGGACCGCACAAAAGGATCGTGGGTTCGAACGGCGAAGCGCGCTCGGTCGGCCGCAGCCGACCGCGCCGCAGGGGTGTCTTGGCTGGCCGGTATCTGCACGTGCACTCGCACGTTGTCGTGAAGGCGCCGCACGTCAACAACGGTCGGCAGGTGCGACAGTTCTTTGCGTACAGCGGCCGCATAGCCAGCCTCGACTGAGCGGTTGGCGACGGCGGCTGCAACGGTCGCATTGGGGAGTTCGTCGTCGAGTTGTTGTGGGTCGACCACGACGAGCGGCACGCGGTGGCGACTAGCGCAGACGGATCCCATCTCGGCAAGCGTGTGCGGCGAGTTGGGTTCGCGGGTGAGGATCGCGAGGTCGACACTCTGCTCGAGCGGGCACTCGGCATGATGCTCGACACCTCGACATGCGCCGCCATGCTCGTCAGCGCAACGGACTACTTCGTGACCTTCGGCCGCGAGTTGCTTGCTGAGGTCGCTTGCCTGGTTTGTCGATGACTCAATGAGCAGCACTTTCATAGAGCTATGACACAACGATGTGCGAGCGACTGCCAGGGTCGAAAGTCACTTGGGTGCCCGCCTTGCGCATGCGGGAGTCGACACTGGGTCAGTGGAGCGACATCACAATTCTGACTGGCAACACCGACTCTGGCCCGAGCGACGAACTGGTGTCGGGCGTTCGGATCGCCGGTGCCAGCAAAAAGCTCGCCGTCGCTGTGGTGGACGTCCGCTCGGGCAACCCGCGGGTGGTGGCCGTGCACCCCACTGGCCTCAGCGGCGTGGCCGTCCTGCTCCCGGGAATCGGCGTCGAGGTCTGGTCGGGAGTCGAGGCCGAAGGCGATCCCAAGTGTTGCCCAACCAACTTCGCGCAGAGCTTCCTCGTTGTGCTCGACGGTGCTTGGTTCGTCAACTCTGGGGCGACTGTTCCCGCTGGCGACCCGGTGATACCGGTTAGCGAGTTCTAACCCCTAGCGAATTCGCGCGACCACATCGGCGAGCGCGACGTCTTCGCGTTCGCCGGTGCGACGGTCCTTGAGTTCCACAACCCCATCAACGAGACCGCGACCGACAATGACGATGGTCGGCACGCCGAGCAGTTCCGCATCGTTGAACTTCACGCCTGGCGATACGCCGACGCGATCGTCGAACATCACACGTAGGCCTGCAGCCTCGCATTCGATCGCCAACTTCTCGGCCGCGGCCAACTGCGGATCGGTTGCCTTGCCAGTCGCGACGATGTGCACGTCGGCGGGCGAGATCTCGCGCGGCCAGATCAGTCCCTTATCGTCGTGATTCAGCTCGGCGACTGCGGCAACCGCGCGTGAAACGCCGATGCCGTAGGACCCCATCGTGACGACTCGCGTCTTACCGTTCTCGTCGAGCACTGTCAGGCCCAACGCCTCGGCGTATTTGCGGCCGAGTTGGAAGATGTGGCCAATCTCGACGCCGCGCGCGATCTCCAACGCCTCGCCACAATTCGGGCACGGATCGCCAGCATGTACTTCGGCGGCTTCGATCAGCCCGTCGGGCGTGAAGTCGCGGCCCATCATCAGGTCCTTCACGTGGCGACCCGGCTTGTCGGCCCCGGTGATCCAGCGTGTGCCGGTCACGATGCGCGGATCGACAACGAAACGAATGCCAGCGGGCCTGTCCTCTCCAAGCGCGCCAGGCCCGATGTAGCCCTTTGCGAGGTGCGGGTTCTTGGCGAAGTCTTCCTCGCTGAACGGTTCGATCTCGGCGGGTGCGACCTGCGCTTC
>Ga0105048_10003699_pt1 | contig 25040 bp, 20 predicted proteins | sample MAT05_FD_78382 | JGI IMG/M metagenome (GOLD analysis project Ga0105048, IMG submission 78382) | Freshwater microbial communities from Lake Fryxell liftoff mats and glacier meltwater in Antarctica - MAT-05 | ecosystem: Environmental > Aquatic > Freshwater > Ice > Liftoff microbial mat | place... | reverse complement strand
GTGGTCGGCGCCGATATGATGTCGTCGATTGTAAACTACAATGACCGCAACACCTGCATCATTTTTGGCGACGGCGCCGGAGCTGTTTTGCTCGAACCACGCAAAGACGGCAACGGCATCATGGATTTTGTGTTGCGTTCTGATGGCGCCGGGCGTGAATTTCTGCACATGAATGCAGGCGGCTCCAAGCTCCCCGCCTCGCATGAAACGGTGGACAAAGGCGACCACTTCGTGTACCAGGAAGGCAAACGTGTGTTCAAATTCGCGGTGGAAGGTATGGTCAGCACCGTACAGGACGTGCTCAGGCGCAACCACCTCACCAACGACGATGTCAATTGGGTCATTCCGCACCAGGCCAACATGCGCATCATCTCCTCTGTGGCCGAACACCTGCAAATCCCCATTGAAAAAGTGACCATCAACATCGAAAAATACGGCAACACCACGGCAGCAACGCTTCCGCTTTGTATGTGGGAATTTCAGGGCCAATTTAAAAAAGGCGACAACATCGTGCTTACCGCATTTGGTGGCGGCTTTACCTGGGGATCCCTTTACCTCAAATGGGCCATTTGATTTTGTATGTGCTTTTTCAAAATAAGGCGTAGTTTTGCGCCTCTTTTTAAGTCTTCTCTACGTTGACGCTGTGAAAACATCCATGTTTAATGTGTTTGTTTTCAGAAACTTAAAAAGACATTTCAACTTGTAAAAACTTCAATAAAAATTTAAGCATACCATGGCAACGACTGCAGACATTCGCAACGGCCTGTGCATCGAACTCAATAACGATATCCTGAAAGTAATTGATTTTCAAAAATTTCAGGTAGGCCGCGGCAGTGGCAAAGTTTGGACCAAGCTCAAAAGCACCACGTCCGGCAAGGTGATCGAACATACCTTCCAAAGCGGACACAACATCACCGATGTACGCGTTGAACGCCGCAAATTTCAATACCTTTATCCCGACGGTGACGACTTTGTGCTCATGAACCAGGAATCTTACGATCAAATAACGGTAATGGGTGAATTGATCGAAAACGGAAAGTTTCTGAAAGAAGGCGATACCGTGGACGTGCTTTTCCATTCCCAGAAAGAAATGATGCTTTCCATTGAACTGCCGCAAACGGTGACGCTCAAAATCACATACACCGAACCCGGTTTGCGCGGCGATACCGCCACCAATACCCTGAAAGCAGCAACCGTGGAAACCGGCGCCGAAGTTCGTGTTCCACTGTTCTGTGAAGAAGGCGACCTTGTAAAAATCGACACCACCTCCGGCGCATACATCGAACGCGTTAAGAAGTAAACGTTAAAACACTTTCCTCTATGGATTTCAACCAGATACAAGAACTTATCCGGATGGTGAGCAAGCACAAGCTCTCTGAATTCATCCTCAGGGAGGGCGACTTCAGGCTCGTCATCCGCAATCAAACGGTAAGCGAAAACGCAGGCGCTTCGGTCATTATGTCGGCCCTACAGCCGGTGGTAACCATGGCTCCGGCTCCCTCCGCCTTAGTTTCGGCACAAGCTCCGGCAGAAGCCACTTCCGCTTTCAACAAGCCGGCCGCCGCACCAGCAGCCGACAGCAGCTCCAACCTTCTGGCCATCAAATCACCCATGGTTGGAACCTTTTACCGCTCGGCTTCGCCCGACAAGCCACCTTTTATAAAAGTTGGTGATATCATCGACACAGGCTCCCCGGTATGTGTTATCGAGGCCATGAAACTGTTCAACGAAATCGAGTCGGATGTGAAAGGCAAAATTGTCAAAGTGCTTGTGGAAGACGCTTCGCCAGTAGAATACGACCAGCCGTTGTTCCTCGTCGATCCGTCGTAATTCGAATCAGGAATTAAGGATTGCATGATGCACAGGATTAGGCCTAAGTCAAGCCCTTTTTGCGCATAAAATCCTTTGGATCATGCAATGCCTCAATCCTGATCAACCAACATCCAACGAACGAAGCTCCGCACCATGTTCAAAAAGATACTGATTGCCAACCGCGGGGAAATTGCCCTGCGCATCATCCGGACCTGCAAAGAAATGGGAATCAAAACCGTGGCTATTTATTCCACGGCCGACCGCGACAGCCTGCATGTTCGATTCGCCGACGAAGCCGTTTGCATCGGTCCTCCCTCATCTGCGGAAAGTTACCTCAACATTCCACGCATCATGGCCGCCGTAGAAATCACCGATGCCGATGCCATCCACCCTGGTTATGGTTTTCTTGCCGAAAATGCCGATTTTGCAGAAGTTTGCAAAGATTACGGCATTAAATTTATAGGCCCCCTGCCTTCCCAAATCCGCTCGATGGGCGATAAAATTACGGCCAAAGAAACCATGATCAAAGCTGGAGTACCCTGCATTCCCGGATCAGAAGGACTTTTGGCCGATGTAAAAACAGGTGTGCAATGCGCCAAAGAAATTGGTTTTCCCGTGATCCTAAAAGCCACCGCCGGAGGTGGAGGTAAGGGCATGCGCGTGGTATGGACCGAAGAAGAATTTGAAAGCCAATGGGATGCTGCCCGCCGCGAAGCCAAAGCTTCGTTTGGCAACGACGGCATCTACATGGAAAAATTCATCGAAGAACCCCGCCACATCGAATTCCAGGTTGCCGGCGACCAGTTTGGTAAAGCCTGCCACCTCTCCGAACGGGACTGCTCCATCCAGCGCCGCCACCAAAAACTCGTGGAAGAATCTCCGTCGCCATTCATGACGCCCGAGCTGCGCGAAAAAATGGGCGAAGCCGCCGTTAAAGCCTGTACCTCCATCGGTTACGAAGGCGTAGGCACGGTCGAATTCCTCGTCGACAAATACCGCAACTTCTATTTCATGGAAATGAACACCCGCATCCAGGTGGAACATACCGTGACCGAAGAAGTGATCGATTTCGACCTCATCAAGGAACAAATCAAAATCGCTGCGGGCATACCCATCTCCGGCCGAAACTACTTCCCCGAGATGCACGCCATCGAATGCCGCATCAACGCCGAAGATCCGTTCAACGATTTCAGGCCAAGTCCGGGCAAAATAACCTCATTTCACTCGCCTAAAGGTCATGGCGTGCGCGTAGATACCCACGTGTATGCTGGGTACACCATACCGCCGTATTACGACTCCATGATCGCCAAACTCATCGTTCGTGCCCGCACACGCGATGAAGCCATCCTGAAAATGGAACGAGCACTCGATGAGTTCATTGTAGAAGGTGTTAAAACGACGGTGCCTTTCCACCAGCGGTTGATGCGCAACGAAGATTTTCAAAAAGGCAATTTCCACACAGGTTTTCTCAACAATTGGGATTACAAAAAAGTGGAGTTGTAAACGCCGGTAATGTTCAAACTCCTGCGCTTTTACGCGCCCTACAAACGCAACATTGCGCTGGCCATCAGCAGCAATCTGCTGATGGCGATTTTTACGGTGATCAGCATTCCGGTGCTGCAGCCCTTTTTGCAAATTCTTTTCAACGATGAGCAAAAAGTTGTGGCGAAGCCGGAGGGTGGACTGGCCTTTAGCAATTTTGAACAATACAATTCCTGGTTTTTCGGCCAGTTGGTGCAATCACAAGGCCGCGAAGGCGCCCTCATTTGGGTATGCGTGGTCCTTGTGATTGTTTTTTTTGGAAAAAACTTTTTTCGATACCTCTCCATGTTTTTCCTGGCGCCTGTTCGTATGGGTGTGGTGCGCGACATCCGGAAACAACTGGTGGATAAAATCCTCTCTCTGCCCCTTTCCTGGATCACCGAATCGCGTAAAGGTGATCTTATAAGCCGCACCATGACCGATGTTATGGAAGTGGAATGGAGCATCCTCGGCGTGGTGGAATCGGTGGCACGCGAACCCATCGTCATCCTGGGCAGCCTAACGTTTATGCTCATTGTTTCGCCGCCCCTCGTGCTTTTTGTGCTGGTGCTCATGGTGTTCAGTGGCCTCATCATTGGCGGTGTGAGCCGTTCGCTCAAAAAACAATCGGGCGAGGCCCAATCCCGACTCGGAACCATCGGTTCCCTTATCGAAGAAACGTTGGGCGGACTGCGCATCATCAAAGGCTTCAATGCGGAAAATTACCAGCGCAAACGTTTCGCAGAAGAAAACAACGCCTGGATGAACACGCTGGTGAGCATTCTGCGCCGTCGAGACATGGCCTCACCCTTGTCCGAGTTTTTGGGCATCACTGTAGTTGCGGTGTTGTTGTGGTACGGCGCAAGGCAAGTGTTTGCACAGGAACTGGCGGCTGAAACGTTCCTAACGTTCATTTATGCTTTTTACAATGTGCTCGATCCGGTAAAAGCCCTGTCCTCAGCCTTTTACAACATCAGGAAGGGCATGGGTGCGGTTGACCGCATTGAAGCTGTTTTGGACGCCGATGTTCGCATCGAAGAAAAAGTACATCCAACCGTTTTTACGTCTTTTTCCGACAAAATTGAATTTCGGAATGTTTCCTTTCGCTACGCCAATGCAGAGCGCGACGCGCTGAGTAACGTGTCGTTTACGCTTGAAAGGGGTAAAATTGTGGCCCTTGTAGGAGCCTCAGGCGCCGGGAAAAGCACCATTGCCGATTTGTTGCCGAGGTTTTACGATCCACAATCGGGACAAATCCTCATCGATGGCGACGACATACGCGATTTGAGACTTACCGATCTGAGGGCACAACTGGGCATTGTGAGTCAGGAAGCCGTTTTGTTCAACGATACGGTGCGCAACAACATCACCTTCGGAAATGAAGCCGCTACCGATGCCTCCGTGGATGCCGCAGCACGTGCTGCCAATGCACACGATTTTATTTCCGCCATGCCTGAAGGTTATGAAAGTAATATTGGCGACCGGGGTACAAAGTTGTCAGGCGGACAACGCCAACGCCTCACCATTGCCCGCGCTTTGCTGAAAAACCCTCCCGTGCTGATCCTTGATGAAGCGACATCGGCCCTCGACAGCGAATCGGAAAAACTCGTACAAACGGCCCTCGAACGTTTGTTGCACGAACGCACTGCCCTTATCATCGCACACAGATTGAGTACAGTTCAGCATGCCGACGAAATACTGGTGCTGGATCAGGGGCGTATTGTGGAAAGGGGAAACCACGAATACCTCATGCACCATGGCGAAGTTTACCGGAAACTGGTGGAATTGCAGGCATTGTAAAATTCATATTAAAAAAATTGCATTAATTTAGTTGTACGCGCTTTTGGGGAAACATTTTTCCAAAAAAGCGACGTACCTTTGGAGCATGTTCACACAGGACATGTAATACAACCTATTTTGAATTACCTGCCTTTTCGTTTAATCCGTCTTCGTCTAAAACATCTTATAACTCGATGAAACAAATGTTACTGGCCGTCTTTTCCGCCTTATGCATCAACGCAACCGCCCAAATAACCGTAACGAACGCCACCTTTCCAGCGGCTGGTGACAGCTTGCGTTCTTCTATAGATTTCAATCCCAACGTTTCCAGCAGTCCGGCTTCACCGCCAGGAGGAAATCAAACGTGGGATTTCAATGGTCTTCAAGAAGAACAAGGGTCTCTTTTGACGTACGCTGTAGCTTCGTCCGGCAATTACGACATGGATTTTCCAGGCAGTGATATTGTCAGCGTCGGCCTTGATGGTGAAACGTATTTTAACGTCACCAATACCGCTTTTCAGGTCATGGGTTATGCAGGCGCAGATCCCACAGGTTTCGGTCTGGACGTAACGGCGCGTTTCCAACCCGCCTTCGACGAGCGACGTGCTCCGCTCAACTTCTTTGACGTTACCCAGCAGCAAACCAACCTTAGCCTGCCTTTTTCTACAGACCTGCTGCCCGACAGTCTTTTGGGTGGTTTGGGTGCCCTGATTGATTCCATTCGAGTAAGCATCAATACCCAACGATTAGAGGTTGTTGACGGTTGGGGCGTTTGCAAAATTCCCGGAGGCGAATACGATGTGTTGCGTCAAAAACGCACCGAATACACCACCACCAACCTCGATGTCCTTACCTTTTTTGGTTGGGTCGATATTGGCACCTTTGTTCCCGGCGGCGGCGGGTTCGGCAATTTTTTAGGCACCGATACCACGGTCACCTACCGCTTCCTGAGCGGCACTGAAAAAGTTGAAATTGCCGTGGCGACCATGACCAACGACATCAGCGCAGTAGAGCGCATACGCTACAAAAACAACATGATGGTTTCCGCCCCTGAAGTTGATGCCCCTGGCACAGCCTCCATACAGGCTTTCCCAAATCCGGCCATCGAATGGGTGCGTTTCGATTGTGCCAACCTGCCATCCGACGATTACACGCTTAAGATCTTCAATATTGTGGGTAAAGTTGTATGGAGGGAGGATTATCAGCTCTCTGGCAACAAGTCCATTACGCTCAATTTGTCGGAATTTAAAAAAGGCACCTACCTCTACAGCCTGACCGACGGAAAAGGCAACAACATCGGTACCAAAAGACTGGTGGTGTTGAAACCTTAAAATGCCCTTTCTGAAATGGTGTTAAAAAACGAAGCGTTGTACCGGATAGCCGGCACAACGCTTCGTTTTTTAACACCATTTCAAAAAGTTCAGAAGAAGATTTTTTTTGCAAGATGTGCAACGCTTGTTGTAACATCGTGTCCTTACCTTACGTCTACCTTTTTTTAACAACCCAATTTCGTTCCCCTGCAATGTTGGGATGGAAACCAGAAACAATCATTTCGGACTCCGAACATCGGATTCCGAACTTTTAAAACTTCCGTTATGCGACTTACCTCTATTTTGGTGGCACTGATCCTGTGTCTCTCCACCGTCAGTTTGAAAGCTCAAAAAGAAGAAACTGTGTTCGGGCACAGTGGCATGGCTCCTACCGGATTTTGGGTCAACTGGCACCACCAGGCAACATCTTTCGACCAAAACAATACTTACCTGACAGGTTGGATGTATGGCATTGAATTTGGCAAAGCAATCTACATTGGATACGGACGTTCCAACATGCGCGACAACATTCAGTGGGACGACCAGCCCAGCCAGGTTTTCGATATGCACTTTAATGCCTTCCGTGTTGGGTATGCTTACAAAGCTTACAAAGCCATACACCCTGTGATCAACGTCGATTTTGGTTCCGGTCGCAATACGTTTGCCGAGGTAGAAGACAAGGTTTTTATCATTCAACCAGGTCTCGGTTTTGAGGTCAATGCCTTACAATGGATCCGTCTAGGCTTTGAAGGGGGTTACCGCTTCAATACCGGAAATGACATCAGAGGATTGAGTGACAGCGACCTTTCGGGCCCTTTCGGCCAAGTAGTCGTGCGTATGGGTTGTTCCTGGGGGCGCCACTACAAAAGCCCCGCAAAACGATTGGGCAGCGATTGGGATGATTGGGACAATTGGGGCGACGACAAAGAGGACATAAATAAGGACAAAGAAAAAAAGGAGAACGATGAAACTCCTAAAAATTACGAAAAAGGTTAAAGGATCCGGAAGCAGAAAGCGGAAAGTGAAAAAATGGGTCATCCCGATTTTTTTTGGGCGACTCATTTTTCCGCTTTCCGCTTTCCGCTCTCTTTTTCCCGCTTTTTCCCTATTTTTGCAGTTGAAATTCAAAAACAATTGCACAGTATGGACGTCCTGACCACCACCGCCCAACGCTCCACCTATCTGATGGAGCTCGAAGACCGATACAACGCCCACAATTACCACCCGCTTCCGGTAGTGCTCGAGCGCGGCCGTGGCATTGAAGTTTGGGATGTGGAAGGCAAACGTTACTACGATTTTTTGTCGGCCTACAGTGCCGTCAACCAGGGCCATTGCCACCCGCGTATCATTGGAGCGCTCACCGAACAGGCCCAAAAGCTGACACTGACCTCCCGCGCTTTTTACAGCAACCTGTTGGGCGTTTATGCCGAGTTCATAACCGGGTTTTTCGGTTTTGATCGTGTTTTGCCCATGAATACAGGCGTTGAAGGTGGCGAAACGGCCATCAAGCTGGCCCGCCGTTGGGGTTACGCCGTAAAAGGTATTCCAGCCAACCAAGCCAAGGTGCTCTTTGTGGAAGGCAATTTCTGGGGCCGCACCTTAGCCGCCATTTCCTCAAGCACGGATCCAAGCTCGTTCAAGGGTTATGGACCGTTCATGCCCAATTTTGAAATCATTCCCTACAACGACCTGCCGGCACTTGAAAAGGCTTTGCAGGATCCCCATGTAGCCGCTTTTATGTTTGAACCCATCCAAGGTGAGGCTGGCGTGGTGGTTCCCGACGATGATTACATTCCCGGTGTGCGCGCCTTGTGCAACAAACACCGAGTGCTGATGATCGCCGACGAGGTACAAACAGGCATTGCACGTACGGGCAAACGCCTTTGCTGCGACCATTACGGCGTTAAGCCCGATATTCTTATCCTCGGCAAGGCACTTTCCGGAGGCGTACTTCCCGTGAGCGCCGTACTCAGCAGCGATGAAGTGATGCTCACCATCAAACCCGGTGAACACGGTTCGACCTTCGGCGGCAATCCGCTGGGCTGTGCTGTAGCCATGGAGGCCCTGCGCGTGGTGGAAGACGAAGACTTGGCTGGCAATGCCGAACGCATGGGCATCCTGTTCCGCCAACGTATGAACGACATGCAAACCAAACGACCCGACCTCGTTACGCTTGTGCGTGGCAAAGGACTGTTGAACGCCGTGGTCATCAACGATACCGAAGAAAGTAAAACTGCATGGAACATTTGTTTGCAACTTGCCGAAAACGGCCTGCTTGCCAAACCGACGCACGGCAACATCATCCGATTTGCTCCGCCGCTGGTAATAAAAGAGGAACAGATAAACATTTGTTGCGACATCATCGAGGACGTCATCAAATCCTTTTAGGAAACCATTATTTGGGGTAAAAAACAAGGATACTTTCGGCGCAGCCGAAAATATCCTTGTTTTTTACCCCAAATAATGGTTTCAAAATCCTAATCCTTATACGGATCAAAAATTTCCGGCGCTGCCATGGCCACCCCTAGAGGGCGCAATCGGTACAATACCTCAACCGTTCCGGCATGGAAACCGAGCACCTCGCGGAGGTTTTTGTAACATTCCGGCGCTTCGTCGGGACCGCCGCCGCGCAGCACGATTTTTTTCTTTTTGATGATTTTTTTCACTTCAGGCCAATCGACCACGCCTTTGGACAAATACAATGCTTTGCCGTTTTTCCAGCGTTTTTTGCCTGCGGCTTTGGTGCGGCTCATCACACGGCCGGCACCGTGCACAGTGGAGTAGAGGCCCTCACGGCTCAGGGGGCTGTCGACGCCGCGAACCACAACCGATTCATCGGCCATATTGGCGCCGACGAAGCCGGCCTGGCCCGGGAAAGCGGGTGTGGCGCCTTTGCGCACAACAAACCATTTTTCTCCAAAATGTTCTTCCTCCCACAAAAAATTGTGGTGGTTGTGTACGCTGTAGGTTGCCTGTGCGCCAAGTATGGACAACACCTTATCCACCACCACATCGCGGCCGGCATGGGCATATTCGCCGGCGAGTCGCATGGCGGTGAGGTAGTCCTGTCCAAGAACACTTTCGGCATCAAAAAGGATGGGCGGTGCGTCCATACCGCCTTCGGGCACATGGTCAGTGAAGGCTTTACCTTTGCTCATGGCGATGAATCCTGTGGTTGTTTTGTGGCCAAAACCACGGGAGCCAAAATGCACGCCAATCCACAACCAACCATTTTGGTCTTCAAACAGGTCGATGAAGTGGTTACCGGAGCCAACGGTGCCGAGTTGTTGCATGGCCAGTCCCATCATGTCGCGTTGCGGTTTGAACTCGGCTTTGGCGATGTTGTCGAACACGGGATGGTCGATGGGTTTTGGGTTTGGACGGCCCACCCCGAAGCCGATTTGTTTAAACACGGCATCCATGATTTTTTCCACGTCCACATCATCGGCCATGATGTTGGTTCGCACGGCTTTGTTGCCGCAGGCGATGTCGAAACCCACGCCGGAGAGACTGATTTTATCGCGGTAAGCCACCACACCGCCGATGGGATGTCCATAACCGTAATGCGCATCAGCGGTAAGGGCCATACGGTCGTGCGGCGACGAAGCGCAGCGTTTGATTTGTTCGATGGCTTTTTCGTCGATGAGGCTTTCGCCAAAAATGATGAGGTTTTCCATAGTTGATGCAAACAACGCCATGAAGAGACGTTAAAGTTCCATTTTGATTTTTCGTTTACAAAGTTTTACAATTTGTACGGGTAAAAGGCCGTTATTTTGCCGCTTTAATTGCTTTGTCTGATGAAAAGGTTGTCCTTCTTGCTTGTCGCCTGCCTATGGTGGGTTTCGCTTATTGCCCAGGAAACGCGTGAAGGCGTTCCTTCCATTTTTCTCGATTGCCCATGGGGATGCGACATGGCTTTTTTACGTCAGGAAATGACCTATGTCAATTTCGTGCGCGACCGGGCGGTTTCCGATGTTTTTATACAACAGACTTACCTTGAAACGGGCGGCGGTGGATTGCAGTCTACCCTTAATTTTTTTGGAAACAGAGCTTTAAAGGGGCGCAACGACACGTTGGTGTATGTTATACCGCCAGCAGCCTCTGAATCGGTGCAGCGCGACATGCTCAAAGCCAACCTGGAACGCGGGTTGTTGCCCTACCTGCTGCGTACTGAGATGGCTGAACGCATCACCTTTAGCGTAAAACCGTTGGAGGTTGATGAAAATGCTCCGAAGAAAGAACCGGTGAAAGATCCCTGGAACTACTGGACGCTTAGAGTGAACAGCAACATGAACGCCAGTGGGCAGGAGGTAGCCAAAAACCTGAGCGTTAACGGTGGGGTTAGTGCCCAGCGCATCACCAATGCCGTTAAAAGTAGGGTGTTTGTAAATGGAAGTTACAACCACAGCAAATTTGATTTCGGCGACGGCGACATTGAGGTATACAACCAGGGCGGTTACAGTTTGGGCGGATCACAAATCTATTCTATTTCAAAACGGTGGTCGATGGGTATGTTTGCCAATGCCGGACAATCGCTGTACAACAACACCCAGCTCAGTGTGCTTGGTTTGCCGGTGCTGGAGTTCAATATTTTCCCCTACACCGAAGCCACACGCAGGTTGCTGACCATCCAATACGGCGTCGGTGCGCGGTACAACCAATATTTTAACGAGACGATTTATTTTAAAAACAGCGAATGGCTGGGTGTGCAAAACATCGGTGCCTATTACAGCCAGGTGCTTACCTGGGGCAGTTTTAATACCGGTGTGGGTTATGGAAACTACCTACAAGACTGGAATCTGAACGAAATCAATTTCTCCACGGGCATCGAACTCAACCTTTTCAAAGGGTTCAATTTTAGCCTTTGGGGCAGTTACGATGTTGTGCACAACCAGATCGAACTGCCCGGCAATGGTGCGAGCAAAGAGGAGGCATTGCTTGCCATCAGGCAGTTGCAAACGGGCTACAACTATTACATGTGGTGCGGTATTTCCTACACTTTTGGTTCCATTTATTCCAACGTAGTGAACCCACGTTTGGACAATCGCCTGTTTTAAATCCCAATCCACCAAAATCCGACTTCGCACTATTTCCGACTTTCATCCCTGTCGCGCGCCCAGTTGTTGTTGGCCAAGGCGATGACGATACCGCCAGCCATGACCATGAGGATTTTGGCTAAAAAGGCGAACAGACGGCCGCCCAGTTCCAAAAAGCCCAAAAATGCCCAGTTGACGCCAACAAGGGTCATAATGAGCGAAGTGAAGCCGAGTATGACCAATGAAAATCCGAGGAGGGTCCAAAGACCTCTGTTTTTTAACATAGACGTTGAAACGTTTTTTACAAGTCAAATGTTTGTGCAGTGAACATTTTGCTTGAGTTTTACATTCCCAAAAAATGGTTTGTAGGAAAATGTGCTTTCAAATACTTAAAAAGCCATTTAATCAATCCTAAAAACCAACCAAATCATTTTAATCCTGGTTTAACTTTGGGCAGCCAAATTTGTTTACCTAAAAATCACTGTCTTGCCCACCACCACCACAAACCATCCGGGAATCAAACTCATCGAATGCCCACGCGATGCCATGCAGGGGCTAAAGGCGTTTATTCCTACCGACGTCAAAGCCGCGTACATCAACCAATTGCTTAAGGTTGGATTTCACAGCCTCGATTTTGGATCCTTTGTAAGTCCCAAGGCCATTCCGCAAATGCGCGATACGGCCGAAGTACTTGCAAAATTAGACCTTTCCGCCACCACGACCAAACTTTTGGCGATTGTTGCCAACCAGCGCGGTGCGGAAGATGCTTGCCAATACGAACAGATTGAATACCTGGGTTATCCTTTCAGCGTGAGTGAAACGTTTCAACTGCGCAACACCAATGCAACCCTGGCGGAAAGTGTGGAGCGTACGCAAGCCATTCAGGAATTGTGTGAAAAACACGGCAAAAAGCTGGTGCTGTACCTCTCCATGGGCTTCGGGAATCCGTACGGTGACCCCTGGAACACCGAGATTGTACAAAAATGGGTAGATAACCTGGTACCCTATGGGATCAACATTTTTTCCCTGTCCGACACCATCGGCTGTTCCAACCCGGAAAACATCGCTTACATGTTCAGCGATCTTATACCGGCTTACCCCGGCGTAGAGTTTGGCGCACACCTGCACACCCAGCCATACAACTGGCGTGAAAAAGTGCAGGCGGCCTGGGAAAACGGTTGCCGTCGTTTCGACGGCGCCCTGCGTGGGTACGGTGGATGCCCCATGGCTAAGGACGAACTGACAGGCAACATGGCCACTGAAAACATGGTGTATTTTTTTGATGAAATGGGTGAAAACATCGGCATAGACCGTTCAGCTTTTAGCAAAAGTCTGGCCATGACCTCCGCCGTTTTCCCACATTGATTTTTTGCGTTTGGTCGGTTGGGTTGCCCAATTTACTGCGGGTTCAACGTTAGCTTTGGTTACCTTTGCGCCCACTTTCCCGGAAAAACAAACCTGCCCCGGAAAACTCTGCATGTTCAACATCGACTGGTCGAAAGCCGCCGACCTTTTTCGCTACCATCCCGAATCGCCCCTGCTTTTCAGCAGCGGCCTTTTTTTGTTCCTTTTTCTGGGTTTTGTACTTATTTACCGCGGGCTAATCAACCGCAACCGCGCACGAATCCTTTGGGCTACCGCATTTTCGGTGTTTTTTTATTTCAAAAGCAGCGGTTTGTATTTTTTGCTGCTGGTGGGCAGCGTGGTGGTGGATTACAACCTAGCCCGCTGGATCGAACAGGCGTCGACGCAACGCGCCAGGAAGTGGCTTCTGGTGCTTAGTCTTGTTGCCAACCTGGGCCTTCTGGCTTATTTCAAATACACCAACTATTTTGCCACGTTTTGGAACGGCATCGGTGGAGATACGCTTGGACCGTATGACATCTTTTTGCCCGTAGGCATCTCATTTTTTACGTTTCAGTCGCTGAGTTACACCATTGATGTGTATCGCGGGCAGCTCAAGGCGCTCGACAACATCCTCGACTATGCTTTTTTCGTTACATTTTTTCCGCAGATGGTGGCAGGTCCGATCGTCCGTGCGAGCGATTTTTTGCCACAGATCAACGAGCCGTTGCACGTAAGCCGCGAGCAGTTTGGGCGCGGCGTTTTTTTGATTTGTTGTGGATTGTTCAAAAAAGCGGTGATTTCCGATTACATCAGTTTGAACTTTGTAGACCGTATTTTTGATGCGCCGACACGTTTCAGCGGTTTGGAAAACCTGGTGGGTGTGTATGGTTATGCTTTGCAGATTTATTGTGATTTCAGCGGTTATTCCGACATGGCCATTGGGTTGAGCTTGTTGTTGGGCTTTCGTTTTCCCATCAACTTTGATGCCCCGTACAGTTCGCTCAGCATTACTGAATTTTGGAGAAGGTGGCACATTTCGTTATCGACTTGGCTGCGCGATTACTTGTACATACCGCTCGGGGGCAACCGCTCGGGCAAGTTCCGCACGTATGTGAACCTTATGATTACCATGTTGCTGGGCGGCTTATGGCACGGTGCGGCTACGCGGTTTATTGTGTGGGGCGGTTTGCATGGAGCAGCGTTGGCGGTGGAGCGGTGGTGGAAAAACATTTATCCGTACCATCCAGGAAGGGTGAGGAAATTTTTGGGTTGGGTGTATGCGTTTCACTTTGTGTGTTTGAGTTGGATTTTGTTTAGGGCTGCGGACATGACCACCGTTTGGGCCATTTTGAACCAGATTGCCACGGCATTTCAGCCGCAACTTGCTGGTGAGTTTGTGCAATCGTACAGTGTTGTTTTGGGTTTTATGGCTGTGGGTTACCTCTTGCATTTTACGCCAAGGCGGTGGGACATGGCAGTTCAGCGTGGTGTAACGGCTTTGCCGCTGGTGGGCAAGGCGCTGCTCATCACGGCCATGGCGGCGTTGGTGATGCAGGTAAAATCGGCTGAAGTACAGCCGTTTATTTATTTCCAGTTCTGATCAGTCGGATAGTTCCGCGTATTTTTCTTCGAGCCATTCCCAGTCTACCACCGGGCCTTCGTCGAGTTTGTTTTTCCACGCGGCGAGGTCTTTGGAAATGTTGGTGCGTTTGTCGAGGTCGCGACGTACTTTGGTACGGTAGAGGCTTTTGGCGAGGGTAAAAAAGCGCAGGCGTTCTTTTTTGCGGTTTTCGGGCAGGAGGTTGTCACGGCGGATGCGGGTGGAAGCGGTATGAATGAGGCGTTCGGATTCTTCGGAATCGAGGTCATTCAAACCGTACCTTATGCGAACATCCAGGGTTGCAGCCATGCAATACAGGTAGATGTCTTCGATGTCGCTGTATCCGAAGTAATGGCCCAGAACATCAGCGGATTCGTGCGCTTTTTCCTGGCTGAGCAGAATGGTTGCTTTGCAAATGGTTGCAACTTGATTGCGTTTTGGTCCACCGATCAGTTTGTGCTGGTATTTTAAAAAAAAGTGGTGTGCCCATTCCGTTTTATTCAGGCGCAACGCCGTAAAAATGGTGCTTTGGAAATGCGAGCTTGCCAAAGGTTCTGCTTCGCTCATTTTTTCTATTTGATCAAGTTGCAAGTGGTGCAAACGCTCCAAAAAGCGCTTGTTTTTCGTTTCCCTGTAGCGCATGGGCCAATAGCCCCGGATCAGAACCTTGATTTCGGTGGACCGGGATGTTGGAAGTTGGTGTTCGAGTTTGTTGAAAAGAACCAACAAGTGGTTGTAGCTGGCTTCAGCTTTGTCGGGGTCGTCCTCCATCATGAAGGTCAGCAGGTTACAGTATAGGTTAACAAAAGGGTTAAACAGGTAATTGTTTTGTTGGAAAGACCGTACCAGACTTAGGCTTATTTCACGGTTGATTCGCAATCTGTTGTAAGCATCTTCATCGTCTTCGTACAATTGGCCCATGCGTTGCTGGTGCACCAATTTGCACATGAGATCAATTTTAGTGATCAGGTAAAACTGATCAAGTTCTTCGATGGTTTGTAAAAAATTATTGTCTTTGACCCGCGACTCGTACATGTTTTCATGGAACGACTTCTCCTGTTCAAGCAAAAAACGCAGGTAAAACAAGTCGTTGAAATGGTTGCCGCTTACGGAACCGTAGTTGTCTTCATCGTGCAGATTGGTTTTGATGTCGTTGAACAGGTTTTGGAATAAATTTTCGGGACGGCGTTTTTTTCGCCCATCGGTATCCGAGGTATCGTTGCTTTCCTGTTCATTGGCCAGCTTACTTGGATGGGATCGTTCGTTGTAAAACCGCAACATGGCGAGTTGCTGGCGAATTTTATTGAGCATAAACGCCGTCGAATCTGCCGATTTTTGTTTGCCTGATTGAGCGTTTGTTTTGGATCCTGTGGATGAAAAATGCAAAAAGGCAACGAATTGCCGGATGATACCGAGCAACTGCGCCATGGTGCGTTGCAGTTCGCTATCGGGATTTCTATGGTTGACGAAAAAGAAAGCAGCAGCAGCTTCCCGGGTAAGTTCTGCATTGCAGAAATCCGGGTAGTATTTTTTAATGTATTCAAAAAGTTCCCTGGTTTCCTTGGCACGAACGTCGTTGAACAGCGGCGTAGCCACAAACAGGTGGAGCAGCTCAATTTCCTCCTGTGTCAAAAGCTTTAACGTTCGGACCAACAAACTGTAATGCATGGGGGAAACTACAGGTATTTTCTTAGGATTTGGAAGTAATCGGGTTTTTTGTGTTTTGGTGCTAAGGTAAAAGTCGGATACTTTTGTTAAAAAATTAAAACAAATGAAAATCAACATTTATTCAGCCGCAGCGATTGCCTTCATTTCCCTGGTTTTAGGTATTTGGATTGGTTCGGCAATTGCACAACAAGGAAGTTCAAATTGCGATTCACCGGCAAATTTGAGAAGCACCATTGTTGCCGAAAGTTCTGAAGTGCTTCTTGAGTGGAATCATGGAACCACGCGTGCCTCTGGGTACATGGTTCTTGTATACGACGAAGTTGGGGGGCAGCGTACATTTTACCGGATGTATCAATCAGATTCCAATTCATTGGTTATCAACGATTTGTTACCAAAACGGAGTTATTACTTTGAATTGTTGTCCCGTTGCGGCACCGGACAAGGCGGTGATATCTTGCCAGATGTATTAAACGGTACATTCAATACGCAGGATTTCATCATCGTTGATGAAGTGGTGCACATTATTACTCCCGACGCTAGAAGAACCGAGGTTTGCGATAATATGGTGAATTGTTCGGTTGTTGAAAGCCCGGGCAACACATTTACCTGGCTGAATGCAGCCGGAGGTAAGGAATACTACAACATCCAGATAAGGACCAGAGCCTTGCCTCAAACGTTGGTAATGAATGCTATCCTTGTAAAGGACTTTACAGACCCCAATCAGAAAAGAGTGACAAATTTCGTTGACTTGGTATGTGGAGGGCCGATGGGAGATGCATTAAACGAACCCTCAAAATCGGCCTGCAGTCCCGTTCGTCCGAACATTTTGTGCGGTAACTTTTTCAACGGAAGCACCGTTTCCTATGAAGTGGTGATTTTAGCATCTGGTTGTTCCTTCCGTTTCACAGATCCTGCGCAGGCTCAAAATTATTCCGTCACCATTAACCGTTGTACCGGTGCTGTTGATTAACCAAGCCTGCGACAATGGAAGTCACGCTCTTTTTTGTGATTGGACTTCCCCTCGTGGCACCTGTATCTTTGTATCATCAGAAACGCAAACACATTCTTTGTTCTTTGACATGCCCCAATAAACCAACCCCGAGTCCTGCATCCGGCGTCTTCAGACCCCAAAAGACCAAGCCTGAAATGTTCCCCAAATGAAGATGACCGGTTGCAGGACGAATGTGGGCCAATGGAAGTAAACCACTTTTTTGTGTTTGGCTTCCAACCATCACACCCCGCAACTTTGTACCGTCAGAAGAAACCCAAAAATTCAGACCACCCACGCTCTTGTTCTTTCAAATCACCCTAATCATGAACCCTGTTTTAATCGAAGTACACTGCAACCTGCCCGCTGATGATCCCAACTGGAAAGAAATTGAAGGACTACAATTGGAAATAGGCTATCCTGGCCGCGGTGGACAAACCTTGTGGAAACACATTGGATGGCTCCGCGACCAAATGACACCGGCCGGCCGGCAATTTGCCCAAGCCATCTGGAGCCAGGATATGAACAACCATGTACTCGTGTTCGATTTTCTTCCAGTGATTACCAGCGCGGGCAAAGGACCTGAAAAAAGCTACCGCATCCGCAAAAGCGTCACCACAGCAAGCGGACGTTCGAAAAAAATCGGCACGCGGTTGTTGAAAGGCGATTACCACGACGAGCATTTCGCTTTTCACCCCATTTACCCCGAACCAAACTAAATCTGAAAACAGTACCCTTCAACCACACCAACCATGAAAACCCAACCCAATCCCATCACGCCGCTGTATCCAAGTCCCAGACACCCGGTCACCAAACCCCATCCGCCCTGACAAACCCCAAAAAACCAAACCCCAATAACCAAGCCTCAGCCCTGAAAACCAACCAAACCCCAATTAACCAAACCTCAGCCCAATTAACCAAGCCTCAGCCCTGAAAACCAACCAAACCCCAATTAACCAAGCTCCATTTTAATCCCAAAAAACCAATTTTTGAATTCCAACCCCATTTTAATCCCGAAAAACCAATTTTTGTTTGTTTGACCTCATTAAAGCCCGGATTGACCCCAAATCACCCGAGTTGCCTAAAACCCTTACTTTTTTGCCTTCTCACTCGGGCATTGTAATCCTTGAATTTTGTCCATGTGCCCTGTTCGAAATCCCATCTGGGCGCCCTGTATGATTCACACAGACCAAATGAAAAACAAATGCCCGTTTCGCTGTAAAGTGAAACGGGCTTTTTTGTTTGTCCGGAAAGGTTGTTAAACAAGTTTGGCTTTCAGTTCGATGGGCACAGCGGACAATGCTTTGCTCACCGGACAGCCACCTTTGGCGGCATTGGCCAGTTCCTGGAACTTATCGTTGTCGATGCCTGGTATTTTGGCCTCCAGGTCGAGGGTTATTTTTACAAATGCCCAGTCGCCGCTGCTGTTATCCATGTCAATGTGCGCTGTACAGTGCAACTCATCGGCGGTGAAACCTGCCCCTGCAAGCTGGAAGCTTAAGGCCATGGCGAAGCATCCTGCATGTGCTGCAGCGATCAGTTCTTCAGGGTTGGTGCCTGCTTTGCCATCTTCATTTTGAAAACGTTCTTTGAAAGAATAGGGGGTGTCGTTGAAAAGTCCGCTTGGACCCCCGAGGGTGCCTTTACCTTCGAGGCCGGTACCTTGCCAAACGGCGGTTGCGGTGCGTTGGAATGTTGCCATAATTTGGAATGTTTATCAGGATGAATAAGGGAGTTTAAAGATCTTTTTCGTAAGCTTTCATGCGCACTTTTTTGCCTCTGGGCGTCAATACATCATCTTCCCAAACCAATCGAATTCCTGCCAAAAGCTCCAACTCAGGTCGTTTGTGCGGCGTGATCATCACAAGCAACGGCGAGGCATCGAGCAGGTTCCAGCAAAGCGGGAAAAGTGATGAAGCAGGACAAAGGTGCAATGCAAAAGAACTGATCACGGCACTGTACGTTGCAGGAAGCCCTACGCGTACAACGTCGGCAAATGACCATGGTTCGCAAATCAGTCCGGTATTTTTTTCAAACAATGTTCCAGTGAAAGGATCAGCGCCGGTGATGTTTTGCACGCCGGCATCCAAAAGTACCCTGGTAACCTCTCCTCCGCCTGCTGCAAAATCCAAAATGCTGCTGGTGTCAATGCGGTGCAGGTTGCGCCGTACCAAAGCCGCTATCTCAGGGAAATGTGGATTTTCATACGTATTGCCCAGGCTTTGGTAATAAGCTTCGGCGCCATGTTCTTCGTAAAGCAGGCGTATGGGCTTCATTGTCTTAACCTGGATTTTTAGGATTTTGAGATTGGGATTTTAGAGGGATTTGGGGATTTGGGAAGATTGGATTGGATTTTTGATTGGATTGGATTTTTGATTGGATTGGATTTTTGATTGGATTGGATTTTTGATTGGATTGGATTTTTGATGGATTGGATTTTTGATGGATTGGATTTTTTTTTGGATTGGATTTTGAAGAATTGGATGAACCGGTGTATGGAACCATCGCTCAATCCAATTATCAATAATCCAATCCAAAAAAAATCCAATCCAATCTTCCCCATCCTATTTGTCCTCCCCGCGTAGCGTGGGATCTAAATCCCAATCTCAAAATCCCAAAAATCCAGGTCATTGTTTGATTTTGTTGTAGTAGTCGCGCTCCAAACTGTCGATAAGCATTTGGTATGCCGGATCATTGAGAGGCGATTCGTAGGGTTGTTTGTTTTTTCCCAAAAGTTTAACCCTGACGGTGTTGTACCGGCTGGGGTGAAGTCGGAGGTCTTGCAACAGCAAGTGCATGTGGTGGGTAGAGCGCACAAGGTTTTCGTATAGTACCTTGTCGGTGAGCAATTGTCCTGCCATTCCTTCGCCTTCGATAAGGCGTCCGGCGAGTGTATCCACACGCATCATGGTGTGTTGGGTTGTGCTGAGGGTGTTGCGCAGGTCGGCGATGGCAACGGCCACTGAATCTATGGCTGCTGTGGCCCTGCCTGCACTTTGGTCCAGATTGGCGTTTTTCAGTTGTTCGCTTACTGCCGCGAGGTTGTTGAACGTTTTTTTAAGGTCTTCCCTGCTTTCGCTCAGTGCTTTGGTAATTTCTGCGCTGCTCCGTACGGTGGTATTGATGCCAGCTGTGGATGCCTCGAGCAGGCGGTTGATTTTAGCGCTCATGATGGCCAGATTTGCCATTGATGCTTCCAGAGATACGAGGGTGCGGCCGAAGCCTTGTGGGTCGTTGGGATCGGCTATGGAGTCGTACAGTGTGGTAAGGCTTTGGCCAAGACGATCGGTGTACGCGTCGAGTTCATTTGGAGCTCCTATGACGGTTTCGAGGAAACCTTTGTTTGCGCCGATGAGGAAATCGCCGCTTTCTGCACAGTCATTGCCGCTACAAGGTGTGGAAATAACCAGTTCTACAGCTTTGCCGCCCATAAGGGTAAGACCGATGATGGTTGCTTTGGTGTCTTTGGGAATGTCGAGTCCCGATTCGATGTTGATTGTGGCGATGATGGTTTTGTCGTCATCGGGGTCCACTGAAAGGTCTTTCACGGTGCCTACCTGAAGTCCGTTGATGAAAACCGGACTGGAAGGCCTGAGTTGGTCGACGTTGTCATACCGCACGTAAAAAGTTTGCGAACGGCTGAGCATGTCGATCCCTTTGAGAAATTTAAACCCCCAAATGGCCAGGCCCAAGGCGACAACGGCCAGAATGCCGATTTTTGTTTCGTTGCTGAGTTTTAACATCAATAGTTGTTTGTTTTTTAGCCGGTCTTAAGGTATAGGCACTACAGAGGCAGTGCGGAATCCTAAATTTTTGATTTCGGAAAGTTCTTTTTCCGCTTCAGTCCGTGTGGTAAAACTACCAACAAAATAACGATACTGTTTGTCCACTTTTTCTTCTTTAACATCCGAAAGCAAGGCAAGTTGTCCGCTCTTGAGGTCGAGCCTTGAAGGCCAGTCGAGTAAATGGATTCGAAAAGCGCCCTTGATGGGCACCGACACGGTTGTAGGTTTGGGGTCAGGTTTGGCGGGTGGCGCAGTCGTTGCAGGCTTGGCGGGTACCGTTGCAGTAGCTTTGCTGCCTTCCATTTGATTTTTGTACTGGGTAAAAGCTACAAAAATAGCCTGAGCCATTTGGTTCTGACCTTCTTCAGAAGCGATGTATTGCTCTTCAGACCGGTTGGTTAAAAAGCCGGTCTCAAACAGAACTGCAGGCATTGCTGTTTCTTTCAACACGATAAAACCTGCTTGTTTGACGCCTTTATCAACTCTGCCACCGATACTTTTTGCATATTGTTGCACCAGACTTGCAAAAAGAATGCTTTGTTCAAGGTAGGCACTTTGCCAAAGGCTGCTCAGGATGTGGCTTTCAGGGCTGTTGGGATCGTAGCCTTCGTATTTCTGCTGGTAGTTGTCTTCGAGGTAAATGGAAGCATTTTCGCGTTTGGCTACGTCTAGGTTGTGCTGTGCGGTGTGCAAGCCCATCACATAGGTTTCAGCGCCGTGTATGCTGGGCGAACTCACTGCATTGCAATGTACGCTGACAAACAAATCTGCGTTGTTACGGTTGGCGATGGCGGCGCGTTCGTTGAGTTCAACAAAAACGTCCTTATCGCGGGTGTAAATGACTTCAACTTCGGGGAAAGCTTTTTTGATGCGGTCTCCGAGGTTAAGTACGATGGCCAGTGCGTTGTGTTTTTCACGTGATACGGCTCCGAGGCAACCAGGATCTTTGCCACCATGACCGGCGTCAAGCACAATTTTTTTGATTTTGTAAGTACTTTTGTCGCCCGATGCGTCTTCTTTCGGCGACGGCCAGCGGGTCGAGACGTTAAAGTTTTGCAAAAAAAGCCACAACGCAACGGCAATCAGCGTTTGTAGGGCGTACTTTAGTTTCATAGTTGTTTAAACAGTTCGGTTTCAAGTGGGCAACACGGCGTCTTACTTAATGTGCAAATATCGGTTTTTCCTGCAAATTATTGCATGGCTGTGCTGCACCGCCCTGGTAGCTCAAAATCCTATCCCAGTTTTACCACCTCCGGATACCCTGCCACCACCTGTTTTTACCGATTCGGTAACCGTAGACCTCAGTGCCGTAAAAATTTCTTCGGAAGGCATCGAATCCACGGTTGATTACGGTGCCCAGGATTCGATGTGGTTTGATGTAACGCAGAAACAGTTGCACCTCTACGGAAAAGCTTTTGTTAAATATACGTCGTTGGATGTAACCGCAGGTTACATTTTGCTCGATTACAGTATAAACGAAATAAGCGCTCAGGAATTTCCCGATACCACAGGAAAACTTGCCGGACTACCACATTTTAAAGATGGCGAGCAGGAATTTGACGCTGCCAGGTTTCGGTACAATTTCAAAACCCAAAAAGGCATCATCTACGAAGCACGGACCAAGCAGGAAGACCTTTACGTGCTGGGGCAACGCGCCAAGTTTATCGGTTCCGCTTCGGGTGACAGTGCCGACGCGGCCCAAAACGTGGTGTACAACTACAATGCCTTGGTGACCAGTTGCGACTTACACGAGCCTCACTTTGGCATACGGGCCAGCAAACTGAAAGTTATTCCCAACAAAATGGTGATCACAGGTTTGTCGAACCTTGAAATTGCTGGCGTACCCACACCTTTGATTTTGCCTTTTGGCTTTTTCCCCATCACCAAAACCCGCCAGGCCGGTTTGATCATACCGCGCGACTTTGAGTTCAGGGAGGCCGAGGGCCTGGGCATCAAGGACTGGGGCTGGTACCAACCCATCAACGATCACATGGATGCCGCCATGCGTTTCAGTGTCTTTGTAAGCGGTTCGTTTGGTGCCACTGGTACCCTGCGTTACAACCAGCGCTACAAACAAAAGGGCGATTTTGAGTTGCGCTACAACAACCGCGTAAGCGAAAATGCCATGGCGCAAAAAGTTTCCGAGAAATCCTACGCCATCTCCTGGGGGCACCAACAGGACCCTAAGGCGCACCCCACCAGGCGGTTCGGCGGTTCGGTCAACATTCAAACCAACCGGGACCAAAACCGCAACCAGAACGATTACCAAAGCGTTTATCAAAACTCACTGAGCTCGAACATCAATTACTCCAAACTTTTTCCCGGTAAACCTTACCAGTTCAACGCTGGCATGTCGCACTCGCAAAACAACCAAACCCGCGAGATGACCATCAGTCTGCCCAATGTCAATTTCAACGTGCAGCGCATTTTTCCCTTCAAACGCAAAGAACCGTTGGGTGCGGAAAAATGGTATGAGAAGTTTTCGCTGGTTTATGCGGGAAAGTTGCAAAATACGCTCAATACAGTGGATACGCTGTTGTTTACCCGGCGAACGCTGGAAAGTGCACGCATGGGCATCCAGCATGCGGTCAACTCCGACATCAACCTCAAACTTTTCAAATACATCAACGTGGCACCCAGGGTGACCTACGAAGAAAACTGGTACCCCTACACCATCAACAGACAGCTTCTCGACGAAATCCGGTACGTCTACGATACCACCGACGAAGGCATCGTGTTCATCGACAGTTTGAACACCCAATGGGGTGTAGATACCACCCTGCGCAACTGGGGCTTCAAATCGTTCCGTACTTACAACGCTGGCATCTCGGTGGGTACGGCACTTTTCAATACGCAACAGTTTAAAAATGGGTGGTTTCGCGGTTTCCGGCACACCATGAAACCGAGCATGTCCATCGGTGTAGGACCCGATTTCACCTCGCCACGTTACGATTATTTCCGGTTTGTGGAAACCGATCTGCGGCCGTCGAGAAACGATACTGTTCGTTACGGCATTTTCGACGACGGCATCTTCGGCAGACCCAGTTTTTCGCCGCGAAACGTAGCACTTTCGTACACTTTGGGCAATATTTTTGAAATCAAAGTGCGTAATGATACCTCTGACAGAAAAATCCGCATCTTTGATAACCTGTCTTTCAACGGAACGTACAGTCTCACCGCCGACTCCCTTCGCTGGAGCCCCATTACTACGGGCAGTGTGTTCCGGCTTTTCAAAGGCATCCTCAACATCACCTGGAACGCCGCTTTCGACCCTTATGTGCTCGACTCCAGGGGGCGACGCACAAACCAATACATGGTGAATGAAAAGGGAAGACTGGTGCGGTTGGCCGACTTCCGCATGCAGTTCAATACCGGGTTCAACGTAGCCCAGATTCGGGGCATGCTCAGCGGCAAAAGTGATGATTCCTCTCCGGCCGTAGCACAAGGATCGGACGATTTGCTCAGCTTATTCAACGATTTTCGCGTAAGCCACAACTTCTCCTTTGCCCAAGAACTCATCAGCGGTACCAACCGAGACAGCCTTGTGATCGCCAGCAATGGCATTTCCCTCGGTGGGTCCATTCCGCTTACCTCCAAATGGCGGTTCAACGTAAACAACATCAGTTACGATTTCCAGTCCAAATCGGTGATTTATCCCGATATCGGGTTGTCGCGCAACCTGCACTGCTGGGAACTCAGTTTGGCGTGGCAGCCGCAACGTGGCACCTACATGTTCAGCATCAATGTTACGCCTGGCTCCAGCCTAGAGTTCCTCAAATTGCCCTACAGGCAAAACAACTTCGACGGCGTGTTTTGAGCAGTTTAAAGTTTGAAGTTTAAAGTTTGAAGTTTGAAGTTTAAAGTTTGAAGTTTGAAGTTTGAAGTTTGAAGTTTAAAGTTTAAACTTTAAACTCCAAACTTTAAACTCCAAACTTCAAAGAGGAGTCAACCCAGCTTAGGGATGACTCCTCTCCAAACTTTAAACTTTAAACTTCAAACTTTAAACTTTAAACTTCAAACTTTAAACTTTTTAACGTCCGCCGCCGCCGCGATTTCCGCCGCCGCTGCGGTTTCCGCCACCGCCGCCGCTGCGGTTTCCACCGCCGCCGCCATTGCCGCCGCTTCCGCCGTCATAACCGCCGCCGCCACGGTTTCCGCCGCCGGCTCCGCGGCCATCGCCGCCACCCGCGCCGC
>Ga0105048_10003698_pt1 | contig 25055 bp, 19 predicted proteins | sample MAT05_FD_78382 | JGI IMG/M metagenome (GOLD analysis project Ga0105048, IMG submission 78382) | Freshwater microbial communities from Lake Fryxell liftoff mats and glacier meltwater in Antarctica - MAT-05 | ecosystem: Environmental > Aquatic > Freshwater > Ice > Liftoff microbial mat | place... | reverse complement strand
CTTCCAAAGGCCGAACAAAACCTCAGAACCTACTTCGAGTTTTACAACGCCCGTCGGCCACACAGCAGCCACGACGGCCAAACGCCATTAGAAGTCTACCGCCGCCTGACCGAAACCAGACAAGCCGCCTAACGGCGGCGGGAAGAGCGGGAAGGGAGCGTTGCTCCCTCCCCTGCGCCCCTCCCTAAAAATCTTTTTTCTTCTCAATCCCTCCCGTCCCTTATCATTTACTTTCCCGATCCCCTGGTCCAGTCAACGGGGTCCACTTCACAGATTCCTCCGCCAGCGGGGCGAAGCGTGCCCACGTTTCTTCATGGGCCTCCAAGGCCAGTTCATGGCGCGGATCCGATGCCAGCCAGACGGCAAATCCCTTTTCCTCGTCAACGCTGAGGCCCGACTCGATCCGCAACACCCAGCGCGCGGCCTCGGTATCAATTCGGTCGGATTTTTTTTCGTCGTTTAGCATGATTGATCTCGGGTGCTCCGGGTTATGATTGTGGTGTCACTTTCTTTTCAGACGCGCTTCGCAGCGACGAAGCCTCGCGGCGGCGAAAAAACTCTGTGCATTTCTTTAACGCCGTCACACTGTGGTTCTCCACCGTTTTTTCGGACAGGCCCAAGCGCTGGGCGATCTCGCGCTGCGAAAGCCCATAGATGCGCCGCAAGGTAAAAACCTCACGGCAACGTTCGGGCAACGATTGAAGTGCTTCATGCAAAATCTCGATCTCCTGAAGGCGTGACACCGCTTCAGGCGGTGTCCACCTTATCATCTAAGACACGCAATAGATCAATTGCCCCCATACCTTCCGGGCGCTCCAAACGGTGCCGACGCAGGTGATTGAGCGCGAGGTTGCGCGCCGTGGTAAAAAGAAAGGCACGCACATTCTCAATCGGGTTCTCCGACTAAAAACGCGGCACCCGAACCATGCTTTCCTGCACCAGATCATCGCGATCTACTAGGCTTAGAAACCGAACAGCCAGCCACCGCCTAAGCGGCACCTCGTGAGGCTGTAATTCGTCGGCAAACCAACGGGACTGATCGGTGTTCGGCGGCATGGGGTGGAGTCGCGTGGACTGCGACGCTGGCTGTTAACTAGTCAACGCTCCGCAAAATTCCAGTCAATTCCCGCTTAGGCAGGTCCGGATTGCCCACAAACCGAGCCTCGCCACGCCTGCGCATAAAACACCAGTCCGCAAAGAACTCCCCGGGCTTTTTAATTAAAATTTTCGCCACGAAAGTCCCGCTTGATTACCCGCAAACGCTCTGTTTTCCCACCAACGACCGTAAATAAATCGCAAAAAACAAAAAACCCATGGCTTGCCTATAAGTTTTTCTCCGCCGGTTGACCTCGCAACCGCACACAGCACGTTCCCCGAGCTCAGCGTCGCCCGCACAGACGCCGTAGCCCCAGTCAGAAACCACCAAGTTACGCCCCCGCTCTTTTACCCGAATGACTACCCTCGTCCCTGCCTCAATCCGTCTACCCCTCCGCGGATTTTTTTCCGCTACGCTACTCAGCATCACCCTCACCGTTCCCTTGCTTCAAGCCGCCGATAACGTCCTCCTCGACGAATCGTTCGACGACCTCGACCGCACCAATCAAAATCTACCAGACGGAGCACATTGGTATTATCAAGGCGCACCCACCACCGCTGATCACCTCAGCGTCATACCTTCTGTTGTCGGACGAGCGATGCTCTTAAAGAGCACGGCGTCGCCAACGATGATCAATGGCTATTTCACGCCTTCTGGCAGCCCTCGCACCCTAGCTGTCGGCGATTCAGTTTCTGTGAGCATGTCGCTCACCTTGAGCTCCACGCCTGATTCAGATTCAGGCTTTCGTATTGGCCTTTATAACTCAAACGGCGTGCGACCGAGCACTGATATAAGAGCTGGAAGCATTAGCGATGGTCCCACTTACGGCGGGTATTCGGGTTATGGCATTTACTTCAATGCGGTCGGGAGTACCTCCAATCCGACTAACTTTCGTGTGATCCAAAAAACACCCACGGATGGTGCAGGCTTACCCACGATTTCAAGCACTGCGGCTCTTAATTCTCCCAGCACTGGCTTCCCTGTACTTGGCGTCAACGCAGGAACTTCCTTTCCCGTCACCTTAACAATCACGCGCACGTCAACCACTGCAGTACGCATAATTGCCAATGTGAATGGCACGACAACAACGGCGAATGATAACACTGCATCAATAATCACAGCCTTCGACGACATCTGTGCTTTCATAGGCAGCGCGGCGGTTCCCCATGGGCAAACGATGAAGATCGACGATGTCGTGGTCACCTATACGCCTGCCGCAAGTCTGGCTCAGACGCTGCTTAACGATTCCTTTAGTGATAGCGACCGCACAACGCAGGCCTTGCCTAGCTCAGCGGCTTGGTTCCTACGCATTCAAAACGTCGCCGCTGTGCCGGCCACGGTCCTGTCTGTTCCCACAACAGCCACCGCTAATCCTAATATTGACCTGATCCTGCGTGCCAGCCCAACCCCAGGTACGGCGATCGCCTACTTCACTGGTGGCGCTGCGCAAGCCCTCGCAGACGGCGAATCTCTTGTCATGCGTCTTTCCACCCGCGCCAGCGCCTTGGCTAACGTGGCCCGTGGTGTCCGTTTTGGTCTTTTTAATTCGGGCGGCAATCGCGTGACGACTGATTACGAAGTCGGCACCCCACTTCCTATGGGCCTGTTTAATGGTTATAAAGGCTATACAGTAGAGGTTAACTCACGCGGTAGCACCGCGGGTGGAGTGGCTGCCTATAAACGCTCCGGTTCCGCTAATGCGCTCTTTGATTCTTCCGCCTTTAGTCTTCTCGGCGTTGATAATGTCGGTGCCTCCGCTTTCACTGACAATGAATGGGTTCGCGTCACGCTTCGCCTCATCCGCTTGGGCAATACGATGCGTATTGAAGCGCTCGTCCACGAAGTATGGGTCACCGTTTCGGACTTCACTCCCGCTACTTTTGCTTTTGATACATTGGCCATCCATGTACCAGGCGGCGGCTTGCCCGATCTATCCATGCTCCGCATCGATGATATTCTGGTGGTGCACAGCACGAGTTACTCGGACAACATGACCTCACCCTCGACCATCGTGAGCGAGAACTTCAACCGCAACGGTTGGAATGCCGCCAGCTTCACCGGCAACGTCCCTGGCTCGGTCTCTTATGGCGCCACAGGCTCTTATGACGGGTTTGGCGCTCTCACACCCAGCGGCGCAATGCGTCTCTCCGCCGATGGCAGCGGGATAAGTGGGCCATGGTCTGCATCCCTGCACTCCGGTCAAATTCCGGTCAGTACTACCGAAACCAACCTTAACCTCCTCACACTGGCCTTTGATGTGAGCGCCAGCTCCACCCGTCCTATTTTGGTGGGTATTGAATCCCTCGCCGCCGACGGCTCCATCACCGGTCGCCGTGAACGTTGGCTTTACCCGGCCTCGGTCGGCTTGGTGCAACACTTCGCCTTCGAGCTCTCTGATATGATTGCAGCCGGAGGCACCTTTAATCCCATCGCGCCTAAACTCCAGTTTACATGGCTCGTGGAAGGCAATAGTACGCCATCATTCTCTTGGACAAATGCGCCGCTCACCATCGATATTGACAACCTTCACCTCGCTCGTCCGCGGTACTACGTCAGCCCCACAGGTAATAACAATAATACCGGCGGCTTTAATGATCCCTACGCCACGATGTCAAAGGCCGCTTCAGTCTCCAATCCTGGTGATATTATCCTTATTCGCTCCGGCTCAGGTACCGCTCCTCACTATATCGTAAGCACTAATCCAAATGACCAAGGCATCCAAATCACTCGTGCGGGTGCACCTGCAGGCTGGATTACCTTCAAGGCCTATCCCGGTGAAAATCCCATCATCCAAAATTACGGCTGGAACATCATTCGAGTAGGCGCAGGCTATAATACCTCACGCGATCGCAGTGCTAGCGTCGCGTACATTGAGCTCCGCGGCCTCAGCTTACGCGGCATTGCTGACACGCTACCCGACGCACTGAAAGGCAGTACCAGCAATGGTTCGGCCAATACCACGGGCGTGACGATCGAAGGCCGTTTCATGGCTAAACGCCCGCATCACGTCCGCATAATCGATCTCGATATCCGCAATTGCTCAGGTGGTGGCGGCGGTCCCTTGCAAGCAGACTACGTGACGATTGAAGGCTGTTTGATCCGCGACAACTGTAATTGGTCGGGCTACGCACCCTCTGGCTGTGGTACTTTGGATGGCTTTAATCATTCCGGTTTTCCCAATGAGGTACGCCAAGTTTTTCTGAATAACCGCGTGATTAATAATAAGACCACGCAAATCTGGCCGCAAATCAACGCCTACTCTGATGGCAACGGTATCATCATTGATACCAACATGAACACGGCGGGCAACAATACCGAAGGCCCTTATAGCGGTCGGACATTAGTGCAAGGCAACCTCACCGCGTTTAACGGCGCTTCCGGTATGCATGCCTACCTCTCGCGCCGTATCAGCGTAATCAACAACACATCGTACCAAAATGGCCAATGGCTTAACTATGGTGAACTCTGGTCCAACCAGTGCGACGACATGTTCTTCTATAATAATATTATGGTTTCCTCTCCACTCAATGGCGGTCGGTTAAACACCAAGGCAAAGCAAATAAACCCCGTAGTCGTTTCAGGCTCTAGACCAATGCTCGTCGGAGTAAATTTCTATAATAACGTCTATCAAGTGGGCACCGGCAGTCTCATCCCACTCACCCGCCCCGGCGATTCCGGCAACTTCACCACCACCGCTCCCATCTTCGTCGATCCAGCCAACGGTGATTTTCGTCTTCGCCCAGGCAGTGACGCCATAAACCGCGGACAGCTCAACTCACGAGTCAGCTTCGTCGACATCCTTGGCTACCCTCGCGCAAACGATGGCACCATGGATGTCGGCGCCTTTGAACGGCAACCGATCATTCTAAACCAGCCTAGCTCAATCACCGCCATCGCTGGTAACTGTGCCGACCTCTCAGTCGGTGCCGTAGGCGACACCCTCACTTATCAATGGTATAAGGACTGCGTCATGGTCCCTGGCGCGACCCACGCCACGCTCACCCTGCCTCATGTTTCGTGCGCCGATGCAGGCATCTACCGCGTCACCGTCTCGACTGGCTTCGATTCGCGAGACAGCGACGACATCGCGCTCACCGTGATAACACATTCCGATGGCGACGGAGATGGCCTCTCGGATGCGCTCGAATACGCCCTCGGCTCCAATCCGGCAGCCGCAGCCTCCACCGCGCAGCCTACCCTCGGCTTTGGCTCCGGTGCTGATGCCGACAAGCTGACGCTGACGTTTAATCGCGCTCGCGCCGATGTGAGCTACACCGTCCAGACCAGCGATGACCTCGTGACCTGGACTGACTTGGCCGTTAACCCCGGTTCAGTCGGTGCCAACGTCAGCGTCACCGATCTCGTCAGCGCCTCGGCCACCCGCTTCCTACGGCTCCAAGCCAATTTTGGCGGCATTACGCTCAACACCGTGCCCGTTGGCTGGCTGAAAGCCACGCTTGCCGCCGGCACGCCAGCTATGCCCAAGACGTCCCTGATCGGCATACCGCTCGACGCCGTCAGCCTGCCGCCTGCCGGAATCCGCGCCGGACTGATCGAGTCGTTCACCGCCAACACGCTCACCCAAAGCGCTGGCGGATGGACGAGTAACCTCGCCCATCCCGCCGCCCCTTGGCTCCTGCGCCTGACCAGCGGCCCCGCTACAGGCAAGCTCCTCGACATCACCGCCACCACCGCGACGACCATCACGATCAGCGGTGCTGACCTCACCACCCTCGGCCTCACCGCCGGTGCCGATACTTTCGAGCTCATACCGGTCGACACCCTGGGCTCACTCTTCGGCAGCACGACCCTGCTCGGCGGCACCTCAGCCAGCAGAGCGGACAATGTACTCGTGCGCAGCGGCACCTCTTGGCTCGCCTACTACTACGACACCCACCTCGGCTTCTGGCGTCGCACCATCGGGTCTGCCACCAACAGCAACAACGTGCTCATCCGGCCCGCTACCGGTGTGCAAGTGGTTCGCCGCGGTCCCGCGCTCACGCTGACCCTCACCGGCCGCGCGCCCGCCACCGCCTTTCGCACAAGCGTCAACAACGCCAACAGCACCGTGCTGCACAGTGGCTTCCCCACCGACACCACTCTCGGCGCGCTCGCCCTGCAAACCCTCCTACCAGGCTGGCGCACCGGTACCGCCGGAGACACCGCCCTGCTCTTTAGCGGTACCACATGGGTCGGCTACTTCCACAACGGCTCGAACTGGCAGCCCACCATCGGACCCGCGGTAAATAGCGATGCCCAAGCCATCCCAGCTGGCGCATTACTCACCATCCAACGTCCCGGCTCATCCTCTGGTTCGACCAACCTCACCCGCCTCCTCCCCTACCAACTATAACCATCACCTATGAATATGAAAGCATCATTCCTCCTCGCGGTCACGCTGTGCGCCGCACCCTTCGCCTCCGCGCAACTCACGTTGCACGACTTCACCCAATTCGAGTCGCCCAACGCCTACTTCATGGGTGACTGGGCGCTCAACGAACCCTCAGGCGACCTCAGCCCCCTCGCGACATTCTCGCAGGGCGCCGGCATCTACAACTTCGTCGGTGGAACGAATGCCGATACCTCCGGTGCGTTCTTCTTCTACAACACACCCCTACACATCACAGGCCTGAATACGCTGCAGATTACCGGAAAACGCCTGACCGGCAGCACCGCCGACACCTTCACGGTGGCACTCTACGATTCGAGCAATGAATCGGCGTTTGCGGTTTTTTCCCTGGCAGACTTCTCCTCCACGGACTTCATCGGCGTCGCAGCTGACCTCACCTACACCCCTGGCTTCAACCAAGCAGACCTGTCCTCATTCCAAATCACCGGTGGCATAGTCAACGGCACCCACGCACTGAACATCTCCCTCGACCACTTGGCCGCCACCGCCATTCCCGAACCCTCCACCTACAGCTTGCTGGGCGGTTTGCTCGTCCTCGGCCTAGCCATCGTACGACGTCTTCGCCGCTAACCAACCTCTCGTTACAGTTCTCCCTGCCCGCTGGCCCAAAAGCCGGCGGGCTTTTTTGTCCCCACCGCCACCCGTTCATATCGTTACCCCGCATCGGAGTTGCACCTAATTCGCGCCTCGGTAAAAAGTCAGGGAATATTAATTGACAAAACCAGCGTCGTTTAACAGAAAACTCTATGCGGTAAGAGGATTTATTTTAACAGACTATGTAGATATTGAGAGGCGAGCGGGGAAACGGTCGGTGGCTCCTTGTATAAACGTGCGCTTCTGCATACCTGATCAATCGATCACTTGGCGTAGTGTGCGTAATTCATGCGAATAACTCCGCGTGTTTCACGTACGCATATATATTGTTTTGTTATATCAAGGCGAAGGCCATGCTATGCGCACCACTGATAATGCTGCGCATGAAACGCTTGGCTGAGACGGCGTTTACTCGAAAAGCAAGCACTCAAGATACTGATTATTAATAATCAAAAAATTTGTTCTAAACAGAAAACACTTCGGAACAACTGTTTCAATCATGATACAATTGCGGTGTATGATCACATATAAAACCAAAAACAAAATCAAATCCATGCATAAGCTTCTTCCCTGCATTGCGGCAATCACTGTCGCTTCTGCTACTGCCAGTGCGTTCGACTTGAATGGCATTAAGCTGTACAATGTCACGCCCTCCTCCGCAGCAGGAATCGACCTGAGCTCCTTAGAAATACCAAGTAACGTAGACTACTTTACGTTCACCCCCACCAATGTTACTCCTAGCGCGATCGCCATTCAGGGCAATACGCTGGCTACAGCGACGCTCATCAAGGTAGGTGGAAACACCCAGAGCAACCTAGAAAAACCAGGTGAAGTAGACTACTTCAAGTTCATCCTCCCCACCGATGGATCACTGCTTATCTCAACAGCCTCAAACGTGCCTGATGTTTACGGCGTGCTCTTGGATGCAGCTGGTGAAACCATTCAGACCGATGAAGACTCTGGTGCTGGCAGCGGCTTCCAGATTCAGCGCAACATGAAAGCAGGCACTTACTACATTGCCGTGGCATCCACCCCGAAGCAGACAGGTCGCTATGTCCTCGTGACACGCTTCTTCGCAGGCGCCGTCACGCCACAGCCCACCCCAGCACCTGCTCCTGCACCTGCCCCTACGCCAGCTCCTTCGGCTGACGATCATGGCAATACAGTAGCAGCAGCAACACCGATCACCATTGGCCTCAACAACCTTGTGGGCGCACTGGAATCAGCCGGTGATGTAGATGTGTTTAAATTCACAGCCGCTACCAATAGCGAAGTATTGCTCGCAGTGCATCAGCTCGCCACTCGGATCGATGCCACGCTTACATTGCTCGACAGTTCGGGTAATGCACTTCAGTCGGTCAACAGCCCCTCGTCATTCAGTCGTTTGATCCCTGCCGGAACGTATTATATTTCCGTGAAGGGCAATGGCAACAGCACGGGCCGTTACTCACTGATCGCCCGGCTTGCAAAGCGCTAAGAAGCTAAACACAGCATGATGATACCTGTATTGCATCACTACGGATATCTCTGACAGGCTGTTATTCCTCAATATAGAAAATAGGTTGTTTGCTCCGGCTGTGATAAAGATCGCAGCCGGAGTTTCCTCTATGTAGAGCCACTGACGTCCGAAACAGGCGACAGGCAGGCCGAAAAGCACAACGCCGCGCGCCCCCCCCAAAGTCCTCGGCGCAAATTTCCATCACAAAGTTTTCGGCTATTGGTTTAAATTGCCGGAGTGACAAAGCAGACCTTCGATTTAAGCGCTTTGCAGCCGGCCAGATACCGCAAAACGCGCCGCCAAATCAGGCCTTTTTCACGAAGCAGGCCTTGAGCGCCATCGCGCTACCCTCGATGCGGCAATCGATCTCGTGATCGCCGTCGACCAAGCGGATGCCTTTTACCTTGGTGCCGCCCTTCAACACGCCGGAGCCGCCGCGCAATTTCAAATCCTTGATCAACACGACCGTGTCACCGTCGGCCAGCGGAGTGCCATGCGCATCCTTGACGACGCGACCCGTCTCCGTCGCTTCTTCCTTCGGCCATTCATGACCACAGGTGGCGCACTCCCAATGATCGGGATGGCTGAGAACATCTTCGAGGGTGCAGGCGGGACAGGCGAGATTCGACATAAGCGCCCGTTAAAGAGAGCCCGCCCCACCGGGACAAGGGCAAAGCTCGCTTTCACCGCGTTTCTTTCGCGAAATAAAGCTGAACCTACCGCCACCGTCAAGCCGTCGCAAACCACCACGCCTTGCACGACGGCACCGGCAAAGCCGAGGCTCAAGCCCCTAATACCAAAATATCCTAAGCTGCTGCATTTTCCACAGAGGTAACGAAGCGATTCTGGTTTTCAGTGCCGTGGCTTCGCTCCCTTCGTTCTCTTCTCTAAGAATCTCAGCGGGCTTGGCTTTGATGTAAAAAGCTCCGGGCGCTTGGTATAATTCCCTAAACAAACAGCATCATCATCCTTCCCCTTCTTCGATTCTTCGTAATTCAACACCCCTTTCGACGCCCCTTCGACGATTTTCCTTTTCGCGCCGCCGCAGACCACGACAGTTCAGCCAAACCCACGGCATGCCAGATCTCCTGCTCACGCTTCGCACCACTTTCGGCTACGAACAGTTCCGCCCGCTTCAGCGCGAGATCATCGAACACGCCCTCGCCGGTCACGACGTGTTTGCCCTGCTCCCCACCGGCGGCGGAAAATCACTCTGCTTCCAAATCCCCGCCCTCGTACGGCCCGGGCTGACCTTGGTGATTTCGCCGTTGATCGCGTTGATGAAAGACCAGGTCGATAGCCTGCAAGCCAGCGGCGTCGCAGCGACGTACCTCAACTCCAGTCTCACCGCCGACGACGCTCGCTCACGCCTGCGCGGCCTGCACCATGGCGAATGGCGGCTGCTCTACGTCTCCCCCGAACGCCTCATGCTCGACGGCTGGATCGACAACCTCAAAGCGTGGAACGTCACCCTCATCGCCGTCGACGAAGCTCACTGCGTCAGCGAATGGGGCCACGATTTCCGCCCCGAGTACCGCCAGCTCGCCCGCGTGCGCGACGCCCTGCCCGACGTGCCCATGATGGCCCTCACCGCCACCGCGACCGAACGCGTGCGCATCGACATCATCCGTCACCTGAAACTGCGTGAGCCAGCGCTCTTCGTCGCCAGCTTCAACCGCCCCAACCTCACCTACCGAATCCTGCCCAAGGACCAACCGCTGAAGCAGGTCCTCGACTTCGTGCGCAAACGCGAACACGAGAGCGGCATCGTCTACTGCGCCAGCCGCGCCGCCACCGAACGCGTGGCCGAGGCCCTCGCGGAGCGCGGCCTGCCCGCCCGCCCCTACCACGCCGGTCTCAACGCCGAGGAACGCGTCCAAAACCAAGACCTATTCCTAACTGACGAGGTCCGCATCATCTGCGCCACGATCGCCTTCGGCATGGGCATCAACAAACCCAACGTCCGCTACGTCATCCACTACGACCTGCCGAAAAATATCGAGAGTTACTACCAGGAAACCGGCCGCGCGGGCCGCGACGGACTGCCAGGCGATTGCCTGCTTCTCTTCAGCGCCGGCGACGCCGCGAAACAGACGCATTTCATCGACCAGATCCCCGACGGCACGGAGAAACAAACCGCCCGCGCCCAGCTCCGCAAAATCCTCCAATACGCCGAAAGCAGCGCCTGCCGCCGCCGCGAACTCCTCGGCCACTTCGGCGAAACCTTCCCGCTCGATTCCTGCGGCGCCTGCGACAACTGCCTCGAACCACGCGACAGCTACGACGGCACCATGCCCGCGCAAAAACTTCTCTCCTGCGCCTACCGCGTGCGCCAGCACGGCCGTTTCAGCGTCGGCCTGAATCATCTCGTGGAAATCCTCACCGGTGCCGACACGGAAAAAATTCGCCGCTGGGGCCACGACCAACTTTCCACCTACGGCATTGGTAAGGAACTCACCCGCCCCGCTTGGATTGCCGTCGGCCGCGAGCTCACCCGCCTCGGCCACCTCGCGCTCACCGAAGGCGAATTCGCCACACTGGAGTTGACCGAACAAGGCATGGAAATCCTGCGCAGCCGCCATCCCGTGATGCTCACGCGCCCGATGGAGCTGCCCAAAGCCCGCCGCGTCGTCAAACGCCAGGGCGACATCGAGTGCGACGAGTTACTCTTCGAACGCCTGCGCACCCTGCGCAAACGCCTCGCCGACGAGCGCAAGGTGCCCGCGTATGTGATTTTTGGTGACGCCACGCTTCGGCAGATGGCGCGCGAATATCCGCAAACACTCGCCGACATGGCGCACATCTTCGGCCTAGGCGAACGCAAACGCGGCGAATTCGGCGAAACCTTCGCCGCCACAATCAGCTCCTACCTCGCGAACAACTCACGGCTCAAGTTCGCCTGATTACGGCCGATTTCTTCTGAGATGCTCCGCGAGCTCCTCGATACACTGCGAACCACCTGTGCGCCCGGGGCCCGGCCGCTCGGCCTCGCCTATGAATCTGCCGCCATCGCCGCACGCCACCGCCGCGTCGGCACCAGCTGGGCCCCTCACCTCGCCGCCAGCCACGCTGCGATTTTACAGGCCGCTGCCTGCTGCCAAAAACATGATCGCGTCATCGTCATCGGCGCCGGTGCTTGCCTCGATGTGCCGGTGAAGGAATTGGCGAACCAGTTTACAGAGGTTATTCTTGCCGACGTGACGATCACGCCTGAGGCGCGCCGTTGGCAAAGGCATTTCCCCGGCCGGGTGCGCGCTCTACACTGGGACGCCACGGGCGCGCTCACCGCGCTCGCCGCTCAACGTCGCACGCTCAGCTCCATGGAAGTGGAGTATTTATTTACCGAATCCAATCCGAGCCTCCCGATAGAAACCGAAGCTGATCTGACGGTGTCGGCCAACTGCCTGTCTCAACTTGGACTGATTCCCGCGGACAATGTGAAAGCAGCAGAAAAAGACGACGAACTGCTAGCGCGCTGCACCCAGGCGGCGGCATGGAAGCATCTCCGCTGGATGTCAGAACGTTCCGGCACGCGCCTCTTGATTAGCGATATCGCGCAACTCGATATTGCGCCAGACGGACGCGAACTTGCCCGTCACCCGCTCTTCAACGAACTGAAATTGCGCCAGCCCGATCAAACGTGGCACTGGAACCTCGCGCCTATCCCCGAATGGAGCCGTCACTGGCACCGCATCCACGAAGTCGGCGCGTGGCTGGACGCGCCTTCAACGTAGGCAATCGGCTCGCGGGCGCGGTGGGAGGCTGGCGCGAGCAAGCTCGCGGCCTACACGGACGAAGCCGAACCCTCATCCACCACTAGACTGGTCAGACTGCGGCGAGGATGGCGTTGAGGGTGGCGCTCGGGCGGAGCGCGGCGTTGGCCTTCACCTCGTCGGGCTGGTAGTAACCACCGATGTCGGCGGGCTTGCCTTGCACGGCGTTGAGCTCGGCCACGATTTGTTTTTCGTTGGCCGCGAGTTTTTCCGCGACAGCGGTGAAGGTCTTCTTTAGCTCGGCGTCCTGATTCTGGTCGGCGAGCGCCTGCGCCCAGTAAAGCGCGAGGTAGAAATGGCTGCCACGGTTGTCGATGCCCGCACCGACCTTGCGCGCGGGCGAGCGGTCGTGCTCGAGGAAAAGGCCGTTGGCGGTGTCGAGCGTATCGGCGAGCACCTTGGCCTTCGCGTTGCCGGACGTTTGCGCGAGGTGTTCGAGCGAGGCGGCAAGCGCGAAAAATTCGCCGAGCGAATCCCAGCGCAAGAAGTTTTCCTCGGTGAACTGTTGAACGTGTTTCGGCGCGGAGCCGCCCGCACCGGTTTCGAAGAGGCCGCCGCCGTTCATCAGGGGAACGATGGAGAGCATCTTGGCGCTGGTTCCCACTTCGAGGATCGGGAAAAGATCGGTGAGGTAATCGCGCAGGACATTTCCGGTGACGGAAATGGTATCCTGTCCGGCCTTGAGACGTTCGAGGGTGAACTGCGTGGCTTCGTCGGGCGCGAGGATGCGCAAGTCGAGGCCTGTGGTGTCGTGCTGGACGAGGTATTTTTGGACCTTGGCGATGATTTGGGCGTCGTGGGCGCGGTTGGCGTCGAGCCAGAAAACGGCGGGCGTGTGGCTCAAGCGAGCGCGGTTGACGGCGAGTTTCACCCAGTCCTGCACAGGGGCATCCTTGGTCTGGCAGGCGCGCCAGATGTCGCCCGCTTCAACAGCGTGCTCAAGGAGAATGCCTCCACTTTCGTCGATGACACGGACGGTTCCCTTGACGGGAATCTGAAAGGTTTTGTTGTGCGAACCGTATTCTTCGGCGGCCTGAGCCATGAGTCCGACATTGGGCACGCTGCCCATGGTGCGTGGATCGAAGGCGCCGTGCTTTTTGCAAAAAGCGATCGTCGTCTGGTAGACGCCCGCATAGCTGCTGTCGGGGATAACGGCGAGCGTGTCTTGGAGCTGGCCCTTGGTGTCGTACATCTTGCCCGAGGTGCGGATCATGGCCGGCATGGAAGCATCGACGATGACGTCGCTCGGGACGTGGAGATTGGTGATGCCCTTGTCGGAATTGACCATCGCGAGCGCGGGGCCGTTGGCGTAGGCGGCGGCGATATCGGCTTCGATGGCGGCTTTTTTCTCGGCGGGAAGCGTCTGGATTTTTGCGATGAGGTCGCCGAAGCCGTTATTCAAATCGACGCCGAGTTCGGCGAACGTGACGGAGTGTTTGGCGAGAAGATCATTGAAGAAGACGCGAACGACGTGGCCGAAAATGATCGGGTCGGAGACCTTCATCATCGTGGCCTTGAGGTGCACGGAGAAGAGCAGACCCTCGGCTTTGGCCTTGGCGAGTTGTTGCTCAAAAAAGACGACGAGCGCCCATTTATTGAGCACGGTGGCGTCGATGATTTCGCCGGCCTTGAGTGGAGTTTTTTCCTTGAGAACTTTGACCGAACCATCGGCGGCGGTGAACTCAATCTTCACGCTGGTGGCAGCGGGAACGGCAATGGATTTCTCATTGGAGAAAAAATCGTCCGCACCCATCGTAGCGACGGCAGTGCGCGAGGAAGACGACCAAGCGCCCATGGAATGCGGGTGCTTGCGGGCGTAGTCTTTGACGGCTTTCGGCGCGCGGCGGTCGGAGTTGCCCTCGCGCAGGACGGGGTTGACGGCGCTGCCGAGGACTTTGGCGTAGCATGCCTTGATTTCTTTTTCGGCATCGTCTTTCGGCGCTTCCGGATAATCGGGAATCGTGTAGCCCTTGGCTTGGAGTTCGGCGATGGCGGCCTTCAACTGCGGGATCGAGGCACTGATGTTGGGCAGCTTAATGATGTTGGCCTCGGGCTTGAGCGTGAGCGCGCCGAGTTCGACGAGGGCGTCGCTAACGCGTTGGGCAGGCGTGAGGGCTTCGGGAAAATGGGCGAGGATACGGCCAGCGAGGGAAATGTCGCGCGTCTCGACCGCGATGCCGGCGGGTTTCGTGAACGCCTGGATGATCGGCAGCAACGAGTAGGTCGCCAGCGCGGGAGCCTCGTCGGTTTTGGTGTAAATGATGGTCGGAGTGGCGGGCATGATAATGGGAGACGGTTACGAGCGTGCTGGCCGAGAGAAAATCCACGCGTTAGGGCCCGGTCAAAAGCAATTGGCGCGTGGGCAGCGATAGCACGAATCTTCATGCAGAGCGCATTTTACTACCAGCAGCTCTTACACCTGACTGTGCGGCAGCAGGTCAACTTGGTGTCCGAGGCGCGTTGAGGAAAGAATTTCAAACGAAACGAGAGAAGATACGAACGACCTATTGACAGCGTGCGAAAACTTCCAACTCTGGCCTCCCTTTTCAGCGCCCCCATCGTCTATCGGTTAGGACGGAAGATTCTCATTCTTCAAAGCGGAGTTCGATTCTCCGTGGGGGCACCAATTTCCCCGTCTTCCTCTAGGAGGAGACGGGGTTTTTCTTTGCGCCGTTTAAAACGCGAGTCCGTCCCGATTGGTCAGGACGGACCCCGTTGATGGCGGCAACAGAAACGCAGACGTTTTTGTTGCTACGTGGATTAAGGCTGACCGAAGAGTTCGAGTTCAGCGAGCTGGGTGATCTGGCCGGAGGTGGCCTGGAAATCAAACCGGAACCAGCGGTAAGCGGCAGAAGGCGCACTCAGGACGAAATCGCGGCTGAGGAAGCGGTTATTCCAGCTTTGTTCGGAGCGTGATTCAATGACCGTCCAAAGGATTTCGTCATTGGAGCCGGAGAGCGTCCAAGAAGCCGGATCGCGTTCGACGAAATCATTGGCTGAGGTGATCGTGTAGGCATCGAGCACCTTCGGCGCGGGGAGGCAGATTTTGATCCAGGAGAATGCACTAAAATCGAGCCACTTGGTGTTGATCTGACCATCGAAGAGCTGCTTGATGCCTTCTACTGGCGCAAAATCTCCTCGGGCGCTGAAGGATTGCGGAGTGAATTTCACCAAGGCCGAGAGGGTATTGACGGTGAGCGGGGCGGGGGTGGATGTCGCAGTGCCGAGGGCGTTTGAAACGACGACGGAGTAGTTTGCTGCGTCAGAGGGCGAGGAGGCGGTGATTGTGTAAGTGGGGTCGTTGGCGCCGGCAATCGCAGTGCCGTTTTTTCGCCACTGATAGGAAAGCGTGGAGCCGGTGGCGGCGACGGAGAAGGTCGCGGGCAGGCTGACGAACACGCTCTGTCCGGCGGGTTGCGTGGTAATGGCCGGTGCCGTCGGGGTGACGGGCGCAGTGTTTGTATGGGTGCCGAAGATTTCAAGTTCGGCAAGCTGGGTGATCTGGCCGGAGGAGGACTGAAAATCAAACCGGAACCAACGGTAAGCGGCAGGAGGTGTATTGAGGTAGAAATCGCGACAGAGGAAGCGGCTGGCCCAGCTTTGCGCGGAGCGTGATTCGATGACCGTCCAAAGGACGTCGTCATTGGAGCCGGAGAGCGTCCAAGAAGCCGGATCGCGTTCGGCATAGTCGTTGGCCGAGGTGAGACTGTAAGCCTCAAGCACCGCGGGTGAGGCGAGGCAGATTTTAATCCAAGAAGAGGCACTGAAATCTAGCCACTTGGTGTTGGGCGTTCCGTCGAAGAGCTGGGGGATACCTTCAACCGGCGCAAAATCTCCGCGGGCGCTGAATGTTTGTGGCGTGAGTTTCACCAAGCCACAGGCGTTGTTGACGGTGAGCGTGGCGGCATTGGAAGTGACGGAGCCTGCGGCGTTGGAGACAACGACGGTGTAGCTCGCTGCATCAGCTGCCGAGATGGAGGCGAGTGAATAAGTCGCTCCGCTGGCACCCGGAATCGCAGTGCCGTTTTTGCACCACTGATAAGAAAGCATATAGCCGGAAGCGGAGACGGAGAACGTCGCGGCTTGTCCTGCGGTGACGGTGATGGATGCGGGCTGTGCCGTGATCGACAGCGTGCTATCAGGTAGCGGAGGAGTGTTTGTGCTGGTACCGAAGAGTTTGAGTTCGGCGAGCTGGGTGATCTGGCCGGAGGTGGCCTGGACCTCAAACCGGAACCAACGGTAAGCGGCAGAAGGCGCGCTCAGGATGAAGTTGCGGTTGAGGAAACGGGCGTTCCAGCTTTGTGCGGAGCGTGATTCGATGACGCTCCAGAGGACGTTGTCATTGGAGCCGTAGAGCGTCCAGGAAATCGGATCGCGTTCAATGCAGTCGTTGGCCGAGGTGAGACTGTAAGCTTCAAGCACCGCAGGTGAGGCGAGGCTGATTTTAATCCAGGATGAGGGGCTGTGATCGAGCCACTTGGTGTTGGTCTGACCATCGAAGAGTTGGGTGATGCCTTCAACTGGGGCGTAGTCGCCTCGGGCGCTGAACGTGAGTGGCATGAGTTTGGGTGGGGTCGCAGCACCGTCAATCGTGAGCGAGGCGGCATTTGAGGTGACGGAGCCTGCGGAGTTGGAGACAACAACCGTGTAGCTGGCGGCATCGGCGGCCGAGGCGGAAGCGAGGGAGAATGTCGCTGTGATAGCATTGGGAATGGCCGTGCCGTTTTTGCGCCATTGATAAGAAAGTGAAGTGCCGGAGGCGGTGACGGTGAACGAGGCGGCTTGTCCCTCGGTGACGGTGAGTGACGCAGGCTGCGCAGTGATCGATGGCGCGACGACGGACGGTGGCGGAGTAGCTACGGAGAGAACCGCATCGTCGGAGAGAGTGGAGCCAGCTGTGTTGGAAACCTGGGCCGAATAGGAGGCGGCGTCGGAGGTGGTGATCGCGGCAATGGTGTAGGAAGCGTTGGTGGCACCGGGAATTGACGCTCCGTTTTTGCGCCACTGATAGGAGAAGGGTGCGGTGCCCTGGGCGGACACACTGAATGTTACGCTCTGACCCAGATTAGCGGTGGCACTTGATGCATTGGCTGGATTGCTGAAAAGAACTGCGGCTGCAACCAAGGTGAAATAAACTGAAATGAATCGGACGGCTGAGAGAGTCATGCCCGCTGAACGACACCCTTATTATTTTTTTGTAACCCTTTATTTTTCTGTGGAGAATTTCGCCGATTTCTTACCGAAGCGGTAAAAAGTATATTTATCAGAAGTAAAATTAGTATTCAGAAATAGACTACTGAATTTTTGAGTCGGAGGACCTTGCATATTTGCAACCTGTTTACGGCTTTAGCTGAAGAAGATATAAAACTTAGCGCCATTCGTTGCGAACTCCGTCTGCTGGACCAGTGACAGCGGAGTTAGTGCAAGGCACTATTGATTAACAGGGCCTTGTCTGCCTGTCTCATTCCCAAGTCCATGCACACCGCGGAAATCCTAGCTTTTATAAGCGCTACCGGGGCTGGCGTGCTAGCGTTAACTGCCGGCTTCCGGACAGGACGCTCTGTCGCCAAATGGACATTTGTCGCGGGCATGGTCGTGCTGGCGATTGAACGCGTCTTCAGTGGCCTTATCAGCGGTGAGGCGGTACCCGAGCAGATCAACCTTTGGCTTCGTCACCGCGGCATAGCAGCTTCGTTACTCCCTGGGTTTTGGTTGCTGTTCAGTCTGACTTACGCCCGAGACAATGCCCGTGACTTTATGCTGCGCTGGCGCTGGTTAATCATCACCGCCTTTGTGATACCCATAGGACTGTGTGCATTTTTCCCGAAAAGCCTGCCGGTGCTGGAATTTGGCCAAGAGTCGGTTCCACTCTCTCACCATAGCCTCACGGGACTGGGTGCGCTGAGCTATCTACTGCTACTGATAAGCGCTATCGTGATTCTCCTTCATTTGGAGCGAACCTTCCGAGCTTCGATTGGAATGATCCGCTGGCGCATAAAATTCATGCTGATGGGCGTGGCGCTCGTTTTTATCATCCGGCTCTTTACCACGAGTCAGGCGCTTCTTTATCGAAAAGTGAATTTGTCACTCGATGACCTTAACTCAGGAGCCCTTTTGGTGGCGACGTTTTTGATTTTGCGCTCCCTCTTTCGCACAGAACGGCTGGCCATGAATGTCCATCCATCACATTCCGTGTTGCAGGGTTCGGTCACGGTTTTTGTGGCGGGTATTTACCTGTTGGTGGTGGGCGGGCTGGCTTCACTTGTCTCACTTTGGGGTGGCGATGATGCCTTTGCCCTTAAGGCATTCGTTGTTTTGGTCGCGCTCGTTGTTCTGGCGGTTCTCCTTCAATCCGACCGGGTAAATCTTTTTTTGCGGCGTATCGTCAGCCGTCATTTCAAACGTCCACTGCACGACTACCAAGCGGTCTGGCGACGTTTCACGGAAGAGACCTCAACCCGGGTTGAGCAAACCGAATACAGTCAGGCGGTCGTCAGTCTCCTTGCGGATATTTTTCAATCGCTGTGCGTCACGCTTTGGCTGGTGGACGAACGTCGTCACGAGCTCAATCTCACCGCCTCCACTTCGCTATCCGCCGAACAATCCCGTGTATTGAAACCCAATGCCGCCGGAACAACCTCCTTAATTCAATACCTTCGCGAGCATGGCGATCCTGTGGATATTGAACATCGTTACGAAGAATGGGCGGCCTGCCTGCGTCGCTGTCATCCCGATGAGTTTAATAAAGGCGGCACGCGTGTGTGTGTGCCGATTGTTGCCCACGGAGAAGTACTGGCCTTGATCATTCTTGGCGACCGGGTCGGTGGGGCCGCGTTCACACTGCAGGATATGGACCTGCTCAAATCCATCGGCGAACATGTCGCCTCGGGCTTGCTCAACGTGCAGCTTTCGCAACGTCTTTTGCAGGCGCGTGAGCACGAGGCCTTCCAGACGATGGCGGCGTTTTTTGTTCATGACCTGAAGAATGCCGCCTCCTCATTGAGTTTGATGCTGCAAAACCTACCAACGCACTTTGCCGACCCTGCGTTTCGCGAGGACGCCCTGCGCGGGATGGGCAAATCTGTGGGTCACATCAACCATTTGATCAGCCGCCTCAGTGAACTCCGCCAAGAGCTAAAAATCCAAACCCATGAGTCCGACCTAAACAAAACGGTGACGGACGTGCTAGCTGACTTTACCCAGGCCCCCGAATTCAAAATTGAAACCGAACTGGCCAATATTCCTAAGCTGCCGCTGGACTGCGAGCAGTTCGGCAAAGTCATCACCAACCTCGTTCTCAACGCTCGAGAAGCAGGCAACGAACAAGGCCGTATTCGTATTAGCACAACATTTGACGGTGCTTGGGCCGTGCTCACAGCCGCGGACAACGGCTGCGGCATGACTGAAGAGTTTGTCTCTCGCTCGCTTTTCCGCCCTTTTCAAACCACCAAAAAGAACGGTCTCGGCATCGGCATGTTTCAGAGCAAGATGATCATCGAGGCCCATGGAGGCCGGATCGCCGTTGAAAGCACTCCGGGCCAGGGCACCACCTTCCGCATCTTTCTTCCCCTTACCCCGAGCGCCCGATGAATCCGAAACTGTTGATCGTCGATGATGATGATGAAATCCGCACCCAGATGAAATGGGCGCTGACGAAGGACTACGAAGTCCTGCAAGCCGAGGACCGCGCGACCGCCGTAGGGCAATTTCGCAGCCATCTGCCCATGGTTGTGCTCTTGGACTTGGGGTTGCCGCCCAACCCTGCCCTACCCGACGAAGGCCTCGCTATCCTCTCAGAATTACTCGCGATCAACCCTCTCGCGAAAATCGTGATTGTCTCCGGTCAGGGTGAAAAAAACAACGCTCTCCGCGCCATCGGTGCCGGTGCCTACGATTTTCTCGGCAAACCCGTCGACATGATCGACCTGAAGCTCCTGCTCAAGCGCTGTTTTTACACCGCTCAACTGGAGCGTGAGTACCGCGAGATGCAACAACGCCTGGGAGGTGATGCCTTCGACGGCATTCTCGGAACCAGCCCCCTGATGCAAAGCGTGTTTGAATCCATTCGTAGAGTGGCGACCGTCGACGCCCCCGTGCTCATTCTTGGCGAAAGCGGCACCGGAAAAGAAATGACCGCACGCTCCATTCACAACCGCAGCGCCCGCAAAGACGGCCCCTTTGTCGCCATCAATTGCAGCGCTATCCCCGAAAGCCTGATTGAGAGCGAACTTTTCGGCCACGAGAAAGGGGCTTTCACCGGTGCCCACGTCCAACGCAAAGGCCGTATAGAAAACTCATCCGGCGGCACACTTTTCCTCGACGAAATCGGCGAGATTCCTTTGCCCATCCAGGTCAAACTCCTGCGCTTTCTTCAGGAGCGCTGTATCGAGCGCGTCGGTGGCCGTCAGGAAATCCCTGTCGATACACGCGTGATTGCCGCCACTCACGCCGATCTAAAAAAAGGCATGGCCGATGGCACCTTCCGCGAAGATCTCTTCTATCGCCTTGCCGTCGTGCAAATTAACCTGCCTGCATTACGCCACCGCGAAGACGATATCGCACTGCTCGCGCAGTCATTTCTATTTCAATTTTCAAAAGAAAGCGGAAAAAGCGGACTCTCCTTTGCACCCGATGCCTTGCGTGCGATTCAACGTCATGACTGGCCGGGCAACGTGCGTGAACTACAAAACCGGGTCCGGCGTGCCGTGATCATGGGTGGAGAAAAACGGCTAAGCGCCCAAGACCTAGAGCTAACCGCCGCGAGTGCTAGCAGCCGACCAAGCATTGCCTTGAAGGAAGCGCGCGAAACGCTGGAGCGCGACCTGATCCAACAAGCCCTCCGAAAACATGGTGGCAAGATCTCCGCCGCTGCCAATGACCTAGGCATTAGCCGACCGACCTTTTATGAATTGATGGAAAAGCTCGGCATTCAAAAAACTGAGCCTGTACGCGAATAATCCGCGCTCAGCCAATCGCAGGGAATTCCACCGCCGTCGATTGTAAGCGACACAGGGACCCCAGACTAGCGTAGTGCGCGCTAATTAGTGAACATTATTAAGACAAGGGAGTCTATCAAGGGATGCGTAAGGCTAAACCAGTAAAGCTGACGGAAACGATGCGGAACGAACTGCTCAAATTGAAGCGGGGCGCGAAAACTCCGCAGCGCTTGGTGCAGCGAAGTAGCATTGTGCTTTTGGCGGAGGAGAGCATGGCCAACGACGAGATTGGTGCCCGGCTTGGGCTCACACCGCATAAAGTGGCTCGGTGGCGCAACCGTTATATTGAAAAAGGTCTGGCCGGCATCCTCAATGATCAGGCCGGACGTGGGCGCAAGGCTACGATCAAACCGGAACAGAAAACACAGTTGGTGCGCCTGACGCTGGAAACGACGCCAGAAATGGCGACTCATTGGAGCACCCGACGCATGGCCAAGGTGGTTGGCTTAAGCGCAACCACCGTGCGCGCAATCTGGCACACCCACGGCCTGAAGCCACATCTGGTGCGAGGCTTCAAACGCTCCAATGACAAACGCTTCGTGGAAAAACTGAGGATATTGTCGGGCTCTAGCTGAATGCGCCCGAGCATGCTCTAGTGCTCAGTTGCGACGAGAAAAGCCAGATTCAGGCGCTGGATCGCAGCCAGCCCGGACTGCCCTTGCGCCAGGGTAAAATCGCCACCCAGACCCACGATTATAAACGGCACGGTACCACCACGCTTTTCGCCGCGCTCAATCTGGCCGATGGCAAAGTGATCGGCACCTGCCAAAAACGACACCGCCACCAGGAGTGACTCAAGTTCCTGCGTCTGATTGACGAACAAACTCCACCGCAGCAAGAATTGCATTTGATCGTAGACAACTACTCCACCCACAAACATGCCAAGGTCCAGCGCTGGCTGGCTCGCCACCCTCGCTTCCACGTTCACTTTACCCCGACTGGTGCCTCGTGGTTAAACAGGGCCGTACGCTACTTTCGTGACCTCACGGTCAATCGCCTCCGCCGGGCCATCTTCAAAAGCCTCGACGAACTGATTGCGGCCATCGCCGCTTACCTCGCCGAGCATAACCACGCCCCAAAACCATTCATCTGGACCGCCAAGGCCTCCGACATCCTCGCGAAAGTCCAGCGCGCTCGCTCCTCTCTTCATAATTAACGCTATTTGCCGCGCACTACACTAGATTAATCGAGGTGTCGGCGCCAGAGATCAGGGCGTCAGGGGCTCTATCAAAAGCCGTCGCATTGCCGATACCCACCCTAGCGGTAACGACTGCTCGACGTCCGGATTGTCTGGTCATCGAACTGGCTGGCGACTTGATCTTGCATGTCGCCCCCGAAACGTCCCCATCTTGGTTGTGTGAAGTGGTGATGGTTTTGCGATGTGGGGATTGACGTGTTCGACTTGGGTATTCCTGCGCAGCGGGCCGACCGATCTGCGTCTGGGCTTTGATGGGCTGAGTGCTTTGGTGAGCCAAGTGCTCAACCAAGATCCTCTCTCTGGGCATTTGTTCGTTTTTTGCAACCGCTCGCACACTCGGGTGAAGGTGTTGGCTTGGGATGGTTCTGGTTTGTGGTTGTCAACGAAGCGGCTTGAGCGGGGCACTTTCCGCTGGCCATCGGCAGGCGACCCGCAAAGGGAGCCCGCTGCGTTGCAAGCGCTCTTGAGCGGACTCGAAGTCGAGGGGCGTCGTGATTGGTTTATAAAATAATATAATAAATTACTAAATAGATTTCATAGCAACTGATTACATGATCTATATCATGCATAATAAATGACACTCGCCGGACTCGAAAAAATTTATAGTCAGCTTCAGGGGAAGTACCGGTTGCTCGAGTCCGACTATCAGTTGCTCAAAATGGAGAACCAGCAGTTAAAGGCAAAGCTGGCCGACTTGTTGCGGCGTTTGTTTGGGGAAAAGTCCGAGAAGATGGACCCGGCTCAGTTGCAACTGCTCCTTGAGGGAATGGAAGCGGATGAGGCGTTGGAAAAACAAGAGCCTCCTGCGCCACCTAAAATAGCTGAGCCTAAGCCGCTGGTTCGGCGTGGGGGTGGCCGCCGTCCGCTTCCTGAAAACCTGCCCGTCGAACAAGTCGTAATCGAGGTGCCCGAGTCTGAGCGCGTGGGCATGGTGAAGATGCGCGAGGAGATCACCGAAGAGATTGATGACCGGCCCAGCCAGTTTATCCGCCGTCGCACGGTGCGTCCGGTCTACGCGTCCGCGGGCAAGGACGTGGCTCCGGTGCAAGCTCCTGCGCCCAAGCGCGTGATTCCCGGCAGCGGAGTCGGCACCGGTCTTATCGCGTATGTCCTGGTGAGCCGTTTTTGCGATCATCTGCCTTACTACAGGCTGGAACAGATGGCGGCCCGGCAGGGCGTCACTCTGGATCGCCAACGTCTGGGGGCCTGGGCCGAGCACGCGGCACTTTTATTAAAAACTATTTGGTTACAACTAAAGGCCGCGTGCCTATACAGTAATTATCTACAAATTGACGAAACCATGGTGCGAGTCATGGACCCGGAACGACCTAAAGTGACCCGGCCCTCGTGGCTGTGGGTCTACCATGCGCCCAAAGCCAATTGCGTGGTGTTTGATTTTAATCTCTCCCGAGGGCAGTCCAGCCTAGATGGCTTTTTCACGCCCGAATGGAGCGGAGTCGTACAAACCGACGGCTACAGCGTGTACCCCGCCTTTCTTAAGGCGCACACCCATGTTGAACTGATCGGTTGCTGGGCGCACGTCCGGCGCGCCTGGCTCAATGCGATCGATAACGGCGGCAAGCCCGTTGCCCAAATCATCGCCGAGATCCAAAAACTCTATCGCATCGAAGAGCAGATCAAAAATTGTTCGCCCGAAGAACGCGCGCAGGTGCGCCAAGCCCAAAGTCTATTGCCGCTGGCAACGATTAATACCTTGAGCAAAGAAGTGCTCGCGACCGCGTTGCCCGCCAGCGCCGTTGGCAAAGCCGCTGCGTATACGCTAAACCGTTGGGCGCAATTGGAAGGTTATGCACAACCCGGGCATGGCCACATCCACATCGACAACAATCCCGTGGAACGTGACCTCCGACCGACGGCGCTAGGCAAGAAAAACTGGCTCTTCATCGGCCATCCCGCCGCAGGCTGGCGTTCCGCCGTGATCTACTCGGTGCTTGGCTCCTGCCGTTTGGTCGGTGCCAACCCCTTCGACTACCTCGTCTGGGCGCTCAACCAGCTGGCATCAGCCACCTCAACCAACGTCGGCGCACTGCTCCCCTCCGATTACCTCGCTGCGGTCAACGCTACTGCGGTCAAAGAACAGCTCTGAGTTTCGTACGCCTTGTGCGCTCACCGCCAGCTCCGTCTAGCCTGGGGGCCCTGTGTCGCTTACCATCGGCTTGGGCCGTTTCTCAAGCTTGAGCCTGTGGTGGATCGAGCAGGGAATCGAGGTCGCGTTCATGCATCCCGCCTCGCCGCAGGAAAACGGCTCGCACGAGCGCACCCCCGCCGAGTTTTACCAGCCCAGCGCCCGTCACCTCTGCGAGAACGACAAACCGATCATCTACGTCGCCGACTAGGAAGTGAAGGTCATCTCCGTCAGCGGCCTAGCCAGCCCTACAAGTCGGATATGGGGCGCATCGGTTAACCAAGTGGGGGAAATTGTGAGGCTACTGCCAGAGCTTCACGAGGTCTTCGGGGCGGGTCCAGCCG
>Ga0105048_10003697_pt1 | contig 25056 bp, 18 predicted proteins | sample MAT05_FD_78382 | JGI IMG/M metagenome (GOLD analysis project Ga0105048, IMG submission 78382) | Freshwater microbial communities from Lake Fryxell liftoff mats and glacier meltwater in Antarctica - MAT-05 | ecosystem: Environmental > Aquatic > Freshwater > Ice > Liftoff microbial mat | place... | reverse complement strand
TGGTGACGTGCCCTTTCTTGACTTTAAAAATTTTGAGCTTCAGAATAATGAGTTTGGAGATCTTGAGCACCTCAATTATAAAGGCGCTCGCAAATATTCATTGTTTTTTCATGATATGTTGATCAATGGCCTGCTCAATGCAGAAGACAAACAAACTATGATTGATTTGACCATAAAAAATTATGGGAACACAAATAATTCTCTAATTCAGGATTAATATAGTGTACATATTCAAGATAGTTCAATACGGTTTGAAAGTATTAGTCCAATTTCGTTTCTCTGCATTGTACTAAATGTCAACCACAATGATATAATATCGGCTTTGTCTCATTAAATTATTTTGGATGTTCTGACGGCATTACCAATGCAATTTAGACCAATTTTAATTATTAAATAGGCCAAAGATTTTGATAACCTTACAATGGATAATGCCGATATTACAAAATAATAGTCCAACGAGTGTACTGGCGAAATTGGACTACCTATTTTGCAGAATCGGTACTAATAACGAGTCCTTTGGATCAAATAATAAATGCTTTTGGTAAGATTATTTGATGAAGGTCAGTTTGCGGACTTCATCCGCCGAGCCATCGGGTGTCGAAACAAAAACAAGGTAAACACCCGACTTTGGTCTTTCATTTATAAAATCCAGCCCATTCCAGACTGCCCTTCCTCCCTCACTTTCGGTTTCAAAAACAATGTTGCCCTCAATGTCAGTTACTTTTACACTTGTGTTGTAAGCCAGTCCGTCAATAATAATGTTCCCGTTATATTCAGGCCTCACAGGATTGGGGAATACGCGTACATTGCTCATCTCAGGATCAAAGTTTGTTGCTGTGCTGAAGAAACCAATTACACCTTTTTCTGTTGCAAAGAAAATTTCGCCATTACTCTGGTTTATTGCAATGTTGTACACTGTATTGCTCAACAAGGGACTATTGTCTTCTGTAAAATGATAGATTTCGTTTAGACCATCATCACTGAAAAGATAAACTCCACTGTTTTCTGTTGCAATCCACTTTCTGTTGCTACCATCAATTTTTATACTGTTTATGGATTCAGTTTCAAGTAAAATTTGAGTGTTTCCGTCTTGTTGAATTAGAATTTGTTCAGCATCAAAATTTCCCTCTGAAAAAATGGCATCCGGGCTGTAATAGATTGCAAGTCCCTGCGCTGTTCCTACCCAAATTTCAGCATCAAGATCTTCTTCAATACACAATACATCGCGCGATGGAAGACCGCCCTCACCTTCTTGATCGGTGAGGATTTTATATAAATCATCGCTCAAGTTACCAAGGGTTCCGTTGGTATTTAATACCAAAAGTCCTTTTCCGCTGACATAAGTATAAACGTATCCATTGCTACCAACAAGCACATCGCCTACTTTATCGGTATTCGTAATTATTGGTGCAAAATTAAAATCGTACCAATTGCCACTTCTGTCCATAGCGTGAAGTGATTCTGTTGTCCAACTATTGCTGCACCAAAGTATGCCTTCAGGAGTGTAGTTTATGCCCGCAACTCCTCGCCAACCAGCTTCTTGAGCCGATCCTTGTTTTGGTCCTTTTATATTGTCTCCATTTGTTGCAACGCCAGTCAAACTATTAATATTTGCCATCACTATGCCCTCTTCCCAAGAAGCAATGGCAATTCGATTATTGTCGATCGGATCAACAACAATTTGCATAACATCGCTCAAAGCTGCAATGCCGTTATTGTTTTCAATATTGCTATTGTCTGCGCTCATTCTTAGCCATTCATCATTCACAAATGCAGAAATATCTTTTGTTTTCCATTGATTGCTCCAATCAGGGGTAATGCCACCATGAGCAATCCAAACATTGTTGTTATATGCCCCAATTCTTCTGCAATCGGCTGTGGTAGGTCCTTGTGGTTTGATGACAGACTGTTCGTTGTTGAACTTATACTGCAACAATCCAAGACGCTGATCGGCTGCCCACAAATCCATATTGGCCCTAACCAATGCCATATTTGCTTCCACCGATTGTCCTGCATGTACCATGATATTGTAGTTCTGCCCGAAATCGAAGTGAAACAGTTGATATGAAAAGTTAGAAGAGACTGTTAGCCATTCAACATTACTCCAAAGTTTATTAATTCTGATATTTTCCTGATCAACAATTGTGGCCCACCCCCCACCTTGCATCGGCCTTCTCCAAACTTTGTCGCTATTTGTTCCGGGCACACTTAGTACCATGTGATCAACAAAAAATTCGAGTTGAGTTGGAACTGAAGCTTCCGGTAAATCAGTGTAAGAAGTCCAGTTTTGAAAATTTGCAAGAAATGGATTGCTTAAGTCGGCAGTAATAATCCCATTCACTGTGCATGCATATATTTTATTGCCATAAATTGATAAATCATTCACTCTGACCGGACCACCATTATTGCCGATAAAATATGTTTCTTTGATTTCCTTTTTATCAGTATCAATTACCACGATTCCAAATCCTGTACTAAGGTAAATTTTATTGCCATAAGGAAAGATGTCATAAATTTTTTTGTCTCCGATGATGCTGCTAAATTTTATATCGGGAATATTAAATCCAGATCCTTCTGCAACTAAATCAACATTGCCATTTTCATAACCAACTACAATTAGTTTGCTGTATGGGTCATATTCTAAAGCAGAAATCCCTACATCTGAAAGAAAATTTACTTTAGATATCCTGAACATATCCCCATCTGCCGTATTGTATCTAAACATGGAATACGGAGTTGCACAATAGACGTAATTGTCCACAGCGCAGAGGTCAACGCAAGTTCCGTAAGGCAAATGATCGCGCCATGTGCCAATACTGAACTGGCCGACTGATGTTGGAGAGAAAACCAATCCTACTGATAAGATTAAGATTACTTGAATTATATGGGATTTCATTTTCTTCATTTTTATTGGCCTGCCCTTCAACGCAACTTGTTGTCGGATGGTATGTGGTCGCTAAAATTAACTTATCACCCAATTCCAAGACGGCAAATTAACACTGGTATATCATACAGTTTGAATGTTTTGTTCCCCACTTTGACAGATTTTGTGGATTTTTGCAAACATGTCTAAATATTTGAGCGCTCTTATTCTTTTGTTATTGGTGGCTTGTTCAGATGAACATAAGCCGGCAGGCATTATTAAAAAGGAAAAATTTGTTGAGATTCTCACCGATATCCGCACAATGGAGGCGGCCTACGGTATGTCTTTTAAACAAAAAGATAGTGTCAAAGTTTCTATAAACGCATTGTATGATTCACTTTTTGAGGCGAAGACTGTGACCGAAAAGGATTTTCTTGATTCTTATCGTTATTATTCGCGCACTGCTAGTGAACTTTCGGACATAGAAGATAGGGTGATGGAAAATCTTACAAATGCTCACTTGGAATTGGAGCAAAAAATTAGTAAAGATTCTTCTGCTGATTCTTTATTGAAAGGTGATTCCATAAATCAGCAATAACCCCTGGATCTGAGTAATCTCAATTTACTTTTTTGAAATATTCCGCGGTAAGAGCAATAGCAACGCTTATTTTTTCAGGATTAAAATCAATTGTATTTTTTAGTTTTTGGTTGTCATAATAAGCTCTAAGCGATGCATTTTTTATTGTCTCTTTTGTTATTAATGCTTTTTTACCGGTGAACAATTCTTTTACCCATTCAACTATGCGAGCAATTCTGAGGATATGTTGATTGGCCTCTTTCGTGGGAACAGCTTTTCCAAGTGATGCACTCACGTCTGAAAAAACTTCTTTCATAGTTAGGTTTTCAGCGACAAGTATATAGCTCGAATTTTCTGCATTACTGCCCATCAGACGTACAATTGCATCCGCGCAATCCTTTGCCGAAATAAATCCAGTGCCTCCAGAAGGATAATAGGCCATGCCTTCGTTGAGTTTAGTAAACAAACTAGCACTGCTGCGTTTAAAATCTCCTGGTCCAATTATAAATCCTGGATTTACTATGATTGCATTTAACCCTTCTTCTATTCCCCTATATATTTCTAATTCAGACTCGTGTTTTGTAATTCCGTAATGTGTGTTGGCTTCAGAATCTTCCCATTCTGTTTCTTCTGAAATAATTTTACTGGCTTTTGATTTACCTAAGGCAGCCACAGAGCTAACGTGACATAATTTCGAAATGCTCATTTCTAACCCGCAATTAACGACATTGGAAGTCCCTTCTATGTTGACTCGATACATTTTTTTTCTGTCGGATTTGTGGTACGAGACCACGGCTGCCGTGTGATATATATTTTGACATCCTTGCATGGCGTCCAAAAGCGAAGGCACGTCCAATATGTCACCTTCGACCCACTCTATTGCACTAAAATAGTTTTTGTCAGGAGCATAAAACTTAAAAATATTTTCCATATGACTCAGATCGCTATCAGCTCTACGAAGACCTTTAACCTGCTGGCCTTGTTGCAAAAGCTGAAAGACGATATGGGTTCCGAGGAGTCCTGAGGCCCCTGTAATTAGATTCATGGCTGCAAGTTAAGTTTTTTCAAAGTAACAAAGCTTTGCTGACCTTAGTTTTGATCAAAATTACCTTACACACTTTCAATATAGTCCAATACCGTTTGGATTTATGCGCTAAACATTAATCAAAACGGCATGGACCGCTGTAACACATAATATGGTTTGGACCTATTAATAAATGCTACTATTGGACATACCATTTTCTATTATTAAAACATTTGTAATTGGTAAGATGGTAATTGAGCTAGGCAAGTTTGACGAAAGTATAGACGCGGAAACACTTGCGTTTAAATACCGAAATCTTTCACATAGACAAAGTTGGTTCCGATGTTTCACTTTTTGTTACCGATAAACTCCGATAGTTTACCGTTGCCTCATTTGCCAAATCAACAAAAAGGCACAGTACGACATTAGTGCCTCTATTGTAGAATGTTCTTTTTTAAACCTTGATAATATTGATGTTATGAGCAATGTAGTATCTGACAATCTTCACAAGCTCATCAAGAGCATGTCGAAACCCGAGAAACGCTATTTTAAAGTGTTCTCATCCAGGCACATCATCGGTGATAATAACAATTACCAAATATTGTTTGATGCAATTGACAAGCAAGATATTTACAATGAAGAAAAGATCCTGAAAAAATTTAAGGATGAAATCTTTATAAATCGTTTTTCAATTTCGAAGAACCGATTGTATAGTGCTATTCTTCGCAGTTTAGATTCTTTTCACAGCAACAGCAGTGTTCAAGCTCAACTCCACAGACAACTTCATTCAGTTGAAATTTTGTATCAAAAATCACTTTATGATCAAAGTTTAAAATTGCTCCACAGTGCAAGAAAAGTTGCCGAAAAGCATGAAAAACTTACAATTCTCGCAGAGATTTATAATTGGGAAAAACGAATACTCGAAAAGAATAATTATGAGGAAGCCGATAATGGTGTTGAAATTCAAAGCATGCTTCTAGCAGATCGCGAACTCAGCAAAACCTTGCAGACTTACAATGAGCTTTGGAATGTAAAAAGTAGAATTTTTGCACAACTTTATTCGCAAGGAAAGGTTAGAAGCGAAGAGGAACTGCAACAACTAAAATTAATACTCGAACAAGTTAGAGAGAAAATGAAAGAGTCTTCAGATAGCACTGAAAATCAATATTTAATCAATCATATTTTTAGCGCGTATCATTTTGCTTCGGGCCAATACGAAGAGTGTTATCCTCACCTTCAAAAAAACCTTTCATTATTAGATGAGAGGGCGCATTTGTTTCAAGATGAGCCAAATATTTATATTTCAGTTCTGACCAATGCAATTTATGTTGGAATGCGATTGGGCAAATGGCAAGAAGCTTTGCAACGGATTGAACAATTAAATCAGCTTCCTCTGCAACTTGAGTCAAGATGGAATGATGATTTAGGAATTCGTGTTTTTGCTTTGTCAAAAAGTACTGAGCTTACATTGTATGCCCAAAGCGGAGATTTCGAAAAAGGACTTGCGCTTATTCCTGCTATAGAAGAAGGACTTCAGCGCTACGAAGAGCATTTGAGTTCTGTGCGCAAGGCGCATTTCTATTTTAATATGTCTATCATTTATTTTGGAATGGAAAGATTCAAAGATGCACTCCGCAGCATCAATAAACTGTTGAACAATATTGAAATTGACAAAACAAAGGACATTCATTGTATTGCTCAAATATTAAATTTGATCATCCACCTTGAATTGGGCAATAGAGATTTACTTCCTTATGCATTGAGGTCAACTCAGCGTTTTCTAGAAACTAGAAATCGCGTTTATAAATTCGAAACCGTAATGCTCAACTTCATCAATGACATGGTGAAAAAGCGCATGGATAAAAGTGTAGGGCAACTTTTTGTTGATTTGGAAAATGAACTTACATTATTAAAAACTGATCACTTTGAAAAAACGGTATTCGAATATTTCGACTTTCTTGCATGGGCTAAAGGAAAAGTTGAAGGTAAAAAATACCGCGATGCTTTGGTTGCTTAATAGAATTTTTCACATTAACTTTTAAACGCATCCCAGCCTTGAGCTTTGAGTAATATGGACTCGCCTCCACGACCAATTAGGCGGCACGGTGCTTCATCTTCGGTGATATGTCCGATTACCGTGAGATTTGGATTGCCTTTTATTTTTTCATAGTCGGCTTGTTTTATTGTGAAAAGTAATTCATAATCTTCTCCGCCATTAAGTGCGCACGTGGTAGGCACAAGATTAAATTCGGCAGCCGATTGCGAAGTGACCGGGTCGATCGGAAGTTTTTCCTCGTATATGTCTGCACCGACAAAGCTTTGATCTGCTATGTGTAAGATTTCAGATGCCAAACCATCGGAAATATCAATCATGGATGTTGGTACTACTTCAAGTTGTTCCAGTAAATCGACAATATCTAGTCGTGCTTCAGGCTTTAGTTGTCGCTGTAAAATGTAGTCATAGCCTGTAAGATCGGGCTGTGCACCTGGTGTTGATTTAAATACATTTTTCTCACGTTCTAATACTTGCAATCCCATAAATGCGCCACCAAGATCGCCGCTCACAACAATTAAGTCTCCAGGTCTTGCTCCAGAGCGTAGACTCACTTTTAGCGGATCAACTTCGCCAACTGCAGTTACCGAAATTACAAGTCCACTTGTTGTGCTAGTGGTGTCCCCGCCAACTAGATCTACTTCATATTGTTCGCATGCCATGTAAATTCCGGCATATAATTCCTCGATTGCTTCGAGTGAGAATCTGTTGCTCATAGCAATGCTCACAGTGATTTGTTTGGGGCGAGCATTCATTGCACATATATCACTCAGATTTACTATAACTGCTTTGTATCCTAGATGTTTGAGGGGAGTGTACATCAAATCAAAATGAACACCTTCAACCAGCATGTCAGTGGTAATTACAGTTTGTTTTCCATGCTCAACTTCAATTAATGCGGCATCATCACCAACTCCTTTGATGCTCGACTTATTTTTTAATAAAATACTCTCCGTTAGATGTTTTATCAATCCAAATTCTCCCAACTCTGACAACTCAGTGCGTGCTTCCATGACTTATTTTTAATTTCGATTTCTTTCGGCAAATTTGGGGTAAGTTGTTTCTTAACGGATAGAATTTTTGTTATTAGTTTGAGAGTAATTCTATTAGAAAATTTGCCAATTCGCAAATTGGTTTCAACGTGAAACTTATTTCAAAGATCTTTTTTGGTGTAAACTGTGCTTCCTATATCCAAGATCGATTGGATTTATGTATTAGTCCAAGTCCGTTTCTCTGCATTGCACCAATCATCAACTACAACGGCATTCATTGCTGTAACTCATAATGCCGTTTATATTTTCAAAATAGTTCAGCAACAGCTTTGCCTCTTTAAACTTTTTTAAACATAGTAAGGGCATTATCAAAGCAATTTACACCAATTGTAATTATAAAATAGCCACAGCGATTTTTTCATTTACAATGGTAAATGCCGATATAACAAAATACTGGGAAAATTAGCTTACTGGTGATATTGGACTATCAATTTTGTGTAATAGATATTATTAATGAGACCTTGGACCAATTAATAAACGCTTTTGGTGTAATCGGCCATTATCTCATTTGCACATCAAACCATCATCGGTAATTTATTCTGCTTAGTTCGTAATTAATTCACCGAATCACTCATCACTCAACCTCACGTCTTTCAAGTTCAATTGAATCGTGGTATTTCCATTCCATTGGTTCTCTTCGATTGTACAAAGAATATCAACTTTCTTTTTGCCTTGAACAATCTGATCGATCCAAGCTCCGAGATTAAATCCGATCCCATTCATTTCAATCTGAGTTTGGCCTGCTTGGGTGGCATGTAGTTTTAGATGTAAGTTGTCAGCACCAACTGTTTTTGTAAATCGGGCATTTTGCACATTTTTGATAAGAAAACTTGGCTTCATGTTCTCAGGACCAAACGGGGCGAACTGATTTAGAATTCGGACAAATTTTTTGTCGATGTCTTCGAAGTTAATTTCTGCATCGTATTCCTCGAAGGGCTTTGGTCTTACACTATTAAGCATGCGTGCAACGGCATCATCAAATTTTTGTCGGAAGGCTTCAAAGTTTTCGGGCTTTAGAGATAGTCCGGCTGCCATTGTATGTCCACCAAATTGCTCTAGTAAATGAGAACATTCTCCCAATGCATCAAATAAATCTATGCCGGGAATAGATCGTGCACTTCCAGATAGTTTTTCTTCTGTTTCCACAAGCACTATTGTGGGTTTATAGTATTCTTCTACCAAACGAGAGGCGACTATACCAACTACACCCTTGTGCCAATTGTTACTTCGAACTACAGTGGTAAATGATTGATTGTAGAATGAATCATTTTGAACAATTTGTTTGGCCTCGATGGTAATGTTTTTATCGAGCCCCTTGCGTGTTGTATTATTAGCTTCAAGAGCTTTGCTCAGCGTGGCTGCTTCTTCAAAATTATTACTCAAGAGCAATTCCACGGCTTGTTTGCCACTGAATATTCTTCCGGCAGCATTGATTCTTGGTGCAAGTTGAAAAACCACATCAGTAATGGTCATCTCCTGTTTTACGAACTTAGCTTCTTCAAGCATAGCTGATATTCCGAGACGCTTTTCTAGCGATAGTATTTTTAATCCGAAATGGGCTAATATTCTGTTCTCATCTACAAGTGGCACTATATCCGCCCCAATTGAAATAGTCAGCAGATCCAAGTGGCTCATTAAAGAAGCTGTATCTAAATCGTGCTGAATACAAAAGGCTTGTAACATCTTAAATCCTACTCCACACCCGCTCAGTCCTTTAAATGGGTATTCACAATCAGAACGTTTTGGATCAAGCACTGCAATGGCTTTTGGAATTTCTCCGGGATTGTGATGATCGCAAACAATAACGTCAATGCCTTTTTCGGCTGCGTAATCAATCTTTAGCCCATCCTTTATTCCACAATCGAGTGTAATAATGAGACTAATACCATTTTCCGCAGCAAAATCAACTCCCGCAAAAGAAAAACCATAACCCTCTTTGTATCTATCAGGGATATAATAGTCGCATTGCACATCCAAATTTTTCAAGAAAGAATACACTAGTGTAACGGCTGTGGTTCCATCGACATCGTAATCGCCATAAACTAGAATTTTTTCGCCTTTATGAACCGCCTCAGTAAGTCGTTCTATGGCTTTGTCCATGTCTTTCATTAGAAATGGATCATACAAATGTTCGAGCGAAGGTCTGAAAAAATCGCGCGCTTTATCGAAGGTATCGATGCTTCGATTTATCAATAATGTCGCAATTAATTCCGTGACACTTAGGTCTTTGGCAAGCTCGATAACCCTTTCAGGCCGATTTATTGCTTTTTTATTCCAGATTTTTTCCATTGACAATGCGTAGATACATCGAATTTTTGAATTGGAATTCGATAACTCACCAATTAGAGATTTTAAATGGAAAATCCCGATAAAAGTATTGTTTAAATTATTGATAAAAAGATACTTGAATAGCATTTCGAAAAATTCGAATTTTCAGCTTTCATATTTAGATTTTCGTCTTTTGGAACTTTTTTTGGGTTTAATGAAAAATATTGACACGTGATATTTGAATCTTTTGCAACCTAATTCGTCTTTAACAAGTCTAAATCTTGTATTTTCGAAACCTGTTAATATCAAACCATGAAATTACGTCACTTCGTCTTTGTTTTTATGGCAGCCTTTGCCGGTTCATTTTTCCTTGCGAGTTGTCTCAATGAGGAAAACAGAATCCCGCCCAACTGTTATGATGGAATACTTAACAACGGTGAGGAGCGAATCGATTGCGGCGGTCTAAGTTGCGTTGAATGCGATCACTGCATTAATGGACTTTGGGATCCATTCCGTGGTGAAACATGGAGAGACTGCGGCGGTGAATGCCCTCCTTGTTTGCAATGCTCAAATGGTATCAAAGACGGCGATGAAACTGGAATTGATTGCGGCGGCATTTGTGGAGGTTGCAATCTTCTTTGTGCTGACGGCCTTTTTAATGGTAATGAAGATCTAATTGACTGTCAGGTAAATGAGCCAAATGAGGAAGAAGAATGCCCGTTTTGCCCAGCATGCGATGACCTTATTATGAATGGTTCTGAAGTGGGTATTGACTGTGGCGGAACCTGCAGCCCCTGCTGCTCAAGCGGAAATTGTAGAAATGGAATCATAGATGGTAATGAGTTTTGGGCTGACTGTGGCGGTAGAACTTGCCCGAATTGTCTCGACACTCTAGGATGGAGATTAGATGGAGATGCGGATTTTACTCCATCAATTCTTCCGATTCCGGTAACGTTTGATGGGATGGTTTTGAATTTCGAAAATTCTCCAAGTTTTTCTGGAGCCCTCATCAACGTAAAAATCACAAGACCGCAGGTTGGCTGGATTAATAATCAGACGTTTACGCTTAGTCCAACTTCGGGTACCGATAATTTCTTGGCTTACTTAGGTGTAGATGCTGTGCCATATACTACTTCAGCTACTGGCGGTTTAGGAACGGTAACGCTCGTAAAAGTGCCCGGATATGATAACGGAGCTCAAATTGGACTATTTATTCCTGATGATGTTCTTGATGGTTGTTTTAAGCCCGCTGGACATTACGAGTTCTTCCGTGGATCTTTCAGTGGAACTTTGTTCGATCCATCAGGTGTCAATTTTATTACCATTGAGAATGGTATTTTCCAAGTGACATTCTTTACTCCGATCTAATAAAAAGCTTTTTATAAAATGGGCCATCAGGAAACTGGTGGCTTTTTTTTATGGTTAAAAATCCATTTCAAGTTGTCTCGGTAGAAGTGTGAAACTACTTCTGTGATGCATAGTTGCTTCAAATTCCGCAATCGCCTTCCTGTGCTGTTTTGTCGGATAACCTTTATTTTGTTTCCAGCCATATTCTGGAAAATGATTATCGAGATTTTTCATGAGTAAATCTCTATGTGTCTTTGCCAAAATAGATGCGGCAGCAATCGAGCGGTAAATTCCATCCCCCTGAATCACACATAAATGAGAAGTGTCGTTGTATTTATTAAATCGATTTCCATCCACCAGTATGAGGTCAAATTTTTTGTTCAGTTGATCAAGCGCCCTGTGCATAGCAAGGAATGAAGCATTGAGAATATTAATTTCATCTATTTCAGATGGACTTACCTCTGCAACGGCCCACGCAAGAGCAGTTGCTTTGATTATTGGCTCTAGAAGTTCTCGCTGTTTCTCGGTTAGTTTTTTTGAATCGTTCAGCAAGGGATGGTTGAACTTGATTGGTAATATTACAGCCGCCGCAACTACTGGTCCCGCAAGACAACCTCTGCCTGCCTCGTCACATCCAACTTCTACAACTTTTTTCTGATGATATGCTTTCAGCGTGCCGGTCTTCATTTTTTTAGCATCGTTTTTTCTATACTCTCCCAAAGTGATTTAGCTGTTTTATCCCAATTAAATTCTTGTGATCGCTTTAGTCCTTTTTCGATAAGAGTTTTTCTTAGTGCTTCATTTTCATAAATGCTCAAAAAGGCATTTGTAATTTCAATAATGGAAAATGGATCAACGAACAAAGCCGCATCGCCGGCTACCTCAGGCATTGATGTAATATTGGATGTAATAACAGGTGTGGCGGATCGAAAGGCCTCTACAATTGGAATTCCAAAACCCTCGAAGTAACTTATGTAAACCAACGCGAGCGCTGATGCCATAACTCCGGTTAGATTTTTTAAGTCCATGGATCCAGTAAAAATCACATCCTGCTGACACGAAATGTTATTGTATGCGTCTTCTATTTCTGCATTAAACCAGTACTTTTTACCCACAACAACAAGCTTGCATTTGCTGCTCGTTTGTTTTTTGAAATGATCAAATGCAGGCAATACTCGTTGTAAATTTTTGCGTGGATGAATGGTGCCAACAAATAAAAAATAACTTTCTCCGCCGCTATAATTTGCTTTTACGGCTTGCTGTTCTTCATTTGAAATAGGCCGATAATTTTCTGAAGCTCCGTTGTAAACGACATCTATTTTGTCTTGTGAAATTCCGTATTGGTCAATGATGTCGTTTTTGCTGAATTTACTTACCGTCACTATTCGATCTGCCTTGGCTGCGAATAAACGTGAATACATTCTCCAGTATTTCGCATATCTACGAGGCAAATCGGCAGGATAGTGTTCGAAGTTCAAATCGTGCATAACAACTACCTGTTTTACCTTTGTTGTAAGCGAAGCCATTGAATCTGGAGATAGAAATATGTCAGCTCCGATTTTGATCAAACAGCGTGGAACAGCCCAATCATACCAAATGCGAAAAAGTATTGGTAGTCTAGCTTGAGGATGCACAACATGGGCGATGACATTTTTAGAAAAAATGAACTCGTCAGAATAAGTTCTATCGAATATGAAATGAAACTCGTGTTCAGGATGGTCTTCAACTATACGTTTAAGTGTCTCATAGGTAAACCAACCAATGCCATCGAGACTGCCGGCCAGTAGTAAACGGGTATTGACTGCAATCTTCATCTGCGGTTTTCGAATAGATAACTATTAGGCCGCAAAGTAGTGAAAGCAAAATGCCACGCATGGGGCGTGGCATATGAAAAGTAAAATATTTTTATAATTGGGATAATTCCGATTACAGACGAACAATTCCTTTGTGACGTCTCTCGTCAGAAGTAGTAAGTTTTTTACGTCCTCTGCGTCTGCGGGCTGAGAGTACTCCTCTTCCTGCTACAGTGGACATGCGCTTACGGAAACCGTGTTTGTTTGTGCGCTTTCTATTTGAAGGTTGGTATGTGCGTTTTTGTGCCATTGTATTTGTGTAATATGTTTATTACCTTTCCCGTAAAAAGGGGTGCAAATATAATAGTATTTTTTGATTTAACAAGTAAATGGAAAGGAATTTGGTAGAATTATAATTTTTTGAAAAATGAGAAATAGAACTTAAAAACTTGAAGGTCAGTAGTTTAGCGTTTTTTTAGTACTTCTTCATTTTTTAAAGATCTAGGATTCGTTGAAATATCTAGTTACGAGCTCTGGTAATTACGCGGGATTTCATTCTTCAGTTTTTAAAAATGGGTTAGGCAATGTTGTTTCTTAAATTCGACGGGCGTACCTTAACATCGCAATATGAACCCCCCAATGCGTGTGCTACATATTACTCCTTGGTATCCAACGCCTGGCATGCCGGAGAATGGTATTTTTATTAAACGTCATACTGATGCTATTGGTGCACTCACCGAACAAACAATTTTACATATCGATCTTGTTTTTGGAAGGCAACAAAATGAATCTTGCCGCGAGGGCAAATTGATTCGAATTAGTAAAAATGTGAAGATTGTTTTGTGGCGTTGGTATGAATATAAGTTTTATAGATTACTTAAGTCTGAATTGATAAAAATTGATGCTGCAAATCAATTCACTCATGTGGTTTTTCATATCGCATATCCTTCGCTTGTTTATTTTGAGAAACTCAAGGTTCTGCTACCTCACAAAAAATTGATCACGGAGCATTGGAGTGCTTACAGATTAAATTTTAATTCTTCAAAAGACTTATCACGAATTGCAGAGATATTTAACCATGGCATTCCTCTAACGGTGGTTTCAAAGTCTCTTGGTGAAAGTATATGTAAGTTTTCAAATTTAAAACTTGATTTCAGAGTTGTTCCTAACGTTGTTCATGAAGATTTTTCGTTCAAGGAGGGCAGCCCAAAGAGTGATTATTTTTTTGCGGCCGCATGGTGGAAGAATCCAAAAAAGCCTATGGCATTGATAGAGGCAATAGCAAAATTAAAAGCTGTTGGTAAATCTGTTGAACTGCGTATAGCAGGCGATGGACCATTGTGCGAGCAAATGCACTTGCAGGTTACTTGCTTGGGAATTGATGACAGAGTGTTATTTTTAGGAAGATTGACATCAACTGATCTTGCCAAAGAAATGAATAGAGCTAAAGCGTTTGTTATGCCTACAGGATATGAGACTTTTTCTGTGGCATGCGCGGAGGCTTTGGTCTGTGGATGTCCTGTAATTTCCAATCGTGTAGGGGCAATTGCAGAATTGGTCAATAATTCAAATGGAATACTGTTAGAGGAAAATGAATCGTGGGAATTAGTTTTATCTAGTTTTGATACCACCGCATTTGATAGAAAGAAAATAGCCAACAATTTTTCACATAAATTTTCATCAGATAAAATAGCGTCAACTTTTTTCGAAATTCTTAACGGACTGTGATGGATTTTCTAAAGGACAAAAATATTCTCATCATTTCTCCGGAATCGTGGGGCATTAGTTTTTTGTCCAAGCATCATTATGCACTGCTATTGGCAGAACTTGGTAATAGAGTGTGGTTTCTAAATGCGCCGCACAATCCTCGGTTCGAATTACCAAATCATATTGTTGATCAGACCTCAGGTAGATTGCATCTCCTTGATGACTCTACTCCAAAAGGGATGAGGTTTCTGCCGAAATTCCTTCAAAAAAGATTGATGCGAACTTCGTATAAAAATATGGAACGTGCGGCGGGAGTCAAATTTAATGTGGTTTGGAGTTTTGATAATTCTAGACTGTATTATTTTGATTGTTTTGAGGCTTACTCAATCCATCATGTGGTCGATCTGCACATGGATTATCATCTTCGCAAGGCTTCTTCTTCCTCTGATCTTTGCCTTGGAGTAACAACGGAAATTGTTGCTCGTTTAAAGAGGTTCAATGACAATGCGCATTTGATCAGACATGGGTGGCGCCAATCTAAAGAGTTATCGAATATTTTGACAATTAAAACGGATCGATTGCGTGCAGTTTATCTTGGTAATCTCATGATGCATGCTTTTGATGCACAACTCATGTTTCAACTTGCAACCGAAAATCCTGAATGTGATTTTATTTTGATCGGATCAGAAGTCGAAAATCATCTCACTCGAAATATTGATGCCGAGAGACTATCTATACTTGCAGAGTTAAAGAATTTATTGAATGTTCAGTTTATGGGAGAACGCTCCTATGAAGAGGCTTTTTCAATCATTAATTCATGCGACATTATGTTGATGATGTATTTTAATTTTGATAGACCTTTTGATAATTCTTCCAAGTTGATGAGTTATTTGGCTACAGGCAAAGTTGTTGTTTCCAATACTGTACAAGAATATATCGATACAGATTTATTGTGTACTGCAAAGAGTAAGAAAGATTTTAAGATATTGTTCAAAATGGTAACGGCTAACCTCGATGAATGGAACAGCCACGAAAAATCTGAACAACGAAAACGTTATGTTGAGACATATTCATACTTAAATTTGATTTCTGAAATTGATCGTTTAATTTATCAAAAGTAAGAACTATGAAGCCTTCACTAGTCTCTATAATTATGCCCGCTAAAGACGTAGCTGATTATATAGTTGTAGCTATAGAGTCTGTCATGGCGCAAACCTATGAAACGTGGGAATTGATAATAGTAGAAAATGGAAGTACTGATAGAACACCTGAAATTATTGCGGGATTTAAAGATAACAAGATACGAGTTGTCCGATCGGAAAAAACTGGACTCAGTCACGCACGCAATCTAGGTCTCAATTTAGCACTCGGTGAATTTATTTGTTTTCTTGATGCAGATGATAAGTTTCCGAAACGAAGTCTTGAAGCGAGAATAGAATTCTTTGTCAATCACCCCGAAATTACTTTTCTTGATGGCATTGTCCATACGTATAATGAGAGTTTATCCAAAATAAAGAGAGTTTGGATACCCGACTTTCGAGGAACTCCCAAAATGGAAATGTCAATGCTGTCGCCCAAATGTTTTTGCGGCATTACATGGATGATTAGAAGATCTTCAGGTATCAAATTAATTTTTGATGAAACTTGGACTCATCTCGAAGATAGAATGTTTTTTTTGAGTATTGCTCACTTAGGATTATACGACTGCGTGCAAGAACCTATTTACATTATCCGAAGACGTGCGGGATCGTTGATGGCAAATCATGCAGCTCTTGAATCGGCCTACCGTCGATTCATTATACATGTAAACAGTAATAATTTATTAACTGAACAGCAAAAAAGGTCAGAAAGCAGGTATTTTCATCGAATGTTTTTTAAAACATATTTGAAACACTTCAAATGGCGCAGAGCTGTTAAGCATTTAAAGTATTTGTAAACGATTATTTTTTGAGTCAACATCCCATCAATATTTTGTTTCTGTCGTCATGGAGTTACAACGAACCATTGATGCATAGTTATCTTTTGCCTAATCTTAGGATTATTAAAAAAATGCTACCAACGGGTTCTATTTGTTTTTTACAAACGTTTGAAAAGAAGAATTTTGCAATTGATCTTGAATCGAAAAAAATTATTACATCCGACCTCCGTAATGAAGGAATCGAATGGATAGAACTTCGCTATTCGAATTTTGGATTTAGATCAGCAGTTTCTTATCCACTTTACATATTAAAACTAATTCGGATTTGCAAAAAAAACAAAGTAATCGTTTTACATCCTTTCGCTCCTGTTGCGGGTTTTATGGCATTGTTAGTTCGCAAATTTTATTCTTCGTTTCTTATTCTAGATAGTTGGGAACCGCACGCTGAGTGTATGTTAGAAACTGGTGTGTGGAAACAAAGATCTTTAGCGCTTAAAGTTCTTTGGAGTGCAGAGAAACATTTGGCATCTTCTTCAGATGTGTTATTAGCGGCCTCGCTTAAGATGAAAGAATATGCATTGGAAAAGTGGAATATAAATCCTGAACGTGTATATCATCGTCCTGCATGTATCGATTTTAAACACTTTGTAATTGATGTCCAAAATAGGAAGTTAATGCGAAGTGAGTTGAATTGGGATAGTTCGTTTGTGCTTGTTTGTGCAAGTAAACTTGGTGGACTCTATATGCGTGACGAGGTTTTCGCTTTTTTTAAAATGGGCTTTGAAATCTTTGGTGAGAAATTCAGAATATTATTTCTTTCCGAAGCTGCAGAAGCTGATGTTAAAGAATTATGTGATCAATTTTTAATACCTTTTAATTCAATCAAACATCTTCATGTCTCATATGAGGAGATGCCGAAGTACTTACAACTTGGTGATTTTGCTTTTAATCCTCAAATGCATGTGCCAAGCAAAAGATATGGAACACCGGTTAAGGATGGTGAGTATTGGGCGATGGGGCTTCCATTAATTATAATGCCTAATATAAGTGAGGATTCTGAAATTGTTGTAAAGCAAAAAGTAGGAGTGATTCTCAAAAGCACATCAGTTAATGATATGCTTTGCGCATTGAACGAAATGAAAGACTTGCTTGAGACCGATTCAAAAATCAGCTCAAGATGTCGCGAGGTAGCCATAAAGTACAGGGACTATGAAATTGCGAGAAGGGCATATAGAAACGCATACACATATATCCAAACAAATATCGAATAATTTTTCAGAAAACTCTTCAGTCCAATCTATTGCCTTAGCGAAATATACGTTGGATTAAAAAGCGAATTTAACCGGAATTCTGAGTGTTACAAAGTCATAGAATAGGTTGGCTGCCCTGTCATAAAAGTACCCGATCTAATAATTACCAAAGTCGAATTCTTTTATTTAATGAAAACATTTTGTTATGAAGAGTGATGGTCTCGGAGCATCAAGGGCCGGACGGTGTGAATTGGCTTTTTGCCTCTACAACTAGAAAATCCTTTACTGATTTTCGTGTATTTCAGCAAAAAGGCAAGAGCGGGTGGGAGGTTGAAGAGCCTAAATTTTTTTGAAACTCTTTACACCAAGGCAAAAAGTTGATGGATTGAGGTGTTGTAAATTATTCTTAATTACTCATTGTAAAATGAGTTTTTCAAAGTTTACAAAACGTAGATTTACAGATTAATAAGTTGAATTATTCAGATTTTGCATAAAATTATTCCTGTCTATTTTATACATAAACAGTGACATGCCGAATACACAAAATAGATAGTCCATTTTCGCAAGACGGCTCATTTTGAACGTAGCTTGATAATTGGTATTTACCAGTGTAAAATTATCAAATAGCTTTGGGCTATTTTATAATTACTGTTGGTATTAGATGCAGTAAGAGCCGACATTGAAGTCTAACGGAATTGCACTAAGACATATGCCGATATGCTGCTATAATTCTCTTTAATGCAATTGTTTAGAACAATTCAGGAAATCGAAGATTGGTCTATTACGCTTGTCCATTCAGTATTAAAACCCGAGATCTTCTTTGGCCAGTTTTTCCTTAAATGCAACTGGTACCTTGCGACCTATAAACATTGCTTTACCTTGAACATATCCCGTACCTTCAAGTTCATAGCTAGACTTAAAAAGCATCGACAAGGCGGAACTAATAATGGCTTGCATATCCAATTTTTCAGATTGAATTTTCATGCTCATTGAACTCACCATTTTTTTTGGAATAACCAGAGTTTCAACTAAAACAACCTCTGCAATTTTTTTTCCTTCAAGCATCAAATCAATCTTTGCATCCGTCATTTTAAGTTTGTACCAATTTGGATTACTAACTTGAAAAAACACCTCAGCCTCCAACCGTTCTGTCGTGAAAGAAGTGATCTGAACCTGCAGAACCTCAATAACTTCTACTTCCTTATAGATCTGACAAGAATTCAATATCAAACTAGAAACGAGCACAATGCAAAAAAACCTACAGATTCTCGCAGGTTTATTTTTCAATTTAAGAAACCTTCGTTTCAAATTCATGGCAATATTCATGTCAATCTATCTTAGTAAATGACATCGTTATTGTGCGAAATAGTGATGGAAATAGGGGATGGTTTCTATTCCTTTATAGTAATTAAACAAGCCGTAATGTTCATTTGGTGAGTGCAATGCGTCGCTGTCAAGTCCAAATCCCATTAGCACAGTTTTTACTTTTAATTCAGCTTCAAATAAGGCTACGATTGGAATACTTCCTCCTCCACGTGTTGGAATTGGTGTTTTGCCATAAGTCTTAAACATTGCGTCACTTGCGGCTTTGTATGCTTTACTATCGGTAGGTGTTACAACAGGTTCGCCTCCATGATGAGGTCGAACCTCAACACGTACACTGGATGGTGCAATTTTTTCAAAGTGTTTTTTGAAAAGATTTGTGATGTCACCAGAAACTTGATTTGGTACAAGACGCATCGAAATTTTTGCAAATGCTTTTGATGGCAGAACAGTTTTAGCCCCTTCACCTATATATCCTCCCCATATACCATTGCACTCAAGAGTTGGGCGAATACCAGTTCTTTCTACTGTTGTATAATCTTTCTCACCCCAAACGTCTGCGATGTCAAGATCTTTTTTGTAGTCATCAAGTACAAAAGGTGCTTCATTTAGTGCTTTGCGTTCTTCTGCATTAAGTACTTGTACAGCATCATAAAATCCTGGAATAGTAATATAATTGTTCTCATCATGCATACTTGCAATCATCTTAGCAAGTATTGTAATGGGATTGGCTACAGCACCGCCATAAACACCGCTGTGTAGATCACGATTTGGCCCTGTCACTTCTACTTCCACATAACTTAGTCCACGAAGACCGCAGTCGATCGAAGGAGTATCATTCGCAATGATGGATGTATCGCTTATCAGAATGACATCACTTTTTAAACGGTCTTTATTTTGTTTGACAAAAGGGCCAAGACTATTACTTCCTGCTTCTTCTTCGCCTTCAATCATAAACTTAATGTTGCAGGGAAGAGAATTTGTTTTGTGCATAGCTTCAAAAGCTTTTACATGCATAAACATTTGACCCTTGTCATCGCAGCTTCCACGTGCGAAAATTGCCCCATCAGGATGTACTTTAGTTTTGCGTATTGTTGGCTCGAAGGGTGGAGTGTCCCACAGTTCAAATGGATCTGCCGGCTGCACGTCGTAGTGGCCGTAAACTAGTACGGTTGGCTTCGATGGATCAATTATTTTTTCGCCATAAACGATCGGATGTCCTTCTGTTGCACACACCTCCACTTTATCAGCTCCCGCTTTGCGCAGATGATCAGCAACTAAGTTGGCACAGCGGGCTACATCTTCTTTATACTTTGGGTCTGCACTTACGCTCGGAATTCTTAATAAATCAAATAATTCATCAAGAAAACGTTGTTTATTTTGTTGGATGTAGTCTTGAGTTGCTTGCATTGGTTTTGTTTTTTAAAGCTTGCCGCGAAGATACGTGGCGGTTTGTTATTCAAATTTGAATTATTATGCGGTTCAAAAGTCTGATTAATATCGGGCGGCACTTGTCTTTATTTCGAGGCAAAAACTTGGGTTAATATTTGACCAAGTTGATAGATATCTTCAAAAGTATTGTAAAGTGGAACTGGTGCTAAGCGAATAACATTGGGTTCTCTCCAGTCTACAAAAACACCATTTTCCGCAAGATGTTTAATGAGATTTTTATCTCTCCCCTCAACTATTACTGAAAGTTGAGCTCCTCGTTCTTCTTTGTTTTTTGGAGTAATTACTTGTAATACTTGGCCTGAATTTTTTTCAACTTCAGATAGAATGTACTCCAAATACGCTGTCAGATGTTCTGATTTTTTTCTCAGATTGTCCATACCGGCTTCAGTGAACATATCTAGCGTAACTTTGTGAATCGCCATATTAAAAACAGGCGAATTGCTCAACTGCCACGCTTCTACTGTTTCCATTGGATCGAAATTCGGCAGCATTTTGAACCGGGTTTCTTTTTTATTGCCCCACCATCCTGCTAGTCTTGGCAATTCTGTATTTTTTGTATGCTTCTGATTTATGAAGGCTCCAGCAACACTTCCGGGACCGCTATTCAGATACTTATATGTACACCAACAAGCGAAATCGACATTCCATTTGTGAAGTTCCAGCGGTATGTTGCCAGCAGTATGCGCCAAATCAAAACCGGCATAAGCTCCTTGTTTGTGAGCTGCTTCTGTGATGGTTTTTAAGTCGAAAAACTGCCCCGTAAAATAATTCACTGCACCAAAACAAACAAGTGCGAGTTCTTCTCCAAGCTCCTCTATTTTCTTAACTATGTCTTCTGTTCTTAATGTCAATTCCCCTGCTCTAGGCTGCATTTCTACAAGAACTTCCTCAGAGGTCAAATTATGAATTGTTGCATGTGATTCAAAGGCATATTGGTCTGACGGAAAAGGCTTGGTTTCAAAAAGTATCTTTTTTCTTTTTCCTTGAGGTCTGTAAAAAGTAGTGAGTAATAAATGCAAATTCACAGTCAATTGATTCATCATTACAACCTCAGTTGTTAAGGCACCAACAAGTTTGGAAGCGCCCTCAGCAAACATTTCGTGATAGCTATACCATGGATTTTTTGAATTAAAGTGTCCTTCAACTCCCCATTTTGCCCAATCGTCACACTCTTGTTTTAGTGCATCCAATGCACCTTTGGGCTGAAGACCTAATGAGTTACCAGTAAAGTAAAGCACATCGCTTCCATTGTGTGTTGGAATTAGAAACTGCTGTCTGTATAAAGCCAAAGGATCTTTCGAATCAAGTTGTTTGGCAAAGTTTAAATTGTTTTCAAATATGCTCATTGATTGTAGACAAAAAAATTGGTGTACAAAGGAACCAAAAGAATGTCCATGAACCACAGAAATCAGTCATTCTAACTTTACTTCTTTTTATTCTCTATAATATTGTGGATTTTACCAGAATGGATTAAGCCTTGTGACTAATTTGGCGGTTCTATTTTTTTATCCGGAATTACTCACTATGATCACTCAAGAAAGCGACAAAAAGCTGTTTTTACTCGATGCATATGCACTTATTTTTAGGGCGTATTATGCATTTATTCGAGCGCCAAGAATCAATAGTAAGGGTCTCAACACATCCGCAATGTTTGGGTTTACCAACACATTGTTGGATATTTTGCGAAATGAGAAGCCCTCACATATTGCTGTTGTATTTGATGCACCCGAACAAACCTTGCGTGAAATAGATTATGAGGCATATAAAGCCAACCGACAAGAAACCCCGGAAGACATCAAGCTTTCTGTCCCTTGGATAAAAAAAATTATTGCAGCATTTAACATTCCAATGCTCGAAGCTGCCGGCTACGAAGCTGATGATGTTATTGGCACTTTGGCTAAGAAGGCTGAAAAAGAGGGTTTTATCACATACATGATGACCAGTGATAAGGATTACGGTCAGTTGGTGAGTGAAACGGTGTTTATATACAAACCCGGCTATCAAGGCGGAAAAGCTGAAATACTCGACACACAAAAAGTTCTTGAGAAATTTGGAATACAACGCGTAGATCAACTGATAGATCTGCTTGGAATGATGGGTGATGCCGTAGATAATATTCCGGGTATTCCTGGTATTGGAGAAAAAACAGCCGTTAAATTAATCGCTCAGTTTGACTCTTTAGAAGGTTTACTCGCAAATACTGATCAGCTAAAAGGCAAACAAAAAGAGAACGTCGAAACGTACCGCGATCAAGCCATCATGTCAAAGAAACTCGCAACGATTTTGCTTGATGCTCCTTGTGAATTGGACGAAGAGTCTCTTCGCCTAGAACAGGTAAACAAAGAAGCGATTACTGAAATATTTCAGGAATTAGAATTCCGTCAACTTATCAAACGTGTTCTCGGTGAAGATCCGGCTAAACCAACAGAAGGTACTCAAGTCGATTTATTTGGATCCACTCAAGATTATTCTGATGATTCTGTTGAAGTAAAACCTCAAGAAATTCTAAAAACTATCAATAATGTTGAACATGAATACATTCTAATAGCCAATGAAGCCGAGATAAAAGATTTGGCTTCTTTACTGAGTCAATCACAATCATTTTGTTTCGATACGGAAACAACAGATATCGAACCTATTAACGCCACATTGGTCGGAATGTCATTTGCTGTGAAGCCGTTTCAGGCCTATTACGTGGCTGTTCCAAAGGAATATGATCAAGCTAAAAAAGTGCTGGAGTTTTTCGAACCGATATTCTCAGACTCGAATAAGCAACTGATAGCTCAGAATTATAAGTACGATTTTAAGATGTTAAAGAAGTATGGTGTTGTTGTAAAAAATATGATATTCGACACCATGGTCGCACACTACTTAATAAATCCCGACGGCAAACATGGAATGGATTCATTGAGTCAGAATTATTTGGGTTATAATCCTATTTCCATTGAAACACTCATTGGGAAAAAGGGAAAAACTCAGGGAAATATGGGCGATTTGGAGCCGATGGATATTAAGGATTATGCTGCAGAAGATGCAGATGTAACACTGCAATTGAAACAAAAATTTGAAAAGGAACTTGGTGACGGTGCTGTTCAAAAATTATTTGATGAAGTTGAAATTCCGCTTATCCAAGTTCTTGCTGATATGGAGTGGGAAGGAGTTTTTATCGATGAAAAATTTCTGAATCAATACAGTGATGATTTACAGATTGAAATTATAGCTCTTGAAGAAAAGATCTGTAATGAAGCGGGTGAAAAGTTTAATGTGGATTCACCCAAACAGCTCGGTGTTATTCTTTTTGATAAAATGAAAATAACGGATCAGATTAAAAAAACTAAGACCGGACAATACAGCACTGATGAAGCAACCCTTAGTAAGTTTGAAAGCGCTCATCCCATTATTACAAAGGTGCTGGACTACCGTGAGTTGAGAAAATTGAAATCAACTTATGTGGACGCGCTGCCTGCACTGGTAAATCAAAATACAGGCAGAGTGCATACAAATTATATGCAAACTGTTGCGGCAACCGGACGTCTTAGTAGCAACAATCCAAATCTTCAGAATATTCCAATAAGAACAGAACGAGGCAAAGAGATTCGCAAAGCTTTTATTCCAAGGAACAATGAATGGACAATTCTTTCGGCCGATTATTCTCAAGTGGAATTGCGCATTATCGCAGCTTTGAGTAAAGATGTAAATATGTGTGAGGCTTTTGTTAATGGTCATGATATCCACAAAGCCACGGCTGCTAAGGTATTTGGTGTTGATATTAAAGAGGTTGATCGCGAGATGCGCTCAAAAGCAAAAGCGGTCAATTTTGGAATTATTTATGGGCAAGGCGCTTTTGGATTAGCACAGAATCTCAACATTTCTAGAGGTGAAGCTAAGGACATCATTGATTCATATTTTAATCAGTTTTCCGGGCTAAAAACATACCAGCAAGGGAGCATTGATTTTGCACGGAAATATGGTTACGTAGAAACTATCAAAGGTCGCAGAAGATATCTTCCTGACATCAATAGCGCCAATGCCGTTGTAAGAGGCTTTGCAGAAAGAAATGCCATCAACGCGCCCATTCAAGGATCAGCGGCGGATATCATTAAAATTGCAATGATTAATATTCATAAAGAGTTTCAAAAACATGAGTTCAAATCGAAAATGATTATGCAAGTTCATGATGAACTTGTATTTGATGTACACTTGAGTGAGGTGGAAATGATAAAACAGATTGTTAAAGAAAAAATGTGCAATGCAATTGACATGCTTGTTCCACTTGAGGTAGATATGAACACGGGTAAAAACTGGCTAGAAGCTCACTAAATTTTGGTGTTTTAGGAATTCTAAATTTAATAAAATAATTATTTTTCGTTTTTCGTACTATTTATTATTGGTTGCGTTATTCGCTATACATTCGGACCACTAAACGTCC